>JAEIGA010014230.1_pt1 | contig 12107 bp, 10 predicted proteins | sample 9270691 | NCBI WGS metagenome assembly JAEIGA01 (sample SAMN17057246, study PRJNA624740) | gut metagenome | biome: biome; isolation source: fecal sample | host: Bos grunniens | place: China: Xizang | collected 2019
AGAAATTCAATAAAAATTTGGAGATAGAACAATAAGGGGCTGTCTCATTAAAGTGAAATTGCACAAAAAAGGCTCCCTTTACACAAGGGAGCCTTTTTTGTGCAAATTTTCCTTGGTGAGACAGCACCTTTAATTTATGACATAAATATTGTGCATATCTTATTTTTTCATTCCCTGCGCGACGTGTTCAGCGGCGCGCAAGATCAATGTTCCTATCCTACCCATTACCCTTCAGGTGTTCTTGAAAGGGGATAGGGGTGTGGGGGAAGGGGAAAGCTTCTTGCAAGAAGTTTTCCCCTTCCCCCACGGTCTTTTTATATCATTCTCAATTCTTCAAGCTGTGAATGGGCGCGGGAATACGTCCGCCGCGTCCAATAAATTTTGCAGGGGAATAGGTATTGATCTCCATAACGGGAGCGTAGCCCAAAAGGCCCCCAAACTCCACGCTATCGCCTGCCTTCTTGCCATAGGCGGGAATGAGACGAACGGCGGTGGTCTTGGTGTTCACCACGCCAATGGCGATCTCGTCGGCAATAATGCCGTTGATCACGTCCTCGGGAGTGTCACCGGGAATGGCGATCATATCCAGACCCACCGAGCAAACGGCGGTCATGGCCTCCAGCTTCTCCAGGGTCAGAGCGCCCTTCTCGGCGGCGGCGATCATGCCTGCGTCCTCGGACACCGGAATAAAGGCTCCCGAAAGTCCGCCCACGTGGGAGGACGCCATCACGCCACCCTTCTTTACGGCGTCATTGAGCATAGCAAGGGCCGCCGTGGTGCCGTGCGCGCCGCAGGATTCCAGTCCCATGCCCTCCAGAATGTGGGCCACCGAGTCACCGATGGCAGGAGTGGGTGCCAAGGAAAGATCCACGATGCCAAAGGGGGTATCCAGGCGCTTGGCCGCCTCGTTGGCCACCAGCTGTCCCACACGGGTGATCTTAAAGGCAGTCTTTTTGATGACGTCGGCCAGCTCGGAGAGGTTGCAATCTCCCGCACGGCGAATGGCAGAGGCCACCACGCCGGGACCGCTGACGCCCACGTTGATGGCTGCCTCGGGCTCACCGATGCCGCAGAAGGCCCCCGCCATAAAGGGGTTATCCTCGGGCACGTTGGCAAAGACCACCAGCTTGGCGCAGGCGATGGAGTTATTATCCCGGGTGAGGTAGGCGGCGCGCTTGATGGTGGAGCCCATGAGGGCAATGGCATCCATATTGATGCCCGCCTTGGTAGAGGCAACGTTGACCGAGGAGCAAACGTTCTGGGTCTCGGTCAGGGCCTCGGGGATCACCGAGATCATGCGGCGAGCGCCCTCGGTCATGCCCTTTTGCACCAGGGCCGAAAAGCCGCCGATAAAGTTGATGCCCAGCTCGTTGGCCGCCCGTTGCAGGGTGTGGGCAATCTTGAGGTAGCCCTCGGGAGAGGTATTGCCACCAATAAGGGATACGGGAGTGACCGACACCCGCTTGTTTACAATGGGAATGCCGTACATTTTTTCGATCTCCTCCCCGGTCTTTACCAGGTTTCTGGCCCGGGAGGTGATCTTCTCATATATTTTTTCGCAAAGCCGATCGGTATCCTCGCTCACGCAGTCCCACAGGGAAATGCCCATGGTGATGGTGCGGATATCCAGATTTTCCTCGCGGATCATGCCAATGGTCTCGAGGACGTCCTGTGTGTTGATCATGAACTCCGGCCTCCTCAGATGTGATGCATGGTGTTGAAGATATCTTCGTGCATGGTGTGGATCACCAGGTTCTTCTCCTTCCCAAGGGACGAAAGAATGTCCACAAAGGAGGAAAATTCGATGTTCAGCCCGGAGATGTCGGCCAGCATAATCATGGCAAAATACTCGCCCAGAACGCTCTGGGTGATGTCCAGAATATTGGCGTCGTACTTGGCGCAATGGGTGGCTACCTCGGCAATGATGCCTACGGTATCCTTACCGGTAACGGTGATAACAGCTTTCATAGGTAGGGGTCCTTTCTTTAGCAAAATGAAATGGGTGAACTTAATACCCATATTATGAACGATTCCCGCCATTTTGTCAAGGGCTGTTGTAAGAATTTTGCAAACTTTTTACAATACGCCTTGACACCCCCGCAAAACCATGCTAAAATAATTTCGAAGATCAAACGCATAGGAGGTTGCTATATGAATTCCGATAGCGGCATGGGTGCCGGCTCGGCCTACGAATACGTGGTGGCCGAAAAGAAGACCTCGGCCCTGATAATGAAGCGCATTTCTCTGATCCTTCTCTACATCCTTTGGGCCGTGGTGCTCCTGGCAGGAGGCATGATGATCCGCCTGGTGGTTCCCTTCCTGGCCTTTATTCCCCTCACTCTTTGGATCCTTGTATTCCTCACCTGGCGCTTTACCCAGGTGGAATACGAGTATTCCTTCTTCTCGGGCAAGCTGACGGTCTGCCGCATCCTGGGAGGCCGCAGTCGCAAGACTTTGGTAACCCTAACCATCAAGGAGCTGGCCGAGGTCTATCCCTGCCGGGATGAATTTGTGGACAAGGCCAACGCCTACCGTCCCGACCGCACGGTTTACGCCGCCTCGGATCGCTCGGCATCCGGGCTCTACGCCGCCACCTGGAAGGACGAGGAGGGACGCCGCTGTTTGCTTTGGTTTGAGCCCAACGAAAAGGCGCTCAAGATCCTACGCTATTACAACGCCTCCGCCCTAGCCTCCGCGCGGACGGGACGCTGACCACGGAAAGGAAGATACCCTATGAAAAACCAACCCGAAATGACCCTGCGCATCCCCGAGGACGTACTGCGCAAGCTGCTGTATATCAGCAACGCCGAGGGAAGATCCCCCAACAACCACATCCTCATGCTGCTGCGAAGCAACATTCAGTATTTTGAGCGCGCCAAGGGACGCATGGACCCCGCCGCTCTGCGCAGCATCGACCTCTCGGAATACGAAAAAACCACCGAATAGGAGGAACCCTTATGAAAAACCAAGTCACCGAGCTCATGCCCTACTACCCCGGGGTGTATGCCGTGGGGGAGGACTATCAGATCATTCTGCCCTTTTCCGCCGAGGCCATCGTGAAGGTGCGGGTGGGAGAGACAGACTTTTACGACGATATGTGCGGCGTGCTTCGCTCCAGCGCTCTCATCCATCGGGTAGAGATCCCTATGGCAGCCCTGGACGCGGCCAAGGAATACACGGTGATCTATCGAAAGATCATCGACCGCAAGGCCTACTTCCCCGAAATGGAGGAGGAGGTACACCTCACCTTTGATTTCCGTCCCCTGCCCTCGGAGGGAAGGATCAACATCTACCACCTCTCGGACACCCACAACATGGTAGAGGAGCCCATTGCCGCCAGCGCCTATCTGGGGGACGAAATTGATCTGCTCATCCTCAACGGCGACATTCCCAACCACGCGGGCAAGCACGAGCATATGGAAACCGTCTTCAAGCTGGCCTCGGGAGTGGCCAAGGGAAACATCCCCATTCTTTGCTCCCGCGGCAATCACGACGATCGCGGCCGTTGCGCCGAGGATTTTCTTTCCTACATCCCTCACAAAAACGGAAAAACCTACTACACGGTGCGCATGGGCAAGGTCTGGGCGCTGATTCTGGACTGCGGCGAGGATAAGGATGACACCCACGAGGAATACGGCAACACCATCTGCTTCCATCCCTTCCGCCTGGCCGAAACCGAGTTCCTCAAGGACGTGGTAAAGCATGCCGAGCAGGAATACCTGGCCGAGGGCGTGGAGCGCCGCCTGGTGATCTGCCATATTCCCTTTACCTTTAGTAAGGGAGTCGATCCCTTTGATATTGAAAAAGAGATCTACGCCGAGTGGTCCCGCCTCTTGCGAGAGGAGATCAAGCCCGAGCTGATGATCTGCGGTCACCGCCACGTCACCGAAATTTGGGAGGTGGGCGGCAAATACGACGTTTACGGTCAGCCCTGCCCCGTGGTTGTGGGCTCCCGTCCCATTCGCCACAAGGACACCAAGGAGAAGGAATTCATTGGCTGTGCCATCACGCTGGAGGAGCGGACGGCAAAGGTGATCTTCAATCACCACAGCGGCGAGGTGCGGGAGGAGCACCTCCTGCAGCTCCGCGAGGACTGATCAAAACCGTCCCGATCGCTCAAACAAGCCCTGTTTCAACATTATAGCAAACACGCCCAACCTCGATGAGGTTGGGCGTGTGTTTTTTAAGGATGCATCTCTACGTAGAGCAGACCGTAGCCGTTGGGCGTGTATACCAACGCGTTGCCGTCGGGGGTAAAGAGGACGGCCTCCGCGTAAACGTCCAGCTCACGGGTCTGGCCGGCGGCGTTCTTCAACACCGTTTGTACCACGTAGCGGGTATCAATGCTGAGGTAGGCTCTGCCCGCCGCCGAGGCGTGCAGCTCCTCCAGCGTCATATAGTTCCAAGGCAGGAGCAGGGATACCGTGGGATCCTCCGGCCGTTGGGTGATCACCTGGCCGTTGAGATCGTACAGGGTACCGTCGCTCAGCGCAATGTAGCTGCCGTGCACGGTGATGCTGATGCCTTTGCCGTTGCCGGCATCCACGGTGCCCACCACCTTGGCGGTGGCGGTATCAATGAGGAAGACCTGCTTATGACTGCTGGCGGTGATCACCAACAACCGGGTGCGGTCGGGGCTCAGCATCAGCGTGGGCTCGTAAGCAGACTTCACGTTGAGGAACTTCTTGGTGGACAGGAAGAAGTTGACCACCTGGCAATGCTGATCGTTTTGGGTCAGGAATACTCGATCTCCCACGATGAACATCTGATCCACGTACTGATATTTGTATTGCGATCCGATCTTGGTGACCATCTGCTCTCCGTCGCTCAGGCGGTAGGTGTGTACGGAAACCTCATCCCCCTGCCCCGTGGCGGCTACCACGTAGTCACTTCCCACGGCCAGGGCACTCACGATCCCGGGAATCGAGATCACGTGGGTCTCGGTTCCGTCGGTCCCCAGCACCCGGATCTCGGTGATGCCGGTGGCATCGTTATAGGGCGTACAGAAGGCGATCCGACCGGTTTCAGGGTCTACGGCGACCCACTGGATCTGTCGATCCGAAAGAGCAATGAGGCCGGATTGAGCTCCAACGAGCTGCTCCATACCTGCCGCGCTACCGTTGACGAGATCCTTTGCAATGCTCACGGCGCCTTCTACGATGGAAGCCTTCAAATAGCTGGTGCTCACAGTCTTGGCCGAGGCGCCCTCGGGGCAAAAGATCACGGCCACGTTCTTCCAAAGCTCGGCATATTCGTTCTTTTCCACCGCGTTCCATTGCTCCTCGGTGCCCTCAAAATAGATCGCGTGAAGAGGAATCGACTTGTAGAACGCGCCGCTCTCGATGGTGGTGACCGTGGAGGGCAGAACGATGACCTGCAGCTCCTTGGCTCTGACGAAGGCATCGGTGGGAAGAGTGGTCATAAAGGAAGGAACGCGCAGGGTGGCGGCCGACCAAAGGGCGGCGGGAACCAGGGTTGCCTCGGGACTCATGGCGGTGATGCCGGCCTGCTCGATCAGATCCTCAGGGATCTGAATGTGCTGGCTGTTGGACATCCAGGAGCTGACCTGATACTCGGTAACGGTGTAGGTTCCGTTCTCCAGCTGCTTCAGGTAGACCGTTGCAAAATCCGAAACGTCGGCGCTGTAGTGCTCGCCGCAGGTATTGCAGGTGTGCAGAGCGAGGTAGCGCTCCTCGTTATCATCGGTGGTCACCTTCATATTCAGGGAGGCGGTACCGGCGTGTCCAAAGGCGGGGACGGGATTCTCCAGGGCGTCACCGCACCGAATGCAGACCTCTACGATCAATCCGTCGGTATCACAGGTGGCGTCGTAGCTCTTTTCGGTATCCAGCTCCCGCTTGTGTCCCAGAGGAGAGATCTCCACCACGTAGTCCTTATTGCACACGCTGCAATGGAAGGTACGCTGTCCAAACTGATCACAAACGGGCTCCACGTAGGAGATCTCGGTGAGCTCATGAATGATCAGACCGTTGGAATCGTCCGGCACGGCCTCGTGGTAGGATTTCAAGCGGCTCTCGGTCATCTCGTAGGCAAAGTCGATCTTGAGCATGCCGGTGGAGGAGGTGTAGCTGAGAAGCACGTAAACGTCCAGCTCCTCGTTGTAAATAAACACTCGATGTGCCACGGGAATATCGGTTTTGGCCAGCATACGCACAAAGCGGTTCTGATAGTCCTTTGCCAGATCCATGCAGGCGTCCACGTTGTACAGGATCTGCTGATCCAGGGTATAAACGGTTCCAAAGCTCTGCCCCGTAACGCTGTGGAAGAAATCCTCCACGTTGTACAGGGGGATCTGCCGCAGGAAGGCGGTGAGCTCGGCCTCAGTCATGGAAAGGAGCGCCACGGCGGCGGGAGCCGAAAGAGCGGGCGGGGTTTGGCAGGCCACGGAGGAGATCGAGATCACGGTATCCTCCAGCAGAGCCTCCTTGCCCAGATGGACCTTATCCAGGGAGAAACGGAAGACGCCGGTGGCGGGATCCAGCTCCAGGGTGCCCTCGATGACCGCGTCGGTCTCGGGAGCCACCTCCTTCAAAGTCAGGGTATAGGTGTGGGAGGTGTGGTCCAGGCGCAGGGAGCCCTCGGAGGTCTCCTCGCCCTCGGTGATCTTCAGAGTCACCAGGGTAGCACCCTCCTCCTCGGTCTTTTCATAGGTCAGGACCATAGTGTCCTCCAGCGCGCCGTCGGGGGTCTTTTTCTCCCCCGAGGTCAGGGTAAAGCCGTTCACGCCCTCGCCGTAGGTAAAGACCAGGTCGGCCACGTAGGTCTCGGGCTGTTTCGCTTCCGTCTCCTGTGCCAGGATCGAAAGGGAGGCGCGATCGATATAGCCGCCGCGTACCGTATAGGAAAAGGTGATCTCATAGGTGGGAGGGATGGCCTCCTTCAGCTTCACCAGCATCTGCGCCAGGGTCTCGGAGCTCTCTCCGTCACTCTCATAGAAGAAATACTCGTTGAGGGTAGGGTCGTTCTGGGCAGTGGACAGCAACAGATTGATCATTTCGTTCAGATCGTTGGCATCCACCCGGTATTCCACCCGCCGCTCCAGGGCAAAGGCGCCCTTGGCAAAGGCGATGCGGCTCTCGGGGGTCAGGATCTCGCTCCAGCCCTCGATGACGGGAGTGAGAGATTCCATAAGCTTGCGGAACTCCTCGGTTTGGGTGTCCTGCATGGACTGCAGCTCCTCCAGCTCCTCCAGGGAGGTCACCAGCTCCTCGTAGGCTTCGGCGTCCAGGGCATAGTCCGAGCCGCTCTCGGGATGGAAGACCGACGCCTCCATTGCCCCGCGCAGGTTCTTGCGGGGAACGCTGAGGAACTGCTGAGGATCCTCGTACAGCCCTTGAATAGCCAGCATCTCGGGACTATAATACACGCCCAGGGACACCTCGTGCTTTCCAAAAGTCAGCTTGAGGGTGGTATGCCCCACGGCGTTGGCCAAAGACCCTTGCTCGGTGGCCTTCAGGTTCATCACCAGGTCCCGGGTCAGGCCGGTCAGATCCGAAGGCAGAAACAGGTTGACCTCGCTCTCGGCCCCGGCCGTTTCCCATTGCTCGGTCAGTTGGGAAAAGACCGTGGGATCAAAGAAGACCTGCTCCACGGTGTTCCCCAGAGGGTCGGTGGCCAGAATGGGGAGAAAGAGCACCAGCGCCAGCACGGCGGCCGCCACCAGAACCCCTCCCGCGGAGAGCAGAGAAATCAGCAACGCCTTTTTGTTCCGGGGCTTGGGCGTTGGCTCCTCGGGCTGTACAAAGGTGGTATAGTACTCCACGCCCGCCTGGGCAGGGGGAGGATTTTGATCTTCGGGACGGAATTGTTCGTTGTTCTGATCCATAAAAACGATCTCCTTTCTAAAGAAATGGATACCATATTCATCGTTGGCGATCCTTCGCCATCATTAGTATAGCATGGTTTTTAGAAAATGTCAAGTATTTTTTAAAAATCCCATCTCAACCGCTTGTTGAGTCCTGCTCTCCTTTTCCTACTTTGCCGTACCGGACTCCAAAGCCACGGCCAAGCCGGACAAGTGGTGCGCCCGGGACGACTCAAAATAACCTTTCCCAAAAACAAAATCGCCCGGCGGGAGGCTCCATAAGAGCCTCCCGTCGGACTGGTTTGATTTACTTTTTAAACGAGGGGGTGTGTCCGAATAAACAGCACGCCCAGGGTGTTCCTTCCGCAATGGGAGGAAATGGTGCATCCCGCGCGGGTGACCTGCACCTCGCCAAAGGGAGCAATGCTCTTGACCTGCTTCACGCAGGCCTCCACGATCTCGGGATCGCATCCCGCATGGGTCACGAACACCCGATCGGGAACCACGTCCGAGGCGTCGCCCAACCGCTCGGCAACGTATTTCTCCAGCACGGAGGCAAACTTGCCGCGGTACTTTTTATGAACTCCCATTTTTCCGTCCTTGACCACAATGCAGGGCTTTAACTGCAACAGATTAGCACCAAAGGCCGCTACCGCCGAGCAACGTCCGCCTTTGTGCAAAAATTCCAAATCGTCCACCACAAAGGAGGCGTCCACGCAAGGGATCAACGCCTCGCAGGCGGCGGCGATCTCCGCGGCAGTCTTGCCGGCCTTGACCATCTCTCCCGCGGCCGCCACCAAAAGTCCGCCCCCTGTGGAAAGATTCTTGGTGTTCACCACGTACACGTTGGAATATTCCTCCGCCGCCAGACGGGCATTGTTATAGGTGGCCGACATCTCGGCGCTGATGGTAAAGAGCACCACCGAGGCCCCCTGCGCGGTCGCCTCCCGGAAGAAGGCGTCAAAATCGGCAATGTTGGGCGCCGAGGTCTTGGGAAGCTCCTTCTTTTCCTCGTAATGACGGTAGATGGCGTCGGGATCCACGTCCACACCGTCCAGATAGAGGTTACCTCCCAGGTTGACGGTGAGGGGAATGAGCTTGACGTTATACCGCGCAATGAGCTCCTCGTTGAGATCGCAGGTGCTATCGCTGGCAAGGATGATGTTTTCCATATCTTTCTGTCACTTTCTTTCTTTTTTGAACCGGTTTACATTGATTATTTTTATTAGTATACCATACGAAAGTAAACGAAATATAAACAAAAAGCGGAAAAATTAAAATTTTTCCGCTTTTTTTCATTAGTTACAGAGCATTCCCTACTTTTTTTCCCGGCTGACCACCTTGGGCTGATAGCGAAGCTCGTTAATGGAGTACACGGTGACCAGGGCCTTGGGATCCTTGGTCTTGATGTATTCCATCAGACGGCGATACTCGTGCTTGTCCACTAGGGTGACGATCTCGGTGCGATGGGTTCGGTCGTAAGCGCCGGTTACCTCGTAGAGGGAGGCGCCGCTGTGAAGCTCGTACAGAATAAACTCCACGATCTCCTCGTAGCGGGAGGAAAGCACGCAAACCTTGCGCTTGACGCTCAAGCCAAAGATAAAATGATCCACGGCAATGCCAGAAAAGTAGGTACCAAGCAGACCCAGGATCACAGTTTTGACATCATACACCAGGAGCGAGGAGAACACCACGATCACTCCTGCCAGAACCACGGCACTGCCCAGCTTCATTCCCGTGTATTTGCTGATGATCTTTGCAACGATATCCAATCCTCCGGAGGATGCATTGCAGGAAAACAGCAATGCCATAGCCACGCCCACCACGATGACATAGCAGATCATATCCATTAGCGCGTCCCCCGTGAGTGAGGCGAGATTGGGCAGAAAAATCTCCATAATTCCAAGAACCACCGGGATCACTATGGACACGTAGACCGTCTTTGCGCCAAACTCTGGACCAATGAGCAAAAAGCCGATCACCAGCAGAAAAATATTCAAAAGCAGCGAGATCAGAGAAAGGGGAAGGGGGATCACCTCGCTCAAGATCATGGCCAGGGAGGTACCGGTTCCCACGGCAATGTGGTTGGGGAGCATGAACAGATAAATGCCCACCGCCGCCAACGCCGCCCCAAAGGTAATCAAAAGATATTCCTTAAAAACACGTTTTATCATAAAAAAACATTCCTTTTTGATGATTGCAAAGGGATTACGATCCCATATCAGCGATACTCTGCAAGGATCTCCTTAAGAAGAACGGGATCATCGGTCATAATGCAATCCACGCCCATTTCAATCAGCATCCGCATCTCGTCGGGATCATTGATGGTCCAGTACTGTACCGCAATGTTGCGGCGGTGGGCACGGCGCACCAGGGTCATGGCATCCAGCGGGATCTCCACGCCAATATCGTAGGAAAGAGGGATCTGCAGGCAGGCAAAATCACTGCGGTTAAAGAGGTTGACCCCCAGATACTGGGTGAGCACAAAATCCCGCGCCGTGCCCGTGGGGGCTCCGCGAAGAAGCTGCGGATAGTTGGTCTTAAGCTCGACCTCGATCTCATCGTGGAAGGTTCCGATCACGATCTGATCCATGTAGCCGGGATAGGCCTCCAGCTGCTCCGAGAGAATACGGCAGGCCTCCACGCCCCGCTCGCCGCTATCCTTGATCTCCACGATGAAGAGCAGCTCGGGATGGCTCTCGTAAAAGAGGGAGAAGAGCTGGTCGGCCGTGGCGATCTGCAATCCCAGGGCGGCGGGAGAAGTGATGTCCCGATAGATCCGCTCCCCGCTTTCGTCCTCAAAGTAAAAGCCGAAATTGTATTGCTGAAGCTCGGCCAGGGTCATATCGGAAATATAGTGGCGCCGACTCTTATCCTTGCAAAGCTCCTTGACCTCCTCCAGGGAAATATCCCCGTTGACGTTGCAGGTCTCGTCGATGTAGCTATCGTGATTGTACACCAGGTAGCCGTCCTTGGTTAGGTAGAGGTCGCTCTCAATGATGTCCACGCCAACGGTCTCCACCGCCGCGCGAAAAGCCAGCAGAGTGTTTTCGGGATGGTTGGCTCCACCGCCTCGGTGCGCCGCGATCATGGGCAGGTCGCCTTTTTCCACCACAAAGGGATTTTCCTCCACGTTGGGGCGGGGCGGGATCACGTTGATCACCACAAAGAACAGCAGGATCACGCCAAGGATCCCTCCAAAGATCTTCCAACCGGTGTGCTTTTTCATGTTCGTTTTCCTTTCTTTTTTCTCGACGGTGCGAGGGTTTTATGCAGACCCGTTCCAAGGAAGGACACGCTACGGGAGTCATCGGGATGCTTGCGAATCAGGGAATAAAGAGAATTGAGAATTTTTATCCTTCCGTAACATTCTTCTCTTCGGAGGTCGGCTTGCTCCGATAGCGAAGGAGGGATACCGCGGCGGACACCGTACAGAACAGATCGTTGATCAGCGCCACGGGATACATGCGGAGGATGCTGTTCATGAGCCAGGCCAGGCTCCAGAGCACCGAGAACTGGCGCAACCGCTTTTCGGTGGCGCGGCTGTTGGCGATGACCGCAAAGACACCCGCCGCCAGGGGAAAGAGATCGATCCAGCCGGCAAAGGTCAACAGCGAGAAACCCGAAAGCACCGCAAGGAAGACCAGGATGCTGGGAAGGCTCGTGGCCCATCTCCATTTGTCCTTTTGAGAAAAGACCGCCAGCATCACGGCGGAGAGACCGCAGGCAATGGCGCTCATCAGATCTCCCTGCAAAAGAAAGTACAACACCCAACTGGTCTGTCCCAGGCAGGTACAAATGATGATGGTCACCCGACGGGGGAACTGAAAGGCAATGACCGAGAGTGCCATGGCCAGGATCCCAATGCCGTAGACCAAAATATTGTAGCCCACGCCCAGCGTGGCAGAAAAATGTTCCACAAACGATTCCATGGTTTATCCTTTCGCGTTCTCAAACCAGATGCAACCCCTCCTTCCGCGCCCACACCGTAAGGAGTTCTTCCCCACAGAGCACGGCACTCTTTTCCACAAAAAGGGCGTGAGAGGTTGGTTAGATTTTAACATGAAATCCCAAATTTGTCAATATCAAATGGAGAAACCAACAAGAAAAAGCAGACCGTAAAGCGTGATGTTCTTAGCGGAAAAATCACCTAACCCACGGTAGGGGCGAACTGTGTTCGCCCGCGGGCTACATTACACAAGGACAGAGATTTTTCGTCTCTGTCCTTTTTCACCCGCCTTGCTCTGCAAGGTATAGTGTGTTACACCTTTTTGGTGTGCTG
>JAEIGA010014231.1_pt1 | contig 12107 bp, 11 predicted proteins | sample 9270691 | NCBI WGS metagenome assembly JAEIGA01 (sample SAMN17057246, study PRJNA624740) | gut metagenome | biome: biome; isolation source: fecal sample | host: Bos grunniens | place: China: Xizang | collected 2019
AGGTAAGGCGAAAAAGGGCTGCCGCTTCTGCCGAATACGTTGATGCTCTGGGGTGGACCTGATGGAAACAAATCTGATAAAAAGCGACCGCGAGTACAATCGCATACTCGAGAATATGCGCGGAGTTGATTTTTCAGGCAAGGCCGGTGCAAAAAAAGGAAGATATGCTTATCTTGAAAATATGTATCGCGATTATACCGCCGGAAAGGGCGGTCTTATCGAAAGCGTTCCCGGCTTCAGACGCATTTATTCGGGCTCCTCTATCAACGGACTGCATCTTCAAACGACCGCAGACGGCGAGCGCTACGTTATCATCCATAACGGTAGCAAGCTCTTGCGTTATAACGTCAAGAGCGGCGAGTCACCGACGAACGTCGAAGGCAGCTACGTGATGGGAGACAGCAAAAGCTACAGCTTTAATTTCTTCGGCACGCTATATATAGGTGACGGAACCAACATCTTCGCCGTGAGGGACGACGGAACGGCGCAAAACGTTAACGACAACACCGGGTATCCACCGTATATTCCCACTGTATTTGTTGACGGTGTCGATTACGAGGAGCGAAATCTCTCTACTACGAAATTTTATGAAAAGCACACCTTGCTCCCCGTCGGCAAGCTGGCGCACGGAACCGCCTCGCTTCTCTATCGCGTAACCGATAGCGAGCGACGACTTTGTGCGGTGAGCGGAATATCCGACAATACAAGCGACGTCTATATTCCATCTATCGTGCGGCTCGGAGAACGGGACTACACGGTAGACTCGATAGACAGTGCCGCGTTCAGCAAGGTTACAACGATCAAATCCGTATCCCTATCGGACAGCGTTAAGAGAATCGGTGTAGGTGCTTTCTACGGTGCAACGTCACTCACGAAGGTGATCTGCGGCAGCGGACTCACCGATATAAGCGATCAGGCCTTTTACACATCGGGGCTGCGGGAGATATATCTCCCCGCAAATCTTTCGAGTATCGGAACAAGCGCCTTGCCCACTGCGGCCACGATCAAATACGAGCTCGGCGACGAGGCATATAAAAACATCGCGGGCAAGCCCACGAACACGGTGGAATACGGTGTCAGGGTTGAGACCGTGACGCTTGGAATCAAGCTCAGGACAAGAACGAAATCAATCATCTCCGTAACCGTTGACGGCGAGGCGGTCAGCTACACCACCCATGCAGATAAAAGCGGATATATAACCGAGATCGTCATTGCGAACGCGAGCAAGCACGCCTGGACCGGAAAAACGCTCGCGGTGCTCGGATACGCCTACACATACGACGCACAACCCGATGTCGGCGGTCAAAATTTCACCTCCAGGACCGCGGGATCCAACTATTCCTTCACAAATGCGATCCGACAGTGTACACATGCAAGCGTAACTAACGGGCGCGTATTTCTTTGGGGCAATCCGCGCTTCCCCGGAGTCACGTTCTATTCACAGCCACGCAATTCTGAAAAGCGCGGTCTGTATTTTGGAGCACTGAGTTATATTGACGAGGGAAGCGATGCAACTATTCTGTCGGTGCTTGGACTGTCAAACGGTGCCGCGGTGCTCTCCTCCGGATCATCGGGAGGTGAGCGCATAAGGCTGCACCTGCCCGATATCATATCCGAGCCGGTCGAACGCACAGTCTACCGAGTGAGCGAGGCGCACAGGGGCGATGAGCCCATCGGTGCCGCGATGAACTTTGACAAGGAAATACTCTACGTGTCGGCCAACGGACTATCCGCGATCGGCGAAAACTCGCTATATCTCACGAAGGCTATCAAGACCTATTCCGCGCCCGTGTCGCCGATGCTTGCAAAGGAGCGACTTGCGAATGCGACGCTGGCCGTTTGGTGCGGATATATCGTTCTCTCGATCGACGGACGTATGTACCTCGCAGACCCAAGGACCGAGGACGGAGGCGAAGGAGACGACTACGAATGGTTCTTCTTAAACAGGATCGGCACCTACAAAAACGCCTCACGCGTGTACCGCTACTCTTCTCTGCCTAAAGAGCGATTTCTCGTTCCAAACGAGCCCGACGGTGTTGCCGTCGGTGAGGTATGGAGCGAGACCGACGAAACGGGAGAGCTTGTATACTTCATAAATACCGACGAGGGCAGGCTTGAGGTTTATCCGACCGAGGAATTCTCCGGCGGTGACTTCTATCCCGCGAGGATCACACTAGGCTTTGGCGAGCATCTGATCTTCTCTACAGACTGCGGCGACGTTTGCGCATTCAACAGCGATATGCGCGGAGTTGCCCCCGAGAGGATCGCCGCGGCTGACGATTTTGACGCCGAGGAGTATGCAGAGCGTATGGGTGATCGTATCCACCCCGACTTCTACGCCTTCCTCGATCACGCACCGAGATACGCCTTGATTACTGCCGCCGACGATTGCGACATACCTCATCTCAAAAAGAGCACCGTCAAACGCTCACTCGTCCTTAAGCTTGCGACCTTTGTAGGTGGGCGCGTATTCTGCGAAGTCGGCCGCGACGGAGAGGGCTTCCACAGGGTAGGCGTCGTAGACGGAGGCGTTGCCGACTTTTCGACCCTATCCTTTGAATCTCTTCCGTTTGATGGCGGTGAAAGTGTCAGCGTAACGCTTCCCGAACGAGAACGCGGATGGGTGGAAAAGAGCCTTTCGCTCTTCTCAAACGGCTTCCGATCGCCGATCGGTGTATACTCTATCTGCTACCGCTACAGGATAAGCGGACGAATCAAGTAAAAGAAAGGAAAAAACAATGAACGCAAAAAGGATCACCGAGGAGGAGATCGCCGGAATGACCGTCTCCTCTCTTCCCACAAGGCCCACATCCCCCACCGCATTCGGCGGTGCGGGATACACCGCAAGCGAGCTCAAGGCAGTATTTGACCGCCTGCCGCTTTTGCTGGTGGATCGTTACAACTCTTTGCTCGAGGATATATCGGCGCTTGACGACGGTTCGCTTGCCGCAGATATTCCCACCGGTATATCCGAGGAGCACACACTCGCGAACCTCTTTTCCGACGTAAAGAACGGCAACTTCGCCTCCTATCTCTCGGTCGGTGGCGAAAGCCTGTATTCCGTAATAAACCGTCTGCTTGCAGCGGTATTCGGGGAGGGAGTAAAATGAGTAGATTAAAGCTGATATTTGATCACGGCAGCTGCGTGCTGGCCTCCTATAGTGACGTCGGTGTGGCGGCAGAGCTGGTGTTTCCGAGAGGAACCTACGGCGAGGTTGCTGTAGGCGAGACAATATATCCGCTTGCCTCGGGCAAGGCGACCGTCAGACTCTCAGGCTTTGCCGACGGAATATACCGTCCGACACTCAGATACGGCGAGCACGAATATGCACTTCCCGAGCTTCAGAAGGTGGGAAACAGAGTTACCTTCCCCGGCTATACGACCGAGGAGCTCTGCAAGAAATTCGACGAGCTTCGTCGTGCTCGTGCGGCACTTCGCGAGCTTGGTGAAAAATACAAGCAGCTCGATGAATACGTCCTCGGCAAAGGATTATTTTAGAAAGGAAAGGACTTAAAATGATTAAATTTACAAAGTATCTCGTAGCATTCACTCTTGCCGTCGCGATCACTCTGGGTTGCGGTATGGCCGTGTCGGCAGAGTCCACCACTCTCCCCGAGTCGGAGCAGGTGAGCGAGTCTGCAGACAACACCGAAACAAGCGACATCGAGAGCAACATCTTTGAGGACATTTTCGCCTCGGTGAACGAATTTTCACCCGAGATATTGTCTATGCTCACCTTTATCGGCTCGCTTCTTCTGGCTTTTGCCTATAAGCGCGGTCTTCTTCCGACCATCAAGAACGGACTTGGTATTATAAGCGGCACGGTAGGAGAGCTCAAAGCATCAACAGAGGGCTTCTCGAAGCACCAGGAGGCTATGATCTCCGAGCTGACCGAGCGTCTTAAGCAGGCAGAGTTGTCTCTAAGCGAATTTGGCAAGGCCATTGATGAGATCGTGAAAAAGGCCGAGGAGGATGAAAATGGCGCCCTCGAGCGTGAGCATATGAAGGCCCTTATGTCGGCTCAGATCGATATGCTCTACAGCATCTTTATGACCTCCTCGCTCCCGCAGTATCAGAAGGACGCGGTGAGCGAGCATATACACAAAATGAAAGAGGTGAGCGGTCTTGTTGAAGAGGGCAAATAAAAACCCCGTAAGAGCTGTTATTTTGCGCGTCATCGGGCTTGCGCTGTGCGTTATACCCGTTACCGTGTCAATTTTCAGCTATTTTCCCGTCTGGCGTGCGGAGGGCGGCGAGGTTCTTCTCTCCGGAGTCGCACTACTGCTTCTTCTCCTGGCGGCGATCCCGCTATACAAGCTTTTATCGCATCACCTGCGTTCGCCTGCGGCGTATACGGTATGGTTGATCGCATTTATCCTCTTCTCACTCTTATCAAGCATCGCGGACGAGATGGTCGTTATCTCCTTTGTCGGACTTATCGGCAATCTTCTCGGCGCAGTACTGTTCAGGCTTGCGGGAGGACGTAATGAAGGGTCTTGACGGACTTGATCTTGGAAAGGACGAGCGCGAAATCGGCTCGATAATTTCCGGACTTTGGAAGCTCGTGGCCGGAATTTCTGCCCTCGTAGCGGTGCTCGTGACCTTTACCGACATAACCTTCGGCGGCTTTTCGGCCAAGGAGATGACTACGGTGCTCGGAGTTCTTATGATCTCGGCGTACGTTATCTACTTCTCTCTTGAGGAGGCCGGCGAGCGGCGCGGCGAGGAGAGCGAGGAGTATTGCTCGGCTATCAAGCGCCACAAGGCACTATGTGCAAAGCTTACGCCGGAGATGCTGCCCGAGCTCCGAGAATTCCTCATAGATTACTCGCTCGAGGATGCCGCCGCAAGACGACGTATGATCCTTTTGAGTGCGGGCTATACCGAGGAGGATCTTCGCTCCTATCTTGCAGGCTCGCGAATGAGCTCTGCCGCGCGTCGCGTGATGCGACGCGCGGCAAGAATAAGGTCGGTGGGAATTTCTCCCGCCGATCTTATCTCAACGGAGCGGCCGAAGCGACGCGGCGAGCTCTATAACCCCGAACCGCGCGCAAGAGTGAGAATGATACTGAAGCTTTTGCCGACGACCGTGTGCATGGTAATGACGGTATCGGTGGTGCTGAGCTTGAAGGAGAGCCTCGGTCCGGCGGAGATCTGCGAGGGAATCATGAAGCTCTCTACACTGCCTGTGGTCGGAATTCGCGGATATACCGCAGGGCTGACCTATGCCAAGGAGATTCGCGCAGGGTGGATAAATACGAAGTCGGCTCTGCTTGAAGCATTTCTCGGCAAGGCGGGATTGACAACCGAAGCGTAATATGGTAAAATAAATAAAACACAAATCCAAAGAAAAAAGGGGGGGATAACCGTGATATACGACGAGCGCACCGACAGTATTCGAGTCAGCGTAAGAGAATTCGTCGCTATAGCAAAGCGGGCATTCTCCCCTGCTTTGCCCTATTCGGAGGATGAGCCCGAGTTGATAGATCTTGGTTCGGCGGTAGCGGAGTCGGTGGGAATTACCGCCAAGTCGCAAAGCGTCGAGCATTCAATTTCGACCGTAGATGGCCGTCTTTCGATATTCGGAAAGGGATTCTTTTCCGAGCGTAGCGACCTGACTCTGCTTTGCGAGTCGGACAAGTTCAGCGGTGCCCCCTCAAAGGAGCTGATCGCCCGAATGCGTGCCGAGGGATTTGTTCTTGGATACATACGTGCACTCGAACGGGGCGACTCCTCCTTTAAGCTAACTTTAGTTTACATAAACCGCGCGTCAGGACAGAAGATAGAGACGCACGAAGAGGTGAAGATCTCTGCCGCGGAGCGCTTTTTCAACAAATGCCTGGCTACCGTGTTAAAATATTCACGTCCCGAGCGTGACAGAGTAAAGTTGCGACTGCCAACCATGCGGAGCGTGAGATTCCCCTACAAAAACATACGCGAGGGCCAAAGCGAATTTGTGAAGCGCGCCTACAAGACCTTGTGTCGTGGCGGATCACTCTTTGCTCTGGCTCCAACGGGCACGGGCAAGACGGTATCGGCGATTTTCCCTGCCGTTCGTGCCCTTGGCGAGGGTCGCGTCAGAAAGGTCTTTTATCTTACGCCCAAAACCACAACCGCGGCGGCGGCCAAGGAATGCATCGAGCTTCTTGCCGAAAGTGGCACCCTCATTCGAGCTATGGTGCTTACCTCCAAGGAGCGCGGATGCGTGAATCATCTGCGCTGTCGCGACCCCGAGGTCGGCTGTGAGAACTCGCGTGGCGATAATCTCTCGGACGCGGTGCTTGAGGTCTACGATCTCGGACTGCCCGTAGTGAGCATTGAAAGCATTTATCCTATTGCAAAAAAGCACCGCGTGTGCCCTTATGAGCTCGAGCTGACCTATGCAGAGCTTTGCGATGCGGTTATTTGTGATTTTAATTATCTCTTCGATCCCCGATCCTATCTGCGCCGATTCTTTGAAGAAGGCGGAGAATACGCTTTTCTTGTCGACGAAGCGCACAATCTGCCGGACAGAGCGCGAGAAATGTTCTCCTCTGAGATCACGGCGGAGGATATTTGCGCCATTTCGGAGTCACCCTTGCTCGGCGAGCTTTCGATTCTCAAGCAAGAGAGTCTTGCGGCATCGCACGATTTTTACGACCTGCTTTATCCTTATCTCAAGGACGAGCTCCGCACCGACAAGGACGTCGGAGTTTACGGCGCTACGCATCTGTCGGAAATTCCGGGAGAGCTTTTTGCCATATTTGAGAAGCTTCTCGCCGCATACGAGACCGAGATACAGGACACAAGGCGTGCCAAGGACGGCGAGCGCGGCGCACGGCTAAAGCTTCTTTACGAGCACTATTATCCCGCGAAACGCATCTACGACACTCTTCTTGCGTTTGACTCCTGCTATCGGCTCTTCCTCTTCTTAGAAGAGGGTGTGCTCAAAATGAAGCTGTATTGTATTGATACCGGCAACCGCATCTCGGAATGCATCGCAAAAGGTCATTCTGCGGTATTCTTCTCTGCCACGCTCTCGCCTCTTGATTACTATCGTGCGGTGCTGGGCGGTGACAGATCATCCGAAATGCTGGAGGTGGACTCCCCGTTTGCGTCGGAGCAGCTGGCGGTAGCGATAATGGACAGAGTCAGCACAAGATACTCCGAGCGAGAGGACACGCTCCTTGCGGTCAACCGAGTTATCGCGGCAACCCTCTCGGCAAAACGCGGTCACTACATAGTATTTTCCCCCTCTTTTGCCTACTCCGAGGCTCTTTATAAGGCCTTTTGCGCAAAATATCCGAAAATCAAGGCACTCTATCAGGAAAAGAACATTTCCCCACAAAGAAAAGACCAGTTCCTCGCGGCGCTTCGAAGCGCCGACGACGGTTATCTCGTAGCCTTTTGCGTTATGGGCGGAATTTTTGCCGAGGGAATTGACCTCGTTGGCGACTCGCTGATAGGCGCCGTGGTGGTAGGCATCGGACTTCCCGGTCTCTCCTATGAGCGCGAGGCCATTGCCGCCTACTTTGACGAGCGGTATGAGGCGGGAAAGGAATTCGCATACGTTTACCCCGGTATAAACCGCGTGCTTCAGGCGGCGGGGCGCGTAATCAGACGCGAAGAGGATCGCGGCGTTATCGTACTTATAGACGACCGCTTTGACGATCCGATATACAAAAAGAGCCTGCCCAAGCTATGGCGCGGGGTGAAATTCATTCCCGATCCGAAGGAGCTTAAGGAGACTCTTGAACAATTCTGGCGCGACGTATCCGAATAGATAAAAAGCGCAGCAAAACAACAACGGAGAACTTTAAATGAAAACCTTACTACTGATATGTGAAATTATAATAGGACTCGTGGGAATATTCACGATAATTACCGGTCGGGATATGCACGATAGAATGCACGGAATTTTCGTCGTTTTATTATGTATGGACGGTCTTTGCGAGCATTTCTTCTCGCACTACTCACTTGTCACCGAAATTTCACTCGGAATCACCGCGCTATACGGACTCTTCTTTATAATCTTCTTCTCTATTGAGGACGTGCGTTGTCGCGGAGCTCATCTGCATAAAAAGCTAACGAAGAAACGAAACAAATAACGGCAAAAGCGAGTGCCCCCTTAGGTCTGCACTCGCTTTTCACTTTTATTTTCGACTATATTTTTTTACCTGTCGACAGTAGAAGGAGGCGCTCGAGAATCCGACGGCAACAGCCGCCTCGCCGACCCTCATTCCGTCTCGTATCAGCTCCTCGGCACGCCTGAGCCTTACCGCATTGCGATACTGTATAACACTCTTCCCCGTATATTCGCGAAACAGTGAGCGCAGACTGCTCTCACTCATAAGATAACGCCTCGCGTATTCGGCGAGCGACAAATTCTCGGCATAGTGCGTCTCGAGCTCTAGCATCAGAGAATGGATCTTCAGATATTTCCGATCGACAGCCTTGTCCGAGGTGATATGAAAGACAAGCTTATGGAAGCTAAAGCGGAGGAGGTTGCTGTCAAGAGCGCCCTCTCTCGAGAGCATCTCGGCAAGCTCTGCCGCGGTGGCGAGCGCAAGCTCGTTCTTTTTGAACTTTGTCATTTCCGTGCCGAGCGACCCCTCGAGGGTATCGAAGAAGATATTTAGCGTTTTGTTATATTCGTCAATATGAGAAGCCCTTGTTGAGGCACCGACGGGGATGAAAACGCTCTCTCCCGCAAGAAGAGTCACCGTCTGCTCGCCCGATGTCATCTCAACTCTGCCCTCGATAACGAATATCAGCGAATCGCTCTCGCGCCTTTGATTTGCGTACACGTGCCCGCGCGAATGCTCGCGCACTCTGGCGTAAAGTCTTTTTACCACAAGTTCCTCTTCGTAGAAATTCACGGAAAGCTATCTCCCTTTTGCTTTTTTGTTTGTATTATATCACAATTTGTCGGATAGTGCAACAGTAATATCAAATCGTGGATTGAAAACCTCTGAGTGATGTGCTATTATTGTTCATAAGAGGTGAAAAGATGAACGTTAAAATAATAAACGAAGGGGGCACGCCCCTCAAAAACTTCTTCAACCACATACATTTCCACCCCACCGATGCCATCGAGGACGACTGGGGGCAGAGGATACTCGACAGAATAGCGCGCGACGGCGCGGCACGCACGGTACGGATGTACGCGATGCTCGAGGATATAGTGAAGATCGGCAAGGACGGTCGCTTCACCTACGATTTCCGTGACAACGACACGCGTCTTGACTATCTTATATCAAAAGGCTTTGACATTTTGCTATCCTACAATTTCATACCGCCCTGCATCTCCTCTGACCCCGACGAGGTAGGCACGGTCTGCAAAAATCCGACGAGGTACAAGGGTAAATTCATTGCAACGGCCGCCCCGCGCGACTACGGCGAATGGGAGGAGATCTGCCGCGCATACACCGAGCATATAGTGGAGAGATACGGCAGAGAGCGCGTTGCGTCCTGGATGCTCCAGTGCTACAACGAGCCTGACGAAGGACAGTTCTTTATGAAAAATGCGGCGTCCGAGCTCGAGCGTGCCGAGGCGTATTGCCTTCTTTATAAGCACTTTGAGCGCGGCGTTCACGCGATCCTTCCCGAGGCAAAGATCGGCGGTCCGGCGCTCGGCTCGCACTATGACTTTCTCGGTATTTTCCTCGATTTTGTCAAAAAAGAGGGGCTACCGCTCGATTATATCTTCTTCCACACCTACGGCGTTCATCCCGACGATCTAAGGTCGGGAGGGCTCTCGGTCGGCAATCTCGAGAAAAAGGCAAAAAAGCTCATTGATTTCGTAACCGAGCACGGCTTCGGCGATCGCGTATTCGTCAATGACGAGTGGGGAGCGGCTACCTGCGGATATTATAATTCCGAGGAAAACCCCGTGCTTATGTTCCGCGAGACCGAGGTCTTCTCGGCATACTATGCAAGGCTCATAACGCGATACGCCGACCTCGGAATGCCTATTGACAAAATGATGATATGCCTCTCGGGCCAGCACGAGATGAAGAGCGATTTCTCGGGCTTCCGCGGATTTTTCACGCTGAACGGCTACCCGAAGCCAATATATAACGCCTTCGCTCTCGCGGCGAGGCTCGGAGATACCCGCATTCCCGTCGAGAGCTCTGCAGAAAATCTCTCGGTGCTCGCAACGAGAAAGTGCGACGGCACTCTCGCGGTACTGCTCTCTTATGCGGCGGATGATTTTTCCGAGGGCATCGAGGACGCGAGCATCAGGCTCTCAATAGACGGCAAACGCGCAAGGATATGGCGCATCGACAAATCCCACGCAAACGCGATGCACGCATACACTCTCTGCGGCTCGCCGAGCTCTCCGACCGAGGAGGAGCGCGATAGGATAGATGCACTCGCATCGCTCAAGCCCGAGGAGACGAGCTTCGAGGGAGAAATAAAAATAGAAATGACGGCAAACGCCGTAGTACTTATTGAAACGGAGAAATAAAAATGGAATACGTCGAATTTTACGTAAAATCAAAGCTCGACGGAAGCGAGCAGCCCTCTCTCTTCTTCGCTGCCGAGGGTGAGGGGAAGCGTCCGCTTATCGTTGGACTTCACACCTGGAGCTGTGCGAGGGACAACTATCTGAAGCTGCTTCCCATAGCGAGAAGGCTCGGATTTGCGCTTCTTATGCCCGAATTCAGGGGCCCGAATCTCGACACCAATCCGCACTGCACCGAGGCATGCGCATCTCTGCTCGCCCGCGAGGACGTTATGGAATCCATAAATTACGCAGTAGAGCACTTCGACGTTGACGGCGATAACGTCTTTATAATCGGCGGAAGCGGCGGCGGTCACATGGCCCTTATGATGGCAGCTTACGCGCCCGACCGCTTCAAGGCGATAGCCTCTGTCGTGCCGATCTCCAATCTGCTCCACTGGCGCGACCAGAATCCTAACTATACAAGGCACGTCATCGCCTGCACGGGCGGCGACGAGGAGGAGATGATGAGGCGCTCGCCGATCTCCTATATTGACGAGATCGCAAAGGCAAATCTCAAGATATTCCACGGAAAGTGGGACAAGTCGGTGCCCGTATCGCAGAGCATAATTTTCTATAACGAGCTTATTGCAAGACACCCGAGCGCAAGAGTATATCTCGACATTTTCGACGGCGGACACGAGATGCGCCCGGCCGAGATCGAGCTCTTTATAAGATCTCAGTACTCCGACAATGACAACGTTGCAGTTACAGGTTAAGAAAGGGGGAAACGTTATGAACGCACAGGATATAAAACAGCTCGCGTATCGGTTTGGCGCGGACATTTGCGGTATCGCGTCTATGGACAGATTCGAGGGAGCGCCAAAGCAAATGGACCCTCGCTACATAATGCCCGACGCAAAGAGCATGATAGTTATGGGCTTCCGCGTTATGCGCGGCTCGCTCCGAGGAATCGAGGAGGGAACGTTTTTCTCTAACTACTCGGCTATGGGCTACGGCGCTCTCACCTACAACTTTATGCCTCTGACGGTAATGAATATGTGCCGTGTCATCGAGGACGAGGGCTACGAGGCGATACCTATGGGACACCAATCGGATTGGCGTGCTATCGACAATGACGGAAATCTCCGCGAGAGATACTCGAAGCCGGTCGAGGATGGAAAGCCCGCTCCCGACGTTATGCTTCATCTGCGTATTTGCGGATTCCTCGCAGGTCTTGGCGAGATAGGCTACTCGAAGATGCTTCTCACACCCGAGTTTGGTCCTCGCCTTCGAATCGGCGTTATTCTCACCGAGCTCGAGCTCGAGCCCGATCCCATCTATAACGGCCCGAAGCTCTGCAACAGATGTATGGCGTGCGTCAGGGAGTGTCCCGCTCACGCGATAAGCCCGACCAAAACGGTAAAAGTCACACTCGCCGGTCACGAGGTCGAGTGGGGCGAGCTCGATTGCGATGCCTGCGACGTAGCGATGCGCGGTGGCGTGGTTTGCGAGCACGGCGAGGGCACCTATCAGGCAGGACGCGACGACGTTAAGCCGGGCCCCAACTCGCCCTTCTACTACAAGCCGATGAATCTATATAACTCGGGTCAGGCGGTCTGCGGCGCCAAAGGATGCACCCGCGCCTGCATGATCTCGCTTGAAAAGCGCGGCGTTATG
>JAEIGA010014232.1_pt1 | contig 12106 bp, 11 predicted proteins | sample 9270691 | NCBI WGS metagenome assembly JAEIGA01 (sample SAMN17057246, study PRJNA624740) | gut metagenome | biome: biome; isolation source: fecal sample | host: Bos grunniens | place: China: Xizang | collected 2019
GAAAAGAATATATTTTTATTATCATCAATTATAGGTTCATCTAATAATTCTATAAACTCGTTATTTAATAAAATTGTTAATTCTTTATATCTATTTTTATTTTTATTAATTTTTGTACAAATACCAATTATTATTAGCAACAATATTGCAATTGCTATAATAATACAGCGACTTACTTTTAGCATATTTAATTTTCTTTCTTCTTTAATCATTTGTTTTCTCCATATAATTTATTACCTTTTGAATTATATAATAAGCACAAAAAAAAATCTACAATTTTTGACATTATTTTCTTTTTCAAAAACTAGTTAGACTGTCAAAAGTAGTTTTTGACATTATTTTATAATTTATTGAAAAAAATATTATTTTTTTGTAACATTTTCAATATTTTGTTTGAATATTAAAACATTTTATTGTATAATAGGAATGAAGTTTATTATTCTTTTTAGAATAGATTGGAGGTTTATATGTGGCAATTTTGGTTAATCACAGCAGGATTCTTCGTTGTTCTTGAAATCGCTACAATGGGATTCCTTGTATTTTGGTTTGCAATTGGTGCTTTAGCAGCTTTAGCTGTTAGTTTCGTTACAAAAAGCATTCTAATACAAGCTTTAGTATTTTTAGTTGTATCAACTATCTTACTATTTGCAACCAAACCACTTGTAAATAAATTTTTACCAAACGATTCTTTTGTAAAAACAAATTCTTATACTGTCGAAGGAAAAGTTGGAAAAGTAACAGTTGACATTGAACCTATCGAAGGAAAAGGTCAAGTAAAAGTTGACGGAGAAACTTGGTCTGCTAAATCAGCTGATGAAGCATATATTCCTAAAGACACAGAAATTATTGTTGAAAAAATCGAAGGTGTAAAAGTTATAGTAAAACCATTAAACAAATAAAAAATAAATAAATTAGGAGGATTTTATAATGGTAGTTATTTTAATATTATTAGGTTTTGTTGCATTCTTTGCATACAATACTATCAAAGTTGTTAGACAATCTGAAGTTTATGTTATCGAAAGATTAGGTAGATTTCATAAAGTAGCAGATGCAGGTCTTACATTTATCATTCCACTTTTTGATAAAGTTCGTTCAGTTGTTAGTTTAAAACAACAAACAATGGATATCCCACCACAAGGTGTTATCACATCAGATAACGTTACAATCACAATTGATACAGTTGTATTCTACAAAATTACAGATCCAGCAAAAGCTGTTTATGAAATTCAAAGCTTGAAAAAAGGAATTGAATACTTAGCAATCACAACAATCCGTGATATTGTTGGTAAAATGGAATTAGACGAAACATTCTCTTCTAGAGATCAAATCAATGATAGATTAAGAGTAATCTTAGATGAAGCAACAGATCCATGGGGATGCAAAATCGATAGAGTTGAAATAAAAGATATTACTCCACCTGCTGACATTAGAGACGCAATGGAAAAACAAATGAACGCAGAAAGAAATAAAAGAGCTTTAATTCTTCAAGCTGAAGGAGAAAGACAATCTGCAATCACACTTGCTGAAGGTAGAAAAGAAGCAGCTATATTAGATGCTGAAGCTGATAGAGAATCAAGAATCAGAAGAGCTACTGGTGAAGCTGAAGCTATCAAACAAGTTGCTGAAGCTAAAGCTCAAGAAATTCAAAGAGTTTATGATGCAATCAAAAAAGCTGATCCAAGTGAAAAATTAGTTCAATTAAAATCATTAGAAGCACTTCAAGAAGTTGCTAAAGGTGAAGCTAATAAAATCTTTATTCCGTTTGAAGCAACAAAAGCTCTTAGCAGTTTAGGTGCTATGTCAGATGTTGTTAAAGATAAAAAAACAAATAAAGAATAATTAAAATATTAAGAACTGAAAGTTAAACTTTCAGTTCTTTTTTTATTCAATTTAACCATATCTTAATTTTTCTACAATTTCTTCTAAACTTTCAATTAAATACATTGTTTCTTCTAAATTATTATTTTTCCCAAATGTTATCCTAAGACCACTTTTAGCCAAACTTATAGGTAATCCGATTGCCAAAAGTACTGGTGATGGATTCAATATGCCAGCACTACATGCAGAACCACTGGAAGCACATATTCCCTTTTTATCTAATTCCATAATTAATTTACTTCCATCAACACCTTTAAATGATATATTAGCATTGCCTGGCAACCTTTTTTCCATGTCTCCATTTATTTTTATATATTTTATTTTTTTACTTATTTCAGATATATATAAATTTCTTAATTCTCTTATTTTTTTATTGTTTTTATCCATATCTGAAACAGCGAGTTCTAGAGCTTCTCCCATTCCTACTATTCCCGGAACATTTTCTGTACCAGATCTTTTATTCCTCTCTTGATGACCTCCATCTTGAATTCTTATAAAAGGTATATTTTCATTTATATATGCAGCACCTACTCCCTTTGGGCCATAAAATTTATGAGCCGATAAAGAAAGTGCTCCTATATTATATTTTTTACATCAATATCTATTGTTCCAATTGCTTGAACGCAATCTGTATGAAAATAGATTCCATATTTTTTTGCAATTTCTCCTATTTCCTTTATTGGTTGTATAGTACCAATTTCATTATTAGCAAACATTACACTTATTAGTATTGTATTTTTATTAATACTTCTTTCTAATTCATCTAAATCAATAATTCCATTTGAATCCACATTTATATAACTAATTTTAAATCCAAACTTTTCTAAAAAAGCACATGTATTTAAAATTGCAGGATGTTCTATTTTACTGGTAATAATATGATTTCCTTTATTTTTATTTGCAAAAGCTATACCTTTTAAAATCATATTATTGCTTTCACTGCCACAACTTGTAAAATATAATTCATTTACCTTACAACCTAATATGTTTGCTATTTTCATTCTATAAATATTTATAATTTCTTTATTCGATTTTCCAATACTATATAGAGAAGAAGGATTTCCATATTCCTCATTAAAATATGGTATCATTGCTTCCAAAACTTTTTTATCAACTGGCGTTGTTGCAGAATGATCAAAATATTTTATTTTCATTTCACACCTTCCTCTTTTTAATTTATAACAATTATTTCTTTATATACTATGTAAATTTCAGAAAAATGTGAAAATAAAAAAATCCCGAGATTTAATCATCTCGAGATTCCCATCTTTTTATTTTTATATCTTTATATTTATTCAAAATTTCCATATATTTTTGATAGTCTTCTTCCCACAATGCATCTGGAACTTTTCCGAAAGCATCAAAAATAGTATCAGCCTCCTTCAAAAACAAAACTTGTTGTTGAGGAGTTAATTTCTCATATTTTATTGAAAACGCATATAATTTATTTAAGGTATCATTTGCTTTTATAAAAGACATAAAGTCTGTAACTTCCATGCCAGCCATTTTAATTTGATAAACTGCAAGAAGTGCTAAAAGCAATGCCATTGTAACTAAAATGCAAATTATTAAAATTGCTATCAAAAATAACACCCATCTTTCTTTTGTTAAAACTAAAAAAATTATAACATATAGAAATTTTTTAATCAATATCTTGTAAAATTTTTATTATGTGATATCATTTGATTTGTATTTTATTTTTTGAGAGGTAAACATGGAATCAAAAAAATTCAAAGATATAAAAAAAGCCGGTCTTGCCGGTATAATTGGTAATATATTTTTATTATTAATTAAAGGAGCTATAGGTTTAGTAACTCACAGTCAATCAATGATCGCTGATAGTGTTAACAGTGCATCTGATATCATTGCTTCACTTATGACATTTATTGGAAATAAAATTTCAAGCGAACCAAAAGATAAAGATCATAATTTTGGTCATGGTAAAGCTGAATATATCTTTTCTTTATTTATAAGTATTACAATGATTTTAGTTTCTGCAAAACTTTTAGCTGACTCAGTTATTTCTTTAATAAAAAAATCATATTTCGAATTTTCTTGGATTTTAATAGTTGTTTGTATATTAACAATTATTACTAAACTTTGCTTATATCTTTACACAAAAAACATGTTTAAAAAATACGATAACATATTATTAAAATCAAATTATAAAGATCATAAAAATGATTGTTTAGTTACAACTTGTACATTAATTTCAATCATCTTTGGATATTGGGGAATTTATTGGGTTGATGGTATAGTTGGTATTGGTATTTCAATTTGGATTTTAATAACAGGTATTGGTATATTTAATGAAAGTTATAATATTCTTATGGATGTTTCATTAGACGAAGAAACTAAACAAACAATTATGGACTTAGTAAAACATCATGAAGATATAAAAAACTGTTACAATTTATATTGTGCTCCAGTTGGTTATAAATATTTAGTTGTATTCACCATTGCTGTCGATGGAGATATGACAACTTATGATAGTCACAAATTAGCAAATCATTTGGAAAAAGATGTTGAAAAATTAGATAAAATAGATAAAGCAGTTGTTCATGTTCATCCAGTTAATTTAGATTAATAAAAAAGATCCTAAATATAAAATTTAGGATCTTTTTTTATCTTTTAAACATTTTTAATATTTCTTTTATTTTTCTAATAATCTTATCTAATATTTTTTCATTATACTCAGTTAAAGCTAACTCTTCAGAATTTGCTTCAATATTTTCCACACTTGAATTTTTGTTTTCAAAAACATTCAAACTATATATGCTTTTTAATTCATCTTGATGTTTTTGGCTATTATTATTTAATATTAAAATAAATTCATTTTTTTCTTCTTCAGTATCGCACCAATAATTTAAATAAATCATATCTATTAATGCAATAGATTCATCTTTTAATTTTAAATCTTTTAATGGTTTTGTATAATCAAATTTATCAAATTCATCACTTGCATTTTCTTTTAAAAAGTTTATTAATTTTATTGGTATTCTATTATAATCTTCTTTACTTATCCCATTTAAATACCATAATACTTCAGCAAAAGCATCTGCATACTTTTTTTCTACCATTCTATTCTCCAATTTCCATTTCATCTTTTACTTGTTCTTTAGCTAAAGTTTTCACAAGATTTGTTGCGTTTTGTTCTGTCTCTATCCTGTGTTGAACATTTTCAAGTGCTGATTCTACAACATCTTTTTTGGCATCTTTTCCATACCAATGACTAGTAATTTTTGCTATTACACTATCTACATATTCCATATTAAAATTAGATTTTTCTGCATAATTTCTTACATGTGCTAAATATTCTTTAGACGGTTTTAATTGCTCTTTCCCTTCTCTTATAAACTCTGTTTTAAATAATTCTTTAGCATCTGGCAATGGCATAGTTACAAATTCATCAGCTCTAATAGCATGTGTTACTGAATTTCCAACATGCTCTTGGAAGATTTGAAATTTATCTCTTATTATACTTGTTATAAGTTCTTGGTTACTCATTCCACCAGACGCTTCTAATATTCCAGAGTAATCAGCCTTTCCTACTACCTCTCTAGGAATTATAGCAACATGTTTTTGTCCAACGCCATATCTAGCCCAACTATTTTCAAAAAGAGCCATCACTTTAGTCTTTTCTTCATCTGATAATTCTGCATTAGCACACAAATCTTCAACATTTTGTTTACACGCCTCATAATCTTGCATTATTAAAGGATGAGTTGAAACATCACTATCTAATCCATTGTGATTACTTCCGGTAAATTCAAAAAACCATTCTGGAGCTAAAGTTGAATGTTCAAATACTTTTCTAGGATCATGTTCTACATATAAACCTGCTCCAGAATAAAACGGATATGTTCCACAAGCTTTTAGTACTCCATGATTTTCAAATATATGTGCAACCTCAATTATTTCATCAATTCCTGAACCCAATTTTTTTCTTTCTTCTGCTGATTGAAATCCATTCTCAGTTAAATTTTTTAAATTTTCTTCAGAAAAAGAATGCATAACAAATCCATTCTTACAATAGTTTTCTAAAAACATTCTTCTTAATGTTTCATCTGAACCTATTTCTCCAGCAGGAATTCCTTCTTTTTTAGCAAGAGATTCTAATAACATATTCGCTCTTATTTGGTCTCTTTCCGGGTTATTTGCTGTTTTAAAACTTTCCAAAAGATTATTAATATACTCTTCTATCCCATCACAAGACTGCGTTGAAAATGCATATATATACACTTCTCCAATTATTTGGCTAACACTACTTGTCATACCACTTTTGTATCCAACATCTTTTAGTATTCCTTTTAGCCAATCAGAAGACATAATCAAATTTAATTGTTCTATTAATTCTTTATTCATATCATTCACCTGTTTATATTTTAATAATAAAACAGGTCAAAATCAACTTCTATTTTATTATTATTTTTCCATCTTCAACTAAAACTCTATACTTATCATTCTCTTCAATTTTTTTATCTAATATAAATTCCGCTATTTTATCTTCAATATAATTTTGAATTACTCTTCTAACTGGTCTAGCACCATAATTTTTATCTGTTCCTTTTTGTTCAATAAAATCTTTTATACTTTCATCAAAGTCAAAATAATAATTTTGATTATTTAATCTTTTTAATACCTTTCTTAAATTTATATCTATAATCTTTCTTATATCATTTGAATTTAATTTGTTAAAAATTACAATTTCATCAATTCTATTCAAAAACTCCGGTTTTAATTCTCTTTTTAATTCATTCATAACTAAATTTTGTATTTCATTATATTCATCTTTTTCTGATAATTCAGAATTTAAGAAACCTAATTTTTTCTTTTCTGTTATATTTCTAGCTCCTATATTAGAAGTCATTATTATAACAGTGTTTTTAAAGCTTATGGTTTTACCTTGACTATCTGTTAAAATTCCATCTTCTAATATTTGGAGTAATATATTCATAATATCTAAATGAGCTTTTTCTATTTCATCAAATAAAATAACCGAGTATGGCTTTCTTCTTACTTTTTCTGCTAATCCATTTGATTCTTCAAAACCTACATATCCAGGTGGAGAACCTCTAAGCTTAGACACAGAATGGGCTTCCATATATTCTGACATATCAATTCGTATCATTGAGTTTTCATTTCCAAATAAAGTTTCCGCTAAAGCTTTAGTTAATTCTGTTTTTCCAACTCCAGTTGGACCTAAAAACAAAAATGAACCAATTGGTCTATTGGGATCTTTTAAACCAATTCTACTTCTCCTAATTGCTTTTGAAACAGCACAAATTGCATCATCTTGTCCTACAACTCTTTTTTGAAGTGATTTTTCTAAATTCTTTAACTTTTCATTTTCACTTTCTGTTATTTTATAAATTGGAATTCCTGTCCATCTTGAAATTACATTTTCTACATCTTCTTTTTCTATATTTATAATCTTTTTGGTATTTCTATTTTTCCACTTCTCATTTTCTTCTTCTAATTTTTCTATTAAATTTCTTTCTGTATCTCTCAACTTTGCAGCTTTTTCATAATTTTGAACATTAATTGCTTCTTCTTTTTCTTTTACAGTTTTCTCAAGTTCTTTTTCCATGTCTTTTAAGTATTCTGGTTCAACTGCCGCTTTTAGTTTTATTTTACTTGCAGTTTCATCAATTAAGTCTATTGCTTTGTCTGGCAAAAATCTATCATATATATATCTAGTTGAAAGTTCAACTGCTGCAACAATTGCACCATCTGTTATTTTCACATTATGATGTGCCTCATATTTGTCTCTTATTCCTTTTAATATTTGTATTGTATCTTCTTTGTTTGGTTCTTCAATATAAATTGGTTGAAATCTTCTTTCTAATGCTTGATCTTTTTCTATATATTTTCTATATTCTTTTATTGTTGTTGCTCCAACAACTTGGATTTCACCTCTTGCTAATAATGGTTTTAAAATATTAGCTGCATCTATCGCACCTTCTGCCGCGCCAGCACCAACAATAGTATGAATCTCATCTATAAATAAAATTATATCTTCAGCCTTTTTTACTTCTGCTAAGCATTTTTTTACTCTTTCTTCAAAATCTCCTCTATATTTGGCTCCTGCCACCATTGAAGTTATATCTAACGTAATTACTTTTTTATTTTTTAAATTTTCAGGTATATTACCATTTATGATTTTTTGAGCTAAACCTTCAATAACTGCAGTTTTCCCAACTCCCGGTTCTCCAATTAAACAAGGATTATTTTTAGTTCTTCTTGATAAAATTTCTATAACTCTATCTGTTTCTTCAATTCTTCCTATAACAGGGTCCAATATTCCTTCTTCTGCTTGTCTAGTTAAATCATTTCCATATTGATTTAACATTTGAAAATTAGAGTTTTGATTTTGTTTTTCTTGTTTATCTTGATTTATTTCACTCATATTTTCCTCAAATTCATTCAAGGTTTTGGCAATGTCAGAATACAAATCATCATCTTCAACATCTAAATCTTTTAATATTCTTATCGCTAAACTATCATTTTCCTTTAATATTCCTATCAAAAGATGTTCTGTACCTATGAAATTTGAACTAAGCTTTTTGGCCTCCAAATAAGAATTTTCTAAAATCTTTTTGGTTCTTGGAGTAAAACCTAAAACTGAAAAATTTTCTTTAATTTGAGCACCTAATAATTCTTCTATTTTATCTAAAATATCTTCAGGCATAATCCCTTGATTTTTCAAAACTTTACTTGCTACTCCATTTTCTTCACATACAAGACCATATAATATATGTTCAGTTCCAATATAACTATGTCCCAAATCAACAGCTAATTCATTTGCAATAGAAAGCACTTTTTCTCCACTTTTTGTGAATTTATATACCATAATAACCTCCATATAAAAAGTTATTATTAATATACTCATAAAATTTTATTTTTAAACTAAAAAAAGACAGATTTTTAATCTGTCTTTGAGTTTATTTACTTTATAGTCCAAATACTATTGTTGAAATTGTAAAGAATAATAAAACTGATACTGTATCAACAACAGTTGTAAGTAATGGCGATGCCATTAACGCTGGATCTAATTTTAATTTTTTGGCAAGTATTGGTAAAATCCCACCTAATTGTTTCGCTAATACTACTGTAAACATTAATGTTAATGAAACTGTAAATGCAATTTTAGCATCATTATATTGAATCATTATTCTCGCGCTATTTACAATAGCTAAAGCTAAACCAACAATTAATGCTACTATGAATTCTTTTAACATTACTTTAAAAATGTCTTTTGTACTAATTTCATCAACAGCTAAACCTCTTATTGTTAATGTTGAACTTTGAGATCCACTATTACCTCCTGTACCCATTATCATAGGAATAAACGCAACAAGTATTGGAAGTGAAGATATTGCAGCTTCAAAATTTTCTATAATCGCACCAGTAATCATTGAAGAAATCATTAATATTAAAAGCCATACAATTCTGTTTTTAGCATGCGTAAATGCACTAGTTTTTAAATAAGTATCATCAGATGGTGCGATAGCTGCCATTTTTTCGAAATCTTCCATTGTTTCTTCTTGTAATACATCAATAGCATCATCAATTGTAATTATACCAACTAATCTATCTTCTTGATCTACAATTGGAAGTGCAATGCAGTCATATTTATCAAACATCTTAATAATTTCTTCTTGATCTTCTAATGTATTTGCTTTTACAACATTTTCATCCATTATATCTTTTACAAGTTCTTCTCTATCTGCTATTAAAAGATCTTTTATATCAATTATACCTAATAATTTTCTATCTATTGATAAAACATAGCAATTATAAACAGTCTCTTTTTTCAATCCTTTTTTCTTAATAAAATCAAATGCATCTTTAACTGTCATGTTTTCTTTTAAATCAATAAACTCTGTTGTCATCAATGTTCCAGCAGTATCATCTGGATATTTTAAAAGTTCATTAATTATTTTTCTGTTTGCAGGTTTTGTATTTGCTAAAATACGTTTTACAACAGTTGCTGGCATTTCTTCTATTAAATCAACCGCATCATCCATGTAAATCTCATTCATTACATTTTTTATTTCAGTATCTGTTAAACGATTTATCAATTTTTCTTGGTCATCTGAATCTAATTCAACAAAAACTTCAACAGCTTTTTCTTTAGATAGTAATCTATAAATCATTATTAAATTTTCATCATCAAATTCTTCTAGAATACTCGGGAAGTCAGCACTGTTTATTGTTTCTAAATATTTTCTTAAATCTTTAATTTTTTTACTTTCAATTAAACTTCTAATTTCTTCAATTATGTTTTCTTCTTTTTCTATTTCCATTACTGAATTCCTCCTATTCCAAAATTAAAACTTAACATTTTAATTCTTTAATTTTATTGGTTACTATATTCAATTTACATTAACCTACATTATTAATATTTATGTAAATTTACCAACATTCTTATTATACTCTAATATTTCAAAAAAGTCAAGATTTGACAAATAAACTTATTCTATACTTTTGATTTATCTTGTATCTTTATTTTTCTTTTTTTATCTCATTTTATCTCTCTTTTTCACATTTTTGTATTTTTTTATCTTTTTATAATATTTAGAAATTTATTTAATATTCTCTTTAACTTATATTAATTATTTTAGATATATTTACATAATATCGTTTTTGTGTTATAATATTCCTTAGCAAAAAATTAAATAGGAGGTTTTTATCACTTTTGTTATCACATATAACCTTTTATATGTGTTCATATAAATTTTGTAACTGTTGACCTTTTCTTTTTTAGAGAGGTAAGAAATTATATGAAAAAATTCTATAACATTATCGTTTTTTTGGCTATCGTTGCATTCATTTTTGGAATAAAACATTTATCTATTGTAAAAACAAATCCAATCGATGAATCAGTAAACTACCAGGATGAACTTTTCAAAGAAGCAAGCTTATACTCATTAGACTATTCTGAGGTTGAAAAACTTGATTCAATTGTAACACAAAACATAGACCCATCTAATATTGAACTTTATGGATATGACTATGAATATGTTTTGAATTACGAAAATGAATCAATTCAATCTTTAGGTTTTCCTGGCTTTCCTTACGATAATGCATTAACCAAATACAATCTTGATGACTTAGAATTCTTTAAATTTACTAAAAGTCAAGAACGTATTATTCAAAAGTCCAAAAAACGCATTTCAAAATTAGTCGATGACTATTCAATTTTTTCAAATAAAGATTTTTTAAAGCAAGGTATTGAAAATATTGAATTTTATCTGGTACGACATCCAGAACTTTTTAAAACAGATTATAGCGCAGATCTTATTGCTGTTTATTATGAAGGATCAATTTATGTTAATAAAGATTCTACCAAAAATTTTTGTGAACATTCTGCATCACACGAATTAGTTCATCATTTAAGACATTTAACAAATTATGGTGATGATTACTACAATATTGATCCTGCTTACTCTGGTTTACTTTTCGACGAAGTAATGACAGAAGTATTAACCGTATCTTCTAATCCATATTTACCTAAAAATCTAAACGGTTATCTGTCATATACTTACAATGCGTATAGATATTTAGACATATTCAAAGAAGACGCGCTAAAAGCCTATTTCTATGGTTATGATGATTTCTTCGAAAAATATGGCAATGAAAATTTCCTAATGGAGCACGACGCATTTGTCTCTTCATTTACAGGATATTCTAGCGAATATTATGACTTGATGAATGATTTATCTATCGAAATTTTAAATAAAATCAAGCCAAATTCGTATAACTAAGTATATCCAATTCCATTTTACAAATGATGGATAACAAAAAGAGCCCACTTGAGAATATCTCGAGTGGGCTTTTGCTTTTTAAACAATGTATAAATCAATATATTTAACAAAAATAAAAAAATAGTAATATCTACATATTTGTAAATACTACTATCTTTTAATGGTGGCTTCGAGTGGAATCGAACCGCTGACACGGGGATTTTCAGTCCCCTGCTCTACCAACTGAGCTACGAAGCCTTATATAAAAAATATCTAGTTTTTCAACTAGATATTTTCTGGCGACCTGGAACGGGCTCGAACCGTCGACCTCCGCCGTGACAGGGCGGCATTCTAACCAACTGAACTACCAGGCCAAATAAGTGGTGGTCGCTATTGGGATCGAACCAATGACCTCCTGCTTGTAAGGCAGATGCTCTCCCAGCTGAGCTAAGCGACCGTTAACTAGTTGACGAAAATTA
>JAEIGA010014233.1_pt1 | contig 12106 bp, 20 predicted proteins | sample 9270691 | NCBI WGS metagenome assembly JAEIGA01 (sample SAMN17057246, study PRJNA624740) | gut metagenome | biome: biome; isolation source: fecal sample | host: Bos grunniens | place: China: Xizang | collected 2019
AGTGATAATATAGTGAAGGAAAAGTTAGGGATATGGTGAAATGTGTTAAGATTAGACTCGAGATAGGGAAACCAAAAAGACGATCTGGAGCTTATATAAAACATCTTCTTTGGGATCCGAGAAATGTAACTAGGAGAAGAGATGAAGGCGAAGTAATTAATTTTAAAAATTTTCATGAGTTTCAGATAGAAGAAGGACCTGATATTTTTGATGGATTAAAGTTTAAACTAATTCCTTGTGAAAACCGACATAACCCTTGAGATGTTAGAGTCAATTTATCAGTACTACAATCCTCTCGGTCAAAAACATTCCTTCTTAGTGGACGATTTCTTGGATTGGTCTAAAGATGAAGGTGATTATTATTGGATTTGGGGAGGAGCACTTGAATGGTCTAATGGTGGGGTAAATCCAAAAGATATAATCAAGGGGCTGCCATTCATTAAGCTTCCCTCTGATTTGTTAGTGGATGCTTGGTTACGATTCTTAAACAGTGACCCTAGACTTATGGAATCAATGTGGCAAGAATATAGACTAATACTCAGACGCAGTGAATAATTTTAAAATTACTATGGAAATGTTAGAGGTATTATATAGATGTGATAATTATGTTCTCTATAATATATCTTCTAATTTTATAGTGTGGGCTAAAGCAGAGGGATGTTGGTGGTGGATTAAAGGAGGCGCAAATAAATGCCTGAAGAAAAGAGTTATACGATATAGAGGAAGCTTTGACAGGAAAAAGAAAGAAGAGTTTGCAATTCATATGATTCCTTTTACAGATTATATTCCTTCTAAGACAAAAGCTAAAAAATTATCAACAACAGATTATAACACTTTCAAAGCTTTACTGATAGAAGAATGGTTAAAGTTTATAAATCAAAGTGAAGATATAAAGAAAGCAATAAACAGAGAATATGACATTGTGACAGATCCAGAATTATAAGGTCTGTCATTTTGTCTTTCTTTTCTTGGACGGCACGAGATTTGCACTATAGGAATTAGAAATGAGAGGCTTGGACAATGAAGAGCCAAAATAACTTAAATATAGGAGATTAATACTATGTTATTCAATAATTTTTACTATGGAATGCCTGAGAATCACCCAATGAATGTAAAGGAGACGGGCGACAGTTGGGAAGTTGAGTTTAGAGCTACCGGATTGACTAAAGAAGATGTTCAGATCGAGTATAAAGGCGAGGATGTTTTGTGGATTAAGGCCGGAGATCGAGAGAAGGAAAAGAAAGAAGATTACAGTCGACATGAATTTTGGAAGGATTGTTTTGATACTCGACTCCAACTACCTTCTGGAATTGACACCGACTCGATAGAAGCAAAGGTAGAGAATGGAATTTTGTATATCACAGTTCCAAAGAGTAAAGAAGGACAGAGAAAGATTGAGGTGAAATAAAAAAATAAGGGCTAGGGATCAGATTTTTACATCTGCCTTAGCTCTTTTCTTTTTATCATGGTAATCCAACTAACTGACTTTTAAACTCCTTCATAAAATCCTCTTCTGTAATGATCCTAATCTTATTGTTTTTCGCTTTCACTAACTTACTACTGGCGGGTCGACTTCCGGTAATTAGGAGTTCAGTATTAGTGGTTACCGTATGAGAAGTTATAGCACCATTTTTCTTCAAGAAATCTTCCATTGCCTCCCCCTTAAAATATGACGACGCTCCAGTAAATACAACCTTCATTCCGGTAAGTACTCCTTTCTTGTTTGATTTGGTTACGAGAGTCCCAGATTTCAAGGATCTCATTTCTTTGATTACCTCCGGATCTGCGTTTGGGTTTTCCTGTTCCGCAATTATCCCAACCAGTTCCATAAGATCAGGGTACTCAAAGAAGAAACTAATCCAAGCCCCCAACACAATCTTTCCGAAATCAGTCTTTAGGTTTGGTGCTTCTTTCAGACACGGACCCCATTTCTTATAACCATTCCTTTCAATCATTACTCGAGTTAATCCTCCAGGTACTTTCTTCTTTATAAATTCGGTCAGCTCATCCACACAATCTATCAGGTCAGGGTAATAGATATCTTTAAAACTACCTCCATTCCCTAACATTGTCTCCGCTACTGACTCAAGTGTTAAATGTTTCATATATTTCTTTTATTAGTTTATCTTTTTCTTTAACCCATATCCCACTCATCATTCTATCCAAGTCATCTTCCGTAAGGTAAACTATCGGATAAATATTGAGTATGTGTTCTGCTCCTTGTATAACCACCTTACATCCTTTTAGTGCCCATCTCATTAATCTTCGAAGACTATATTTTCTATTCCAACCATCCTTAATCCTCCTTTATCCGGAAAAAGATATATAGTTTTTGTAGGGAGAAAGATTACTATATTTTTTCGAAAGGTGGGACTGCTGATACTATAAACCGGAATTATCTTTGCCTCTATTAAAGATTTGGTCTGCATAAAACTTGTCCACGTAGAGATTCCGTTTTGTCATGTCCATAAATTTTGCCTTGTCTATCCATGCTTTACTTCTCTCCCCAATCTTTCCAGTCCACGTTACTTCTTTTGTTGATGTTATTCCTGGTTTGTCTAAGAATGCAGTAAGAGGCCGGAATTTCTTTCTACCTTTCCTTCTATATCTTATTTCATCCTCCGTAATCATAATGGCATTCGGAAGATGAGGCTTGAAGATATCAATATTTCTCATCTTTGTCCAATCGAAGTCGGGAGGAAGAGGAAGAACTAGAATTCTTTGATATCTTGGAATCTTGGAAGGTCTGGTAAATTCTCTCTCATTCACTTTTATAGTTCCAGCATATACCATAACTTCTAAAACACCATTATCCCATCTTTCAACATATTCTGCCAACCCTTTAGATCTTTTTTCATGTTCCATTTTCGCCATTCTTTATCTATCATTAAGGCATTGAGATTTTCCGCGCGATGAAGGAAACGGAGGTCTTCATATATTTGCACCTTGAGAGAACGGCGTGAAAAATCAAAGGAGGTAAATAGGTCTTCTCTCTTCCTCCAAATTAATCTATCCATCTTCTCTCGTCTATCATGAAAACCAGAGAGAACACCAGAACAATCTATAAACCACTCCTCTAAGAATCCAGCTTTCCATCCACACGCCGTAAGATAAAGGTGCATTCTCGTTTCCTCCGTTAAATCTCCCGCGCGTGTTCCTATCAGCTCTCTTCCCGGATTCTCTGTTAGGTAATCTCTCATTCTCCGCTCTATATTATCCGTAAAACCAATCTTAAGATATGTTCCGGTGCGTGTGAAAGATCTAATCAAGTATAACATCTTTAAACTTTGTTATGTCTCCTACTATAAACCTACAATCCCAAGTCTTGTTAAAATGATGATATTTACAAAGAATTCTCAAACTTTCAACTGGGATATCCTCCAAGTATTGTTCTAATGTTTTCAGGAATTTATGATCTTTTCCGTAACTCACTAATTCTATTCCCCTCTTTAACCATCTCTCTAACCTAAAATGTGAAACTCTTTTATGATTACTTTGAGTAGAACTGGGAAGAAGCGAATCGAAAGCATAATAGCAATCCTCATACTTGAATATTAATCTCTCTACAATATTCAAACTGCCGGGATCACTAAATCGATAACACAACATCTCCTAACTTCCCAAAATTTCTAAGACCACAGTTCCCGAGATAATTCCGATAATGATATAAGATATTAAGAATTGTTTCATCATTCACCACCTTTGTAAGTTTGGGATTAATTCGAACGGTCTTATATACAAAACTGACTGAAATCGATTCTCTCTTATTCCATCTCCAAGCCGAAATCCTAGAGAGACGTTTATGATTCCAATAGCATTTCCGATAAGAAGTGAACTTGTAATTAGTCCCTCCAAAACTCACCATCATTTCTTCATTTCCAGAACTCCTATTTACTGTATGAGCAATCAACATCTTCTATTACATCACCAAATAGTCCTGGATCTTCTATTCCACGATTCTCCAAATATCTAATCCAAAAATGGTAAATCTCTAAGATAGTTTCTAGGTTAACCTCTAAAAATCGATAACCTTCAAAACTAGATCCCCTAAACCTTTCCGCTGTAATATCCTTCTTTTTCCAACGACGATAAGAAATCCGGGAGTGACGTTTATAAGGTTTCCTAGGATTTCCACGATTGTCCGTATGATAGAGAGTAAACATCCAATTCATATTATTCCAAGAAAGAATCATCTCCTCAGTTGAACTCTTTGGACGATCTCTATGCGCAACCCTAATTTTCTTTGTATGGGTCTTTTTCCAAGGAGTCCACAGAAATAGCATACCCTTGTTCGATTAAGTTTAGGAAATCGTAGTGTCCCGTTTTCAATCCTTCAAAATATCCGGCTGCTTCTTCTAAGGTACCAGGACAAAGGGAAGGATCAGGGAGAGAATACAGGATTAGTTTCACGTTCCAATAAGAGTCTGAGGCATGTGCAAGATCGGCCAAATCCATCTTGTGAATAGAACCGTCCCGCATAACCAAAGTTCCGTAACCGAAGTACATTGACAAAGCTTTTAATCTATCCATCTATCTAATTTTTTTAAGTTCGGAGAGAGGAAAACAACGAAAACTATCCTCCGGCAAATCATTCCAAATACTGCGGAGAGATCGATTAACAGTTTCTACTTTCTCTATCTTCCCATTAAATTTGTAAGCCTTAAATTTCCAAGTTCCTCCTCTCTTCTTACTAAACTTTCTATCAGGATCTCCCGCCTCTTGACCTTTACATCGAAATATCTTAGTCTTGGTTTTGTCTTTAGGATCTTCCACCGCTAAACACCAACTTTCTATTCCTTTACAGGTTTCAAAATATAAGAGCCCCTCCAAAGTATCTATCCATCTTAGTAAGCGATTCTACCAATAACTTCCTTTATACCTAACGAGTCGGGCACAATATTGAGGACCACCAAGAATAAGTACAACACTAATCCGAAAAATATCCACCCAAACACGCTTAATACTTTTCCTGTTTTTATCTTGTCCATAATATAGCTTTTCCTTCCTCCAACAATCCATTCACATCAATTCCCATCTCGTAAGCAACTTCGTAGGCAAGATGATGATAGAAGGCAGCGGTTTCAAAGATGTCGTTGGTTTTATCTCCCACTTTCATCTTCCCTTCAAAATACCACCACTTATCGTACTTTCCACTTCTCTGTTTGAATTCCCAGCTCACCAGATTGTTTAAGAATTCACTGCCAGCCTTTCCAGTACCTATCAAACCTTCATCGTGCCATCTTTTATTGAACTCTAACCATGGCACCTTCCCGTCTTCCTGCTCTTCATAGATGGTTGGGAATAAAGGCTTAAGGTATGGTTTGAACATAGTATAATCACATGTCCAAGGAGATTTATAACCAGGAACCATAACATCGAGGGTAGGTTTCTCCAGGTCCTTAAGATTTACTCCCACTAATTCACATTCCGTTCCATTATCCAACCTTCCTTTTGGCCGATATGGAAGTCGATTACACAAGTCTATCAATAGCTTATCCATAATTCAATATTTTCATCCTGTAGTTGAAAATGAAATATAAAAATCCAAGGGCCTGAACAAAAGTAGACCCCCTGGAAATTAGAAACACCTAAACTCAATTTTTACCCAAGGACTTTCACGTTGGATGGTTAGGGTAGTTCTGAGGAGGCAAAGGAGGATGAAGATGATAAATAACCAAGCTAAACATCCTCTAATCTGACATCCATATTTAGGAGTTGGGTTAGGGTAATTCATGTACTACCACTTTTAATTCTCCAAAATTGAATAACCCGCCAACCTTTATAACCTCGAGAACTTCATACGTCTTTCCCTCAACTTCCATTTCTTCACCAATCCTAGGAACAAGAGCTTCGGGTAATTGTGTTCGCTCGATGCTTATCTCTACTAACTCCCGATCCTTAGTTTTCCAGATTCCATCCTTTAGCCTTTCAATGACCGACACCTTTACTAGATTATCCTTTCTCTTGATAACCCATAAAACTGCCGTCTCATTTCCTGACCTGAACGAAATCCACTCTACCTTGACCACAGTATAAGAGACTAACACATTATCCCCTATCCTAGGCATGAAGAATTTGTCAGTGCTGGTATTAAGAATCTGAATGTTCTCTTCTTCCTTTCCTAGCTCTCTTATGTAAACCTTCATATACAATCACTCCCACTGTAAGACCAATCAATCCAAGAACAGCACCTACTTTCCAGAGATCAAGACGAGAACCAATCACAGGAATAACCTCTAACCTTTCCGGCTCAATTCCTTTCTTCCCTACCAGCTCCTCAATGTCTTTCTTTACCTGGTCTACTGTTCCTTCTCCCTTCCAACAAACGACTCCCTTATGTTCGTCATTAATCAGTAATGTATATCTTCTTTCCACTGACCCAACATAGATAAGTTAAACTTGCTACCGCCAAAAATCCTAATACTCCTTTGATAGTTGGCTTAACCTCTTTAGTCTCTGGCTCATCTTCTTCGACCACCAACTTTCCTGAATTATGGGTGAAGCTAAGATCGAGTTTTTTCTTCTCACATTCCTTCCTCGATCCCCTCCACAGTACTTCTTCCTTATCTCCACTCTTCAAGACTAGTCTATATCTTTCCTTGATTACCTTCATTATTCAAAAAAGGCAGGTTTCAAAAAAGTGTTAGAACTGTCACAAACAAAACCAAAAGTTATAGTCTGATCATCCTTCTCGATACTGGAATTTGAGAGACCATAATATAAAGTCTCGAGAGTACCAATAGGATCATTTTTATCAAGGAGTGTGGCAGATCTAAGCCTAAACTCCTTCAATCCATTCATCCATTCGTCTGTCATAAGTCCTTCCTTCTCAATCGGATAAATTACAGAAAAACCAGACGACCTCCTATTCTTTGTTTCCGGATCCTCATAGTAATAAACATCTACAGCAACCGGAAGATCCCAACCTGCAAAAACTGAGAGATCGGGAATAACAATACCATCAATTTCTAACATAGATCAATAATTTTAAATTTACCAGTTCCAAGTTCAAAATCATATTCCTTCTGATCGCTCTGAATTAATGCCTTAACCGGATTTTCATCACCATCCCAAATCGACAGTGCATATTCCTTTCTGGCCTTATGTTTCAGATTAAGCTTATGAATACGGAAATATAACACTCCTTCCTCGCCTTCCAACTTAATCAGACAAGCTAAGTGACGAGAGTATCTAAGAGTTGTATCCTTGTCCTTCGATGATGCCAAGCCGGACAGAGCAGCGAAGTCTAAGGTGTCACGCTCTTCCCATAACTGCTTCATCCTCTCATAGAAAAGTTCATCCTCCATAAGCTGACAATGCATAGAACCTGGCAAGAGACGAACAATATGAGTTACGTCCTCAGAATCTGCCCAGGAATAACCTTCTGGGATCATTCTAAATTCTTTGTCCTCCGCTCCCTCACGATACACGGCTTTATAAGACATGTTAATCGGATCAAAATCACTCACCGAAACCAAGAATGCAGGACCAAATTTCGTATCCCAAGTTCCATCCTCTTTCTTGTCATACTCCACCTTGATAACATTCTGGCCAATCATCTTAAGAATCTCAGCCCCTCGTGGAACATACTGATATGAACCTTTGTCAAATCCATATCTTTCTTTCAATATTTCTTGTCTTGTTTTCATATTTTATAGTTAATTTTATATTAACGATATGTTTCAAGTAATATTTATGATATTACGTATATAAGGTAGTCAGGGTTTGAAGGAAGAGTTTTAACGTTTTTGGATTCTCTAAAACTAGATTTAAATTATGAAAAGAAAAAGAAAAGAGACTAACTTTTATTGTTAATCTCTTCTTCTTGATTATCGTTTTCCTAAGATCTCCACTCCATGCTTTTTATCGGGAGTAAGAATAGGTTTAAGTTCAAAATATTCTTCTAAGTCTGTTGCTTTCGCCGTCTTTTGATATCCAAGTTTTCCATATAGCCCTTTCAAAGTTTCCTTGATATCTGCCTTTGTATATCTCTTACCAACTTCAAATATCTTATAAATTTCTACATTAACTTCTTCTTGAATTCCTGTGTTTGCTTTTAGATTCTCCCATTCACGCTTGATTTCAGCTTCTTTACATGAGAATCTTTTGATAAACTCTGGTCCCATAATAACATAATATCTCTTATATTTGGGCTGAATTAATTCAAGAAAAGCATTAATATCTTTTTCTGTGATTCCATCTATTTCTTTCAACCCTACCAACATTCTAAGTTTACTATTAGAATCTGGAAGATCGTTGAAATCAACAGCTAACTCACAAGATTTCAAAGTAACTCCTTCAAGGCCTTTTTTATCAATTGCTCCAAATACTGAGAACCTATCCTTATAGTCTATCTGCTGAACATCAAAAGCCCGTTTTTCTGATACCAACATTAGCTGATTAAATTCAGGTTCTAACCACAACACTTCCCCTGTCTTCCAGTTCTTTTCAATTATTGATACAGATACATAATTATCTTTATAATGTCTAGTTTCAGCAACAGTCAAATAAGTATCTGCCAATGAATATTTTTCAGAATCCTTTGTTGTATTTTGATAAACTGATAAAAGATCATTTGTTCTATTTATTTTCCTATTAATCTCTTTGTCATAGTCTTCTTTACTAATTCTGTGTTTCTTATCTGTGGTCTTGACAAACATAGTAGCACAGTTCTTCCAAGGATTTTCCTTTAATCTCTGACGGCCTAATATTTGTTCTAAGTCCATTGAGATATCTACTGAAAGGCTGGCAATATTAGAGTCACTAAAGATAAAAGTTTGCGCATTAGTAGAATAGAAGTCAGCGCCCAAATACACAGTTCTTGTACATAAAGTAAATGTCTTATGTGGCTGTCCCTTTGTGGGTATTTTACCAATCACTTCATATTCTTTGGGGACTTTTGGATGTTTCATAAGCTCCTCGGTTTCTTTCTTCAGAACTTCATTGAAAGCTGCTCTTACTTTACTCTCGTTATCTGTTGTTTTTGCGCAAATAACATTAACTTGATCAGTATGAAGCATATTAGTTTTTATAACCTGACATATAGCTTTTACTGAATTCATAAATATAACAGCTTCCTTCGACTCTATAAGATTGCCTGTTTTTTCATCCAAACAAGTCTCAAATTTGCCGTCTTTATAGTTGTCAATTATCTTTTTGGCCTCGCTATTTAAAGAATTAGTAGTAAATCTGACGTCTATCCAGGGCTTTATAATCCGTCCAGGCTCCTCAGTCTCCCAATCAAATTCATAGTAAGGAAGATCTCTAAACTCATCTAGCATTTCAAGATAGGTATCTAGCATTGGAGTGGCTGAAACATAACAAACCTTTTTAATTCCATTAAGAGCTCTCAGTAATTCTATTTCTGCTTCTGATTTAAAACGTGCGTCAATAAAAATTGATTGGAACTCATCAACTACAACATAAAATTTATCTAATTCGTCTGAACCTTCTACATGTTGCAAAGCATCCTTGACATGCTTAAAAGAGTCGTAAGTAACTAGAATCTTGAAAGGCTTAAAAGAACTATTTCTGTGGTTTATATAAGCTTTCTTCAACTTATCCTTGATCTTCGTTAAATTTTCTATGGTCTCATTCTTGCCTTCCTCCATGGTTTTTGCTTTATTTCCTATGGATTTCTTATCATCTCCAATATCAAGCTCATAGTCGGTTGAGACCTCATCATCATTTCTGAAATAATAAACTTCTCCAAGGTGTTGTTCCTCCTTATTTTCTAAAAGAAATCGTCTTGGAGATATCAAAATAATCGGAATAGGACATTTAATACAATATTCTGTAAAACCACATCCGGTAAGAACTTTATTTATTATGTGAGGTTCTTTTCTATCAGAAAGATTAAAATCAGACCACTTTCTTTTCTTAGTAGTTTCATCTATTTCTCCTATATACCTAATACCTTTCGGTACTATAATTTTATGTTTTTCCATATTGTTAATTTTATTTTGTCTTGAAACAAATGAAAGCCTAGGCCAAGCCATAGTCTTTCACAAAATTCGCTACGCGTATTTTAAACGGCAGCTCTCCATTTATTCTCTGAGTCGAGAACTTATCTTTCACATAGTTAAGGATCTTAGCCTTTCTTAGCAGAGTTTTACACATTTAAGACCCGTATAACCGTAATACCTATTATAACATTTAATTAATAAAAAAAGTAAAAGAAGTTATAGGGAATCTTTCAATTTTAAAACCCTGAGCTTGCGAAGGGGAATTAAAATCGAGAGAGTAAGGGTTTGACAAAGTTTAGGCAAAGGGTGACTGAGGAATGTAATGACGAGGGAAGACTTCTAACTAACTTTGGAGTGGCTCTGGGAAGGCCTTACTCTCTATGATGATACTGTTTAAACCTAGTAATACCATTAAGGCGGAGCCGTGGTATGAACTTAGGATAAACAGTGAAGGCTATAGAAGAGATATTAAGGATAAGTTCTCGGCTCAAGGACGGTTTGGGAAAGATTTTACCATTTTTAGTCGAATATATATTTATACGGGATTTACCAAATTTAAGATTAAAAAATGGTAAAAAGTGCAAAATAAAAAGACCTAAGAATATTACATCTTAAGTCTTTTCGGATTACAACCACCAAATCAGACCTAACCACGCGAGGATGATTATAGTGTAGATAATAAAATCGGATACCTTGAGCAGAATAAACCAGGCGGGAGATAAGAGACGGAGAAAGTAGAAGAACATCAAGGTAGGAAATCCAAAAACCCAAGCTCTAGTCATCTCCACTTCACATCCAATACCAAGTTCACCCACCATTACTAAATTCCAACCGCTCCAGAACACCAGGGAAACAGTTACAAAGACGAATACCAGTTTAAGAATCGTCCTAAAGATAATTACTTTTTGATCTTTTGTCATATTATATTTACGTTAATTTCACATTATTAAGAGCTTCAAGTCCTTATATTCGTAAAATCCTAGTTAATGGGTTTTACTATAAAAAAATAAATGAAAAGTATTGGAAAAAATGTTGCGATGATGTTACCGACCTTAGAGAGTTGGAGCATGATTGGACCAAAGCAGATAGTGATTGTTTTGCTGGTGGATGTTTTGAAGTGGAGGAAAGATAAGGAATATAATAGATATCAGCAGTTATTTCTTCCAAAGGGTAATAAGGTGACATGGGAGAAGATAGTGATTCCAAATTCAGGTTTCACTCTCTCGTTGTTCCCGGATTATGGAGAGCCTCATTTTCACTATTATGCTAAATCTTACTGCGATATTCACTTAGTCAAACTCGAGCATCCATCCCTGTCCAAATATCCCTTTACAATTTCCACTTATGTTGAAGGAAGAAACCTGATTACCATGATGGCAAAGTCTAGGAATATATTGGAGGGTGTATTATCGGGAAATTTCTGCTGTCTTCATGTCGGTGGTACTTCGGGAATATGGCATACAGTTTTTGATGTTGAAGATCCAGAAGACGCAAAGATGGAGGAAGGGAAGGGCTTAGGAAAAATTATCTCAGAGGGTAAGAGCACAACGAAATGGAAAATTGGTTATCAATATATTACCAAGAATGAGAGAACGTTTGTATACCTTGGGGACATAACCGGAGGATGGCTAAGACCTCATTATGGTTGTGGGTTTGGAGATTCATTACCTACCGGATTCAGCTGTTCAGTAGATAAAACTTCTGAAACGCTTGCTCTCATACTCGATACAACCAACCTAGATCAAAATGAAAAGGATCTATTGGAAAGTAACAAGAGTGGATGGATTTCAGTGTTTATTACTTCTTATCTTTCCTACTTGATTTTGAATGGGTTAGGTCAATATAGAAATCATCTGAGAACTATGAAACGATCAACTCATCCGGCAGTAGAAGTTGGAGAGGTGTTTAAAGATGACAGAAAGAACTTGAAAGACTTAATACTCGACTACTATACCTCCCGATATCCAAAGGTGACTGGTTATGAGTTACTGGTGAGATATGATAAGTTAGGGGAGGTTGCGAAGAAAAGTATGGTGACTGAAATTAAGAGTAAGATTGTGTCATACGTAGATGGTAAGAGAAAGGGTAGAGGATATTACAGCTCTTCAACACCAACCTTAGATCTGTCAGTAGCGAACGAT
>JAEIGA010014234.1_pt1 | contig 12106 bp, 15 predicted proteins | sample 9270691 | NCBI WGS metagenome assembly JAEIGA01 (sample SAMN17057246, study PRJNA624740) | gut metagenome | biome: biome; isolation source: fecal sample | host: Bos grunniens | place: China: Xizang | collected 2019
ATAGTTCAAAAAGTATCAATTTAATAGTACCACTTGAATGTGAAAAATTTTTAAAAATATTTTGAAAAAACTATTGACAAATGCACAAAACTTTGATATAATTATTACATAGTCAAGAACAAAACAAATATTTAAGGAGTGATTGAAATGATGTATAATGAATATATTGAATTAATGGGTACTAAATATATTGATAAATATGGTATAACATTTTATGAATACACCGAATATATTGAACCTGATTATGTTTCAAGTGATATTACTAAAAAGGACTATATTGAACAGCATAAAAAAGAATTGGAAAACGGCATATATGAATTAAAAAAGAAACACTACATTGAAATTAATGAATTAAAAGAAAAATACGAAAATGAATTAAAAGAAAAAGAAAATGATTTAATATTTTATCGAGATGAGATTAAGAATTATATTGAATTAAGAAAAAAGTATAATAAGTTAAAAGAATTAATACAAGAATTATAATATCAATAATATAGCTGCCCTAACGGCTATACGGGGGGTATTTTATAATAAAGGTGGGTAGAGGTTCACAAAACTAATAAACTAAAAATAATATGAAAAGGTAGGTGAAAAAACTCTTTTTGACGGTAGCGATGCCCATAAGTTTTATAATATCAATCCTATTAACATTTACAACGAACGTATAAAAATTTTGATTACACTAACATACCTAACAAATAAATTAAAAGGAGTGCATAACAATATGTTACGAGAAACAGCATTAAAAGAAACAACTATATCACCATTAATTGAAAGTAGGACTAAAATTGATGTTGAATCAGTACAGAACACAGTTTTGACTATTGATAAAATCGACCTCGTGAAGATGAAAAATAAAAATACTGGTGAATATGAAGATGTCCCAGTTATTGTATTTAAAGAGAAACCAGATAATTTTATTTTCGGCGGTATATGTCTGTTAAATATAGTAAGAGCATGGGTTGAGCAGTGCGGAACAGTTGATACAGTGAATGAAACTTTACAGGCTGAAACGGTACAAATCAAAATAGAAAAGTCTAAAACTAAAAGCGGAAACAATGTAAACAAAGTAATAGTACTGTAATTATATAGGTTTCACATGAAACATTTTAATTATACGTTTCATGTGAAACATTTTAAAAGGTGATTATATGATATTAATTGACGAAAATAAGCATTTATTAATTAAGCGGATACAAAAAGAATTTAATTGTGTTACATATGACGATGCTATTAATTTAATAATAAATGAGGGTATAAAGGCCCTGTTAAACGATTTAGACATGGCAATAGCTTATGATTTATGCGAACAAGAAAAGGGGGTTGACTGAATGAAATTACACGAGATAGGAAATTTTTTCCGTATAATGCGGGTTAAAAACGGGATAAAAGTTGACGAAATGGGTGAATTAATGAATGTAACAAGGAACACAATAACAAATTTTGAAAATGGTGACAGTAATAATTTAAGATTATTTCTAAAATATTGCACTTTATTCGGTATAAATAACATTGATGATATAGAAAAGGGGTTATAATATTTGAAAGTCGATACTATTATAAATCAAAGTTTAAAAGATTTTAATAATCTATCTGAACGTGAATTAACTAAACAAATAAATTACTTGAATAAATACGCAAATCAAAGAATCGACCGTCTAAAAAAGAACAAAATAACCAACCGAGCAACTAAAAAACTTGACCAAATGGGGATAGATAAATTTAAGCTGAAAAGAGGTGCGACCGAGGAAGAAAAAAAACAATTATTTATGAAATTAAAAAATTTTTTAACAGAAAAAACAAGCACAGTTTCGGGACATTTTGAATATCAAACTAACGTAAGGCAGGGACTGCAAAAAAGGGGAATTGAAATATCATCAAAAAATCAAGATAAATTTTTTAGTATTTTTGACAAGTTAAGTGAAGAGGTTGAATTGAATCAAGATATGAAATATGCCGTAATGAATGAAATATCTAATAATATCAATAGCGGCTGGAGTGATGAAACATTAATAAAAGTTGTAAAATCCCGTCTATCTGATATTTATAAGGAACGTCAAAAATATCGCATACAAGATATATTTTACGGCGATTTTTCGGAAGATGAACGAGATAAAAAACGAATAACATATAATGACGTATTTAAAAAGCAACGTAAAAAACGAATGTATAAAAATAAACATCGTAAAAAATAGGGTGGTTGTGTGAATTTTGAAAGTAATTTATACAATGATGAAATATATCGGTATGATGATATTGATAAGCTGAAAGAAATACAAAAAAACAGTAAAATAATAAAGAATAATAAGAGTATCGGATATTATAATATACCGTGTGCATTTGATATCGAAACAACAAGCACATACTACAATGATGATAAAATCGGGTTTATGTATGTATGGCAATTTGGCATAAATGGGATATGTTTTATTGGGAGGACATGGAATGACTTTATACACTTTTATAATAATCTTGTTATGGTGTTTAATACTGACACTAATTTAAGATTAATCATCTACATACATAATTTAAGTTATGAATTTCAATTTATGCGAAAGTGGTTGAAATGGTTTGACATTTTTAGTATTGACGAGCGTAAACCGCTTAAAGCGATAACAATAGACTATATAGAATTTAAGTGTAGTTATATACTAACTAATAAATCATTGCAAAAAGTTGGTGATGATTTACAAAAATATAAAATAAAAAAATTAGTGGGTGATTTGGACTATACAAAAATACATACACATGATACAACATTAACACCGGCAGAGTTAAATTACTGTATAAATGATATTAAAGTTGTAATGGCACATATACAGGAACAAATTGAAATAGAACGATATATTTTTAATATCCCACTAACTCAAACGGGATATGTCCGCCGAGAGGTTCGGAAACGTTGTTTGAAAGACGGTAAATATAATAATAAATCATATAAAAGATTAATGAATATATTACAAATAAACGACTTGAATGAGTATAAAATTTTGAAAAGTGCATTTTCCGGTGGTTTCACCCATGCCAACGCTTTTAATAGTAATAGAATTTTTGAAAGTGTTACTTCCTATGATTTTTGTAGTTCGTACCCTACAATGATGATTGCATATGATTATCCGATGAGTAGTGGCGAATATGTCAAAAATATGAATAAATCTGAATTTGAGGAGAATTTGAAGTATTATTGTTGTGTTTTCTCCGTCAAAATATATGGACTGGTAGCAAAATCGGAAATATTACACGAGAATTATATCTCATATAGCAAATGCCGAAACATTACAAATTATACCCTAAATAATGGGCGTGTGGTGTGTGCTGACAGTTTAGAAATCACAATTACTGAGGTAGATTGGTGGATAATAAACCAATGTTATAATATGGATAATTTCCAATTATCGCAAAATTTCATAAGATACCAAAGAGGGAAATTACCAAAAGAAATTATACTATCGATACTGGATTTTTATAATAAAAAGACAACATTAAAAGGTATTGAAAATAAAGAGGTTGAATATTTAATAGCAAAGCAAATGTTAAATTCCATTTATGGTATGTGCGTTACTGATATAATCCGTGAACCCGTAAATTATCTATATGATATTAATAAATGGCAGAAAACAGAAACCGAAAACGAGCATAAGAATTTTACAATTGAAGAACAAAATGAACTGCTTGAAAAGGAAAATGACAGCTATAAAAGATTTTTATTTTATCCATGGGGCATATATGTAACAGCATACGCAAGACGTGCGTTATGGAGTGGTATATTGGAGTTTAAAGATGATTATTTATATAGCGACACAGACAGTATTTATGTTATTAATAGCGAAAAACATATCAATTATATAAATAAATATAACGATTATATAATTAATCGGTGCAAGGACACATTAAAATATTATAACATAGATGTAAGTATAATCGAACCTAAAACACAAACAGGAATTAAAAAGCCGTTGGGGGTGTGGGAAGTCGATAAAAAAATGGATAAGTTTAAAACAGTCGGTGCAAAAAGATACATATATCAAACAACCGATAATAAAATTAGTTTAACCGTGTCGGGAGTCAATAAAAAAGTTGCAGTACCCTTTTTAATAAAAAAATACGGTGATGATATTTTTGATATTTTCGGCGATGAATTAAAAATTCCGAAAGGTAAAACAGGTAAATTGATACATACATATATAGATGATGAAATCGAACTACAAATAACAGATTATCAGGGGAATAAATCACACATACATGAAAAAAGTTTTATACATTTAGAAGATAGTGAATATAATATGTCACTATCGAATGATTACATTAATTATTTATTGACATTAAATGATTAATGTATTATAATTAAATAAAGGGGGTGAGTGTGTGAGTTTAAATAGATATAACAGATTTATTGACGGATTAAACGGTTTAAAAAATCATTATGTATACAACGATAAAGATAAAAATATCAATGACTATATAATGTATTTTTTGAACCGATTCCAAAGTATTTTTAAATATGAGGGTTTACCTGATAGCATACCACAAAGGAACATTGAATTGATGCTGCAATGTAATGGACATTGTTGCATTTCAGAGGTTGACGGATTTTTATATGCTTTTACTGGCGGTTTAGGCGGTGAACCTAATGTTTACTATATGCCGACTATTTACACAGTATCAAACCCATATTTGAATTTTAGTAAAAACTTAAAAATAAATGAAGAGTGTATAGTTATACATAATGATACTATGTATATGGGGCTGTTACCATTATTACAACGCTATTGCAATTTATTGGTTGAGAATGATATATCTATAAACATAGCGACAATAAATAGCCGAATAATTTCGATTTTAACAGCGTTGTCCGACAATGCCAAAGAATCAGCCGAGGAATATATAGAAAATATTAAAAATGGTGAACTTGGTGTAATCGGTGATACTGGAATTTTCGGCGAAAGTGATATTGATTTGTTGACAAGTAACCAAGGGCGAACCGGTATTTTGACTGACTTAATCGAGTTACAACAATACACAAAAGCAAGTTTATATAATGACATGGGGTTAAATGCAAATTACAACATGAAAAGAGAATCGTTAAACAGTGCAGAAAGTCAACTTAATAATGATATGTTGTTACCTTATATTGATGATATGTTGCGATGTCGTCAAATATGTTTTGATGAAGTCAATAAAAAATACGGCACTAATATCAAGGTATCATTATTTTCAGCTTGGGAAGATAATGAAATCGAAATCGAAAAAGCACAAGAAACGATTAATAAAGGGTGTGAGAATGTAGATGAAAAGACAGAAAATGACACTGAATGAAGTGTATAAGGATTTGGCAATCACAAATAGACTCTTTTATGGCTTGGGTTGGAGTGAAGACGGTGGTAATGTACCATGGATTCGGAGTACATCAAGCAGTGTTCTTGACCGTATATATTTTATGACATACAGCGGTGATAAGAAAATCACTAAATTTTTAAAAATGTTTTGTGATTTATCGGAAAATGCCCCATATATAGACAGTACACAAAATATATCACTTGCACAAACACTCAAAGGCTATTATTTACGCAAATGGGGTGAGTTATATGATACAATGTATCTCTCATATAACCCCATTGCAAATTATGACATGACCGAAACCGAAACAATAACCACAACGGGCGGTGAAAATGTTACAGGACAGCAGACGGAAACCCCACAAGGTAAGGAAACTCACACGGTAAAATATGAGGGGTCACAGAAAAACAAATTAACGAAAAGCGGAGAAGAACAAAACGAAACCGAGTACAGCGGAACACAAAAAGACCGCCTCACAAAAAGCGGAGAAGAACAAAATGAAACCGAGTACAGCGGCATTGAAACAAATGAAACCGCATACGAGGGACAGGAAACCAATACAACCGAATACAGCGGCACAGAAACCGAAACAGACAGCGGTGAAAAAACAAATACCAGAACTTTTACACCTGAGGGCACGGAATGGACAACAGACCACAGAACAGAAACCTATGATAATTTTACCGAAACAAATACGGAATGGGGTTTTAACGCTACCGATGTATCACCACCCACACCGCAAAACACAAATATAAAAACAGGTAGCATTTACAATAATACATCAAATCTCCGCACATTTATAGGGCGATTAGATACGACTATAGACGTTGAGAGTTTCTCCGACTATACAAAAACAAAAGGTTTTTCAAGTCGAGAAGATACACATACACGAGATTTTGAAAATCGTACTGATACAACTACAAAGGAATTTGACAACAGAAAAGATACAAATACATTGACTTTTACAAATCGCTATGATGAAAATGAAAAATCATTTCAAAATCGAAAGGATACAAGTAAAACAAGTTTCACAAATCGTTTTGATGAAGATGAACTAAGTTTTACAAACCGACAAGACAGCACGGAATTGAGTTTTTCAGATGATAGGCAAACAATAATAGGCACGTCAAACGAATTAACGAGAAGTAGTATAGTATCAAGAACATTGACAAGACAAGGCAATATCGGAGTTACAACAACGCAACAAATGATAGAAGCACAAAGAGAATTGTTATTATGGGAATACTTCTACAAAGTGGTATTTCCTGATATAGATAAACTAATAACTTTAACTATTTATTAAAAAGGAGTGTTTAAAATGAATGGCGGTTATACGTTAATTGATACGAGTAAATTAGATTTTACAAAATCAACTGGTTATGCAGTAAAAGGTATTTATGAAAAATATTTCAATGCAATTAAACGAGGTAAATTAATTGTTAATGATAATATTGATAATTCATCACCAACAACAACGGCGGCATTACTTAATACCAGTACGGGAGTAATAACTGCGGTAGTCGGTGAAAATACGTTTACAATCGCATCAGATGATACGGTAACAAACAGCTAATAAGGGGGTATTATAATGGAAGTAAAACAGATCTATAATTTTGTAAACAACGCAACAAGTGAAATTTTAGGCGAAAGTGCTATTTTATCAGAAGATTTATCAAATATAGTCGATATCGGTACAGCTGTTTTTAATGCAAATGCAATAGATAACTATGTAAAATCACTGGTTAACCATATCGGCAAAGTTATTTTTGTAAACAGGGTATACACAGGTACTGCCCCAAATGTTTTAATGGACGGTTGGGAGTATGGTTCGGTACTTGAAAAAATTCGTGCTGAACTTCCTAACGCTACAGAGAATGAGAGTTGGGAACTCACAGACGGCACAAGCTACGACCCAAATATTTTTTACAAACCTACTGTATCAGCCAAATTTTTTAATAAACGAGTAACGTTTGAAATTCCTATGAGTTTTACGGAAAAGCAAGTAAAAGAAAGTTTTTCAAATGCTGAGCAGATGAACGGCTTTTTGAGTATGCTTAATAATGCGGTTGAAAAGTCATTGACCATAAAAACAGATAGTTTAATCATGCGTACTATAAATAACTTTATCGGTGAAACGTTATACAGTGAAATAGGTGCAGGACAGGCAAGTGGCAGAACGGGCACTAAGGCAGTAAATTTATTATATATGTATAATCAAGCATTTTCCGAAAATCTTACACAGGCGGCGGCTCTTCAAGACCCTGACTTTTTAAGATATGCAAGTTATGTTATCGCCAATTATATGGTGAGAATCCGCAAAATATCAAAACTGTTTAATATCGGCGGTACTGATAAATTTACAAATACCGATAATTTGCATTTAGTTGCGTTGTCTGACTATGTGAATGCAAGTGATATGTTCTTGCAGTCTGATGTATACCACAACGAATTAACAAAATTACCGAATTTTGATTTAGTACCATACTGGCAGGGTAGCGGCACGGGTTACAGTTTTGCAGATATTTCAAACATTGATGTCACTACTTCCAGTGGTCATGCGGTTGACATTGACGGTATTTTAGCGGTTATGTTCGACCGTGACGCATTAGGGGTTGCAAACATTGACAGACGTGTTACAAGTAACTATAATCCAAAAGCGGAATTCTACAATAACTGGTATAAGTTCGATGCAGGTTATTTCAACGACCTTGACGAGAATTTCGTTGTATTCTATATAAAATAATGTTTCACATGAAACATTTATATACACCCTCTACAGCCTGTAGGGGGTGATTTTATAAAAGAGGTGATTTAATGGCTTTAGGTTATAAATTTATAAAAGAAATAAATTCAACGGCAATATCACAACAAGATGTTTTGAATGGTGATTTATATCATATAGAGTATTCAAGCGGTGGAACAACTGACGGTGATATAACAACAAAATATTATTGTATAGTACCCACACCGGGAACAACCACTACACTTTACGGGGCGACTGGTTCAACAAATCCAAATGTAAACCGCACAAATTATTCCGCTTGTAAAGTCGCTTTTTATAGATATGGCGACGGTTCAAGATGTGGTTTTGTGTTTGCAACTCTCAAACCTACAGGCAGTACAACAGTAACATATAAACCCGTTATAGCATATGTTAGACATTTATTATCTAACGATAGTTTTGAAAATCATATGATTAACCCTAATACCAATTCTGATTACTACGACCAAAAAACAGGATACCGAATCACATACGGTGTTGACTGGGGGTTACTATGGAATCGAATGAATAACGGTTTGGGTGTTGGTGCTGGTATACCTATATGGGACTTATCCGGGTCTACTCAAAACGAGGGGTTACAATACATTCTTAATACTGTTTTTAATGACGGAAATTGGACTAACCCCCGTGACCCATATGCAGGCGGCGGCTTACAACCGACAAGCGAAACAGGCGGCGGTGAGGGCACTTTTACAGATGTCAATACACCGATAGATTTTCCACCTTTACCGACAATAAGTGTTGTTGATACTGGGTTTATCACGCTTTTTAATCCGACTGAAACACAGCTTAAAAATTTAGCTACTTATATGTGGACTAATCCGCTTTTCGATTTGACTAACTGGAAAGCACTTTTTGCAAATCCTATGGACTGTATTCTCTCATTGGCTTTACTGCCAGTTGCTATTCCTAACGGTGGAAGTGGCACTGTTAAAGTTGGAAATATTTCCACAGATGTAACAATGGTGAAAGCGGCACAACAATTTATAGAGTTCGATTGTGGTACTATTTCAATACCTGAAAAATGGGGTTGTTATCTCGATTATACACCGTATACAAAACTATCAATATTTTTACCTTTTATCGGTGTGCATGACTTACAAGCTGATGAGGTAATGAATAAATCAATACACTTAAAATATCAAATAGATATTTTTACTGGGGCTTGTAGTGCGTTTATAAAATGCGGCGATAGTGTTTTATACACTTATACGGGACAATGCGGTTTTACGGTACCGATATCGGGAAATGATTATACTTCCATTGTAGGCGGTATTTTATCATCTGTAGGTGCAATTGGTTCGGTTGCCGTTAGTGGGGGTATGACAGCACCCGCCGCCGTATCATCTATTTTCTCAACGGTTCAAAATACCTTTGCAAGCAAACCTAATGTTTCACACGGTTCGGGGTTGAGTGGTAACAGTGGATTTTTATCGGTTAGAACTCCATATTTAATTTTAACACGACCTAATTTATGCTTGCCTGCTAATCAGAATACATTTTTGGGGTATCCTGTTTATATAACTGATACACTATCAAATTTATCGGGTTTTACAGTTGTAGAAAATATATTCTTCAATGATTTTTCGGGCACTACAGAGGAACAAGATGAAATAATCGAGATATTAAAAAATGGGGTGATTATATGAGTTTTACCGTGACATTTTCAACTAACAACTCTCCGAACAATAAAGTATATAAGGATTTAACGGCGGTTATATCGTTACAAGGCACACTTAAAAATTCAACTTCAATCATATCACCGACTATATTAATTGATGTACCTGTATCAACAACATTATCAACATTATCAACGGCGAATTATGCTTATATCGAAAGTTTCAACGGGCGTAAATACTTTATAACCGATATAAAGGCAGTTAAAAATAATTTAATTGAAGTCGATATGAAATGTGATGTATTAAGTACTTATGCCGACGAGATCATACAACAACAGGCGATAATTAAGCGACAAGAAAATAAATACAACTTGTATCTTAATGACGGCTCATTACAAGTATATCAAAACAGTACTATTTTAACTCAACCTTTTCCAACGGGGTTCACAACAAATGAGTATGTTTTAGCGGTTGCAGGGGGTTAATATATGTTCAAGCAAAAATTTTATAGTTTAGAGCCAATTTTAAAAAAGAATTGCCAGTATAACTTAATTATTGGGGAACGTTCAAACGGAAAGACTTATAGCGTGCTTTTATATGGATTAAAAAAATATATCGAAAGTGGCGAACAAATGGCATATGTGCGACGGTGGAGAGAAGATTTTATCGGAAAAAGGGGGAGTGTGCTTTTTGACGGTCATGTAAAAAATAATGTTATTGAAAAGCTAACTCATGGAGAATATAACAGTGTTTATTATTTTAGTTCAAAATGGTATTTATGCTTGTATGAAGACGGCGAACGTGTGAAAGTTGACGAAACTCCTTTTTGTTATGCGTTTAGTATTGCCAGTGCAGAACACGATAAATCGACTTCATACCCTGACATCACGACTATTTGCTTTGATGAATTTTTAACACGAAAGTATTATTTACCTGATGAGTTCGTGCAATTTATGAATTTATTATCAACTATAATAAGACAGCGGAACAACGTAAAAATTTTTATGTTGGGAAATACTGTAAATTACTATGCACCATACTTCACCGAAATGGGTATAAAACATATAAAAGACATGAAACAAGGCGACATTGATATATACACTTATGGCGATAGTAAATTGCAAGTTGCGATAGAGTTATGTAAACCGAATAAGCAAGGTAAACAATCTGATTTTTATTTTGCGTTTGATAATCCTAAATTGTCCATGATAACTGGCGGTTATTGGGAGGTTGACTTATACCCTCATTGTCCTTGTAAATATACTCCTAAGGAAATATATTTTACTTATTTCATTGAGTTCAACGGCGAATTATTACAATGTGAGATTGTGCGAAAAAAAGACGGTACTTTTACATTTATACACCCGAAAACGACTGAAATAAAAGACGATACCGCTATAATATTTTCGTTTAATGATTCTTATTTGCCTAATCATATCAAGAGGATAAACAAACCGAGTACGCAAAAAACTAATGTTATATGGGAATTTTTCAAGCGTGATTTAGTTTTTTATTCCGATAATAACACAGGGGAAATAGTCAAAAATTATTTAAATATTTGTATGGGGGATTAAGCAGTTGAGTTTTGACATATTTGATATTATATTTTTATGTTTTATTATATTCGTACTATTAATATTATTAATTGAGCACTGGTGAGGTGATGTAATGAACGAGATTAAACATGATATGAAAAATCTATTAAAACAGTTAAAATATTATAAGGATATTCCCGTTATGGCATTATCTGAAATAAAAATACTAAATGATTATATAAATACCTGTATGGAAAATATAAACGAGGCGAAAATAATGTTAGACCGGATAAAACAACGAGAACAAGACAGCATAAAAGCGTTTAACGAGATTACAGATGCCTTTAAGATATTATCACCGCTTGAACAGGAAATAATTGAGTTGAGATATATAAAAGGGTATTCGTGGGATAAAATGGAGTTTATCTTACATTACAACGTGAGAACCCTACAATTATATCATAGCGATATACTTTTAAAATTGGATAGTTATTACAAAGGTAAAAAAGAGGAAACCCCCCTTAATTGTTAGGGGGGTATGCTATATCATATAATTTCTCGGTTAATTCATCTTCTTTTTCTGTGTTTGTGTATATTCGTGACCATTCATTTTTTACAGTGTATTCCATAGCGTGGATTAATTTTTCAAGTTCCTCGGTAGTTAATTCGATTTTGTATGTTTTCATTTTAAACACTCCTTAAATATTTGTTTTGTTCTTGACTATGTAATAATTATATCAAAGTTTTGTGCATTTGTCAATAGTTTTTTCAAAATATTTTTAAAAATTTTTCACATTCAAGTGGTACTATTAAATTGATACTTTTTGAACTAT
>JAEIGA010014235.1_pt1 | contig 12106 bp, 12 predicted proteins | sample 9270691 | NCBI WGS metagenome assembly JAEIGA01 (sample SAMN17057246, study PRJNA624740) | gut metagenome | biome: biome; isolation source: fecal sample | host: Bos grunniens | place: China: Xizang | collected 2019
GCTGTAGTTGAGGGACAGAGAAAGTTTATGGGAACGCTTTGGAACACCTACGCGTTCTACGTTCTCTATGCAAACATCGACGGCTTCGACCCGACAAAATACACCCTTAATAAGAACACCCTCACCGTTATGGATAAGTGGATTCTCTCCAAGCTTAACTCCGCGGTTAAGGCGTGCGACGAATATCTTGGCGCGTACAAAATCACCGAAGCAACGAGAGTTCTCGAGGGCTTTGTTGACGAGCTTTCAAACTGGTACGTTCGCCGCTCGCGTGAGCGCTTCTGGGTCAAGGATATGCCCGAGGATAAGATAAACGCTTACCTCACCCTCTACACCGCCCTCGTTACTATCTCCAAGGCGGCAGCTCCCCTTATTCCCTTTATGACCGAGGATATCTACAGAAATCTCGTTGCAAATCTCGATAAGTCGGCACCCGTGTCAATTCATCTGTGCGATTACCCCGTAGCAGACGAGTCTATGATAGACAAATCTCTTGAAGAAAATATGGACGAGGTAGTAGAGATTGTCACCCTCGGCAGAGCTACGAGAAACGCCGCGAAGGTAAAGAACCGCCAGCCTATATCAAAGATGTACGTCAAGGCAGACAAGACCGTTGACGAAAACTTCGTTGACGTTATCCGCGACGAGCTTAACGTAAAGTGCGTTGAATTTACCGACAGCGTATCCGACTTCACGACCTACACCTTCAAGCCTCAGCTCCGCACAGTCGGTCCAAAGTACGGCAAGTTCCTCGGCGGCATCAAAGAGACACTCGCAAGCCTCGACGGAAACGCGGCTATGGCAGAGCTTGACGGGAATGGCTCTATCTCATTTGAGGTATCGGGTGAAACTATCACGCTCACCAAAGAGGACCTTCTTATCGATATGACAAAGAAGGACGGCTTTGAATCGCTCTCCGACAGAGGAGTTACCGTTGTTATCGACGTAAACCTTACGGAAGAGCTTATCGAAGAGGGTAACGTGCGCGAAATTATCTCCAAGATTCAGACGATGCGTAAGGACTCCGGCTTTGAGGTTATGGATAATATCAAGGTTGCCTTCTTGGGTAACGAGAAAATATCCGCTATTGCAAAGCGCAACGAGGCTGAAATTCTCGACGAAACCCTCGGCACCGAGCTTCTCACGGACGCCACCCTGAAGAACGCTAAGGAGTGGACCATCAACGGCGAGACTGTTACTATCTCGGTTGAGAAGGTTTAAGCAGGGCTTATATCAAAAAATGAAGATATTTGAAGCTTTACTCAAAAAAACATCTTCCTTTATTTTTAAGAAATTTGAATTAGCTATACTGATTTCCGTAGCATTCGCGGCTCTCGTGGCTTTCGTCAACTTCTACTACGGTGGCGGTATAGAGAGCATCGGAATTTACACCCTGCTCGCCCTCGCGGCCTTTGTTTGCGCCGGCGTCTGTATATTCAGAACCGTCACGTTTAAATTCGGACATATATCGATTTTCACGCGCGACAGACTCTGGAATCGCCTAAAGCGCAAGGGCGAAACCAAAAAATACTACGAAATTTGCCTCGATACCGCCTCAGCGGCTCTTCTTCTCGAATTGCCGCTCGGTATCTTGAGCATCATACTAAAATTAATTTTTGGTTGATTTTTAACCGTTATAACAAAAAGAGTGTGAGCCGCGGCTCACACTCTTTTTGTTTTGGTTTTGGGATTGTATTTGCTCCTTTTCTTTATCATTACTTTATTTCTTGTTCGAGTTTTCTAAATTCTTCCGTATCAAAAAAATCGATAACCGTTATGCCAAATCCGTCACAAAGCATCTTTATGGTAACTAAACCCGGATTTTTACTTTTACCATAAAGAATGTTCTTTATAGATGATGGAGATACCGCAGATTCAAGTGCTAGCTTGTGTATTGACATTCTTCTCTCTCCAAGTAAACCAAGAAGCCTGTTTTTAACAGCCGTATAAGTATTCATTTTTTCACTCCTTTATTCCATTTGGTCTAATTATAACCAAAATCTCTTGACAAAGCAGTCTATATATGATACAATTGGTGTCATAAATAGCCCAAGGGCAAAAAGGAGAAGCAAATGAAAAAATTATTATGTTTTATTCTATCCACGGTATTGTTATGCCTGCTCGCTTCCTGCGCCGAACCCGAAGCAGGACCTGCTGGTCCCCGCGGTGCTGACGGGAAAGATGGAGCTTCTATAAGCTCTATTATACGTACTTCGACAAACGGCCTTGTTGATACCTACACAATAACGCTTGACAACGGGGAAACTCAAACATTTACCGTAACTAATGGTGCCAAAGGAGATAAAGGCAACACAGGTGACACTGGAATTCCCGGCAAAAGCGCATACGAACTCGCGGTTGAAAATGGCTTCTCTGGAGATATAGACGAATGGCTTCTTTCTTTAGTTGGTGAAAAAGGAGACCTAGGTGCCGAGGTAAGATCCGTTATTAAGACAGACACCGAAGGACTTGTAGACACTTACACTATCGTATTTTCTAATGGCGTTATCAGCACATTTACAGTTACCAACGCCAACAACATAACAAAAATAGAAAAAACCGCCCAAAGCGGCTTAGTTGATATTTATACCATCACAATGTCTGACGGCACCACCTATCCTTTTACAGTAACTAATGGTGCAAAAGGCGATAAAGGTGATAAAGGTGACAAGGGAGATAAAGGCGATAAAGGTGACACAGGAGCTCAAGGAGACAAAGGCGACACAGGTGATAACGGAAAAACTGTAGAATTTCGTGTTGAAGACGAATGGCTCCAGTGGAAATATACGGACGAGGACGACACAGCTTGGAAAAATCTATACGAAACCAATGGAACTCCCGCTCCCACAGGACTTGTCTCTGTACGATTTGTACTTAACGGCGGCGACATCGATGGCTCGGCAGAAACTGTTTACCTTACCTCTGGCACGAGCATAGAACTCCCAACTCCAAAAAAGCACGGCTATACATTTATAGGCTGGTTTGAAAACGAAAATGACGAATATGCAGTTTCGAATACTTATCGCGTCCACGAAAGCACAAAACTTTATGCTAAATGGGAAGCAGGTGCAATAATCACCGGTACAAAAATATACGATCTTAATGACCTTGTCAAGATAAAAAACAATCTCAGCGGCACGTACGTTCTTATGAATGATATTGACTGCGATGGTATAGCATTGCCCATTATAGGCGCAAGTAGCTCCTCAGCATTCCGTGGAATATTTGAAGGACAGGGCTACACAATTAGTGATTTCGTAGTTTCTCCAAATCAGTATATGGGGCTTTTCGGATACAACACCGGTACGATTAAAAATCTTAACGTTTCTGATTTTAAATTCAATATAGAAAACGCAAACACCTCTGAAAGTGTACACATTGGCGCTATAACCGGATATAATGCCGGAACTGTAGAAAAATGCTCTGTTGTTAATGGTGATATATCCGTTTCCTTAACCAACGAAAGAAACGTTGGATTGTTGTGTGGAACAAACAATGGTGTGATCAAAAACTGCTTTGCTAGCGGAAACGTATATGTTACACAGCCGTCAGACTCGACAAAAAACGCATGGGCGGGTGGAATAGCCGGAAATAATCTAAACAAAATCACAAATTGCTTCGTAGACGCTACCACTTATTCATACGGACACGGAAAAGTAACCGTCGGATCGTGGAAACAAGCGGGAGAAACAGCTCTTGTTTGCGGAATTAACAATAACCAATCCGCCATTATTGAAAATTGCGTTGTTATGGGAACTGTTTCTTACGGAAACGGCAGAGTGGGAGACATCTGTTCGTATAGCAAAGGCACAGTAACAAACTGTTATAGAGATGAGAATACCGTCATTTCAACAAACTCCGGTACCGTGCAAACCTATGCTACTACGCAGAGCACCTCGAATCTTTCCAAATCCTCTTTTTACTCTGTTTCTCTCGGTTGGGATAGCAGGATATGGAATTACCATAATATAGATCCAGCAAAAGGGATTTATCCTACTTTGATTCAAAGATAGCATATATAAGAAAAAAGAGTGTGAACTGCGGTTCACACTCTTTTGTATTGCTTTGTCTGTATTAGTTTTTGTTGTATAAAATTGCTCGTTTAAGTATATCAAGTCCTCTTTGTGAGAAAAACGCAGAGTGGATTACATAAATTGTCCTCGTTCAATATACCAATTTTCATACAGTCTTATATACTTTATTCTCGGCTGATACTCTTCGGCTATGAGACAGGTCTCGGTGTCGGAATACTGATAGAGCGTATCCATAATTTCGTCAATTACGCTCATTCCCTCCACAACGTAACCAAACGGCGCGTAAGAGCCGTCAAGGTCTGTCATATCCTCGTAGCATATAAAAAACTGGCAAGAGCCGCTGTCGTAATCCGCCGACTCTCTTGCAAACGAAATTACACCGCGTCTGTGAGAAAGGTCGTTTTTATCATAACCGTTATCCGAAAATTCGCCCTCAACTTTAAGGCTTATAGTGCCGCTTCCGTCACCCTCGTGGCAGCCTGCCTGTATATGACTTCCGGGCACAAGACCGTGTATTCTGTTTCCTACGACGTGGTCGGTGGTTTCATTAGGCTCAGAGTAATAGCCGTCGTTTACAAGCCCGACAAACTGACGCACAGTCTTCGGCGCCGCAGTGTAATCAAGGCAGAACACAACCTTTCCGTAGTCGTACACGCACATCTCAACGTACGTCACAATTCTGTTATTATTATCCCTCTCCGACGCATAATCGCACGCGCCAACACCGTACTTGTCAGTTTTGTCCTCCTTGCAGGAAAACAGGGACACTCCAGAGAGTGCTATCACTAAAATTAAAGCTATAAAACGCCTCATTTGTAAACCTTTCTTTTCATAATTAGAGATTTTGCGACACAAAAAGCTCTATAGCTGTATATCCTGTAACACCGCCGAATTTGGATTCGGCATCAACTCTTGAGAGCGTGTCAACAATCTCCATAAGCTTTTTTGTCGTATATTTTTTCGCGGCGGAAACAGTGTGCTTGAGCCTGTACTGATTCGTAATCTTCAGAATACTCTCTATATCACCAAGTCCCCGACCCTCATCGAGAAGAAGAGAAACCGAGAGAAGCTCAGAGTAGCTCTTAGCTATCATACCCATTATAATCTGCGGCTCTACGCGTCTGTGCTTCATATCCATAAGCGCATCGTACGCCTTCTGCTTGTTTCTCTCGGCTATCGCGTTTGAGAGCGCGTAGGTATCGCTTTCGGGCGTCGTGCTTGAAGCCTCCTCTACGTCCTCAGGGGTAATTTCACTCTTTCCTCTCGCGTGTGCAAGCGCCGAGAGCTTCTCCACCTCGCCCGCAAGCACCTCCATAGAACGACCGGACCGCATAACGAGCGTCCTTACCGTATCTAAAGTAACGTTGACGCCCTCCTTGTCAAAATGCTTCTTCAGCCAGGAATAAAGCTGGTTTTCCGTAGATTTTTCAAACCTCAGAACGTTTATTTTCTTGCCAAAGCGAGAGATGAATCCTGACGGCTTCTTCGCACCTCCGAAATCAACTCCGTCTGCCGCCGCAACGAATATGATTACCGCAGATGACTCCGCAGAAAGCGAGCATATCTCATCAAGCTGCTCGCACTCCGCCTCGGTAAGCGACGTAAGGTCTGCGTGCCGCCATACGACAAGCTTATAGTCCGCCATCATCGGAGGCGATTTCACAGCCTCTTTTATAGCCGCAAAATCTATATCCTCTCCGTCATACGAAAGGTTGTTGAAAACCGCAAACGGAGAATCGTCCCCCGCAGCAGATATAAGCTCGCGTGAATAGTAGCGCGAAAGGTATTCCTCCTCTCCCGCAAAAAGATAAACACCCGAAAGCTTATTTTCTTTTATTCTGTTTTTTAGCTCGGCTGTATCCATATTCTCATTCTCACCGCCTTACCGGCACCGCCAATTTTCATATTATAAAATAAGTCAATCTCACCGCCGCCCGACGAAAGAGCCGCGTTTATTCTCTTCGGCACAACAGTCATATCAAATTTATAGGGCGCAACTGAATATACCGAGCTATGCTCAATACCGACGGCAAAGCGAATCTCGCTCTCTATAGCACCGCATCTTTTTACAGTGACGGCACCTCCCTCGTACAAAATCTCGGTTTCAACCTCTCCCTGCTCACCGCGCTCGGTGTAGTTGAGCTTTGTAAGCTCGTCTGAGTAGAAATAGTCACCGACAAGAGATATCTCGTTCACTTCGGGAGAGCCCATACCGAACCCTCGGTCGTCAAGCTCCTCTATTTTAGACCTTACCTTTATGCTTTTTTTAGAGAATTCCATAGCCACCGCCTATAAGAATAGCGCACTCGTTGGTCGGTGCGCTACGCTGTCATTTCTTCTTTTTTAAATTATACTCGCTTCTCGGATTAACGAACTCGCGCCAATCGAAGCTTCCTGCCTCCAGTGCCGTTACAAGCACCTCAGCCGTTGCGAGATTTGTCGCAATAGGAACGTTGTAAACGTCGCATAGCCTAAGAAGATCGTTTCCCGCGTCAGTGCCGGCATAGCTGTCCGTGTTTCTGAAATAGAACACCAAATCTATCTCGTTATACGAGATGCAGGAGGCTATCTGCTCGGTTCCGCCCTCGCTTCCCGGCATAAAAGTTTCTATATCAAGCCCTGTGGCATCGGCTATATATCTGCCGGTGCTGTCAGTAGCGCATATACTGTGCTTAGAGAGTATGCCCTGATAAGCTATGCAAAATTGCGCCATAAGCTCTTTTTTATTGTCGCTCGCTATAATGGCAATATACATAAATGAAACCACACCCCTTTATGTAAAACGGGCGGAAAACCACCCAAAAAGTCAAAAATTTTATATACTTCTGTCATAAAAATGATACCACAAAAATCGCTTTTTGTCAATTGGATTACAACATTTTATTTCTTTTCGTAATTTTCAACAAAAATATTTTTAAATTTATTGCTATTTTCACAAAAGCCCTTGAAAAAGATTTTATATTGTTGTATAATAATTTAGCAAAAACAATGCAAATTTAAATTGTCAATATTGGAAATAGGAAAAAGAGAATGAAAAACTTTAAGAGAATCGGTGTACTCACATCGGGCGGAGATGCGCCCGGAATGAATGCAGCTGTCAGAGCGGCTGTTCGCGTAGCACTCACGCGCGGTGTAGAGGTTATGGCTATTTACCGCGGTTATTCGGGACTTATACACGGAGATATAAAGCCTCTCGGTATGCGCGACGTATCTAATATAATCAATCGCGGAGGCACGATTCTTTATTCCGACCGCTGCCCCGAGTTCAAGACAGAAGAGGGCATGCAGTGCGCTGTCGATACCTGCAAAAGATTTGGCATTGACGGCATAGTTACCCTCGGAGGAGACGGAACGTTCAGAGGCGCTACCGACCTCACCGCGCACGGAATCCCTTGCGTAGGCGTTCCCTGTACTATAGATAACGACATCACCTCAACCGATGCGACCATAGGCTTTGATACGGCTATGAACACGGTTACCGACATTATAGATAAGCTTCGCGACACCTGCGAATCTCACGCAAGATGTAACGTCGTTGAGGTAATGGGCAGAGGCGCCGGCGATATCGCGCTTAACACCGCTATTGCTTCAGGCGCAACAGCTGTTGTAGTACCCGAGTTCCCTTATGACGACAATTCCATATGCAAGAAAATTTCAGCGGCAAAGGCTCTTGGCAAGCGTAACTTCATCGTTATCGTTTCCGAGGGTGTAGGCTCGGATTACGCTCCCGCACTTGCAAAGAAAATACAGATCGAAACCGGTGTCGAAACCAAATTCGCACGCCTTGCTCACATAGTCAGAGGCGGCAACCCCACGCTTCGTGACAGAGTGCTTGCGTCCAAAATGGGTACGTACGCCGCTGAGGAGCTTCTTCGCGGCAACTCAAACGTGGTTGTTTGCGAAAGAAAGGGAAAAATCGTAACCAACGAGATAAACTACGCGCTTATCCTTGACAGAATGTACAAGGGTACTCTTAAGGAGGGCGACCTTGATAAATTCCCCGAGGAAGAGATTGCGCGTATGAAGCGAGAGATAGAAGATAAGCGTGAGTACCTTCTCGACCTCTTCTCTGTCGTAAACAAGATTAACCTTTAATTTTCACCGCGTATTATTTAGGCATTATTTGCTCGGATTTACACGCAATAATAAAAATAAAAACAGAAAAAACACCCGCAATTTGTAAATTTTACTTTGCAAATCGGGTGTTTTTTGTTTTGCTACGAACACTGCTCGGTCTTTTTTATTTCGACCTTGCGCTTTGCCGTTACCTATTGTTTTTTACGGTTTTATTCTGTGTATTTGCGCTTATTGGGTTTTGGTAAGGTGGGTGTACGTGCTTCTGTCGCCGAAATCACTGACGCCCATAAAGTGCGCTATAGTCATAGGTATCTGAACGTTCTCCACTGTCACACCGTCAAAAAGCGCGTAATTTTTTCCGTGGGTGAAAACCTGCACGTCACTTCTTGTGTGGTCGTCCAAGGTGAATTCAAAAGCGCCCGATTCGGTCTCGGTTATACCGCCTGTCTCGTGGTCTGCAGTTATCAGAACAAAGGTTTCGGGGTGATAAAACGCGTACTCCATAGCAGTTGCTATCACCTGATTAAAGCGCACCATAGCCAAAAACAAGTCCTCAAAATCGTTGTTGTGGCTGTGCTTATCGGTATAAGCCTCCTCGTACATCAGGAAAAATCCGTCATCATCATCGTCAAGCTTACCAAGAACACCTCTGAGCTTATCCTCTATTTCCACAACATCAGCCTTGCTGTAATCATCGTATCCGCAATCGATTACCGTTCCGTACTTTTCGACAAGCTCCTGCTGGCTCAGCAAAATCGGCACTTTTCCGTCACGGTCAGCGGCGTGCGCTGAGAATGCCGCGGGCGTTGCGCCTGTTTCGGTTTCGGTAGACATTACAGCGGTGCTTTTTCCAAGAGATGCCGAAAGCTCTACTATCGACTGCACCTCATTGCCGTCCTTATCAAGTCCTATACTCTCGTTGTAGGTCTTGTATCCCGTAGCAAGAGCAGTTCCGCCCGCAGCACTGTCGGTAGGATCGGGAACGGATAGCGAATCCGTCCTTGAATAGCCAAGTCCCGAAAGATAATATCCGTAGAAAATATCTTCTCCGTCACCAAATTCAACGTCATTTTTCATCTTTTCAAAAAGTCTTGTATGGTTTTGGCCCATTCCGTCACCGATGAGCATTATAAAGTTTTTTGCTTCCTTTACTATCGGGTCGCACACCGATACGCCCTCAGGCACAACAGCCTCATAATTGTTTTCGGGAACATAGCTTTCGACGAAATAGTAAGCCGCCGCGGCAATAAGGAAATAATCTCCCTCAAGAGCAATGCTCTTACCCTCAGATAGTATAGCAAACTGCGAACGCTCACAATCGGCATCGAGTCTCTTTGAAATATCGCGCGAGGTTTCTCCTACCACTATCTCGCATTCGGATTTCGGCTCGCTGTCCTTGATAATTTTAAGCTCAACTCCGGTTTTAGCCTTTATTTCATCTCTTATATACTCTGCCGCGCGGTAAGAATAATCGTAATCCGCATCGGAATAAACAAGCTTGAAATCCGAAAGTCTGTTACCGTTTATCGTGGAACTGTTAAAGAGCGCGCAGCCCGAAAGCGCAAGAAGTACCAAAACAACACATAAAGTCAAAAACGAAATTCTTTTCATCGCAAACCCCTGTTATTTCTATTAAAAATCATTATATATGCTATCTATAGTTGTCATTTCGCCTGATTTAACCGTTTAAACATCAAACTCATTAACAACTTGTCAACGCTTAATACTTATTATAATATTTCCGGTATCGGTCGTTATTTCACATCTGCCGCCCACAATGCTTGAGGGAACTTCAACTCTTCCCGTATCGGTTCTGACTATAAATATCTTATCCGTCAGAAGCGTTCCAAAAACGTTTCCGGTATCGGTTTCAACGAAAATCTCGGCGGCATCGGAATCCTCAAATTTGACATCTCCCGTATCCCTCTTAACCGAAAGCACACCGTTTACCGTAACACCGCTAAGGAGTATATCTCCCGTATCGCCCTCGGATTCAAAGCTTGAGCAGGTGACGTTCGAAAGAGTTGATTTGCCGGTATCTACATCGAGTAAAATCTTTCCTGAAACGGAAGCGTCCGACAGCTCAATCCTGCCCGTCGTAACCTCAAGCTCTGCCTCAGAGACACCGAGATTTTTAATTACGATATCTCCTGTGCTTCTCTCAACCGCAAGCTTGCCCGCCGCTCTGATATCACTAAGATACACGTCACCCGTGCTTCCGCTTGAAGCAAAGCCTGTGCATACGATGCCCGACATCCTCACGTCACCCGTGCTTACAGACACGTTAACGGCGCCGAAAGAGAGGCCCCCGTTTATATTTATGTCACCTGTGCTTGTGTCTATATCGAGTGCTGAATACACCTCATTCGGCAGATAAACGCTTATTTTATCCGAGCCGAAATTAAATATATTCTCATACCATTTTTTATTCCGCCCCTCGCTTATGACAAGCTTGCCGTCCTTTACCTCTACAGTGTGCTTTTCGTTTCCCTTTTCATAGCACGAAACGCGGCACACTCCGTCCTCTGAGGGTAAAAATTCAATATCCGCAGTCGTAACCTTAACCGATATATCCGAGAAGCTCTCGCTGAGCGCGTAAGTGTTGGTCTCAAATTTTGACGCGCCAAGCTTAGTAAAATCCCAGCCCGCCGATGCCATAGCACCGACAAATATCAGAGCTCCAATCGCCACCAAAGCAATAGCTACAATAATCCACATTTTACTCTTCCCTCTCATAATATAATCCTCCAAAAAGAAGCTCTGTCCTTTATAAATCTGCATATCCGTTTAGTCATAACGATAACAAGCCTTGTAAACTCTCGACAGCCGAAGAAAGCAAATATAGCAAGTCCCGCGAGTATTGCCGAGGAACCGGCGAACGCAGCGCCGAGAAATCCGTTTCCAATAAACAAGGCGACAGGACAAAGTACAATACAGCCGAGGGATGTCGCGGCAAACGAAACAAATACCGCCCACAGCGACACCGCAACGCTCCACAGAACCGCGTACAGCGATACGCAAACAGCAAACGCCGCCGCAACAAGCGAAATCCACAACGGTGAGCCGAGTATAAGCAAAAGAATCCCGACTGTGCCGCGGCTTCTCTTTACCCTCGCGCCGCTCTCTTTCAGATTTACCGATGCTGCCTCTCTTTTTATTTGCTCCGCAACCGTCGCGGCAGAGCCTATTTCAAGAATAGCCTCTCTCTCCGAAAGACCGTCGGAAATTCTGTCGTCAATCATCTCCGAGTAGAAGCTTACACGCTCGTCTATATCACGCCTCGGAAGCCCTTGAAGCCTTGCGCGCAGCTCGGCTAAAAAAATCTTTTTATTCACCATTCCCGTCCCCCTTTACTACAAATCTGTAAATTGACATAACCTCGCGCCACTCGTCCTTGAAATCCTCTATTCGTCCAAGTCCTGCCTTGGTGATGTGATAATACTTTCTGGCTCTGCCCTCATAAAGAGCCGTCCTGACAGTCAGAAAGCCCAAGCTCTCAAGCCGCTTCAGTATCGTATAAAGAGTAGATTCCGACATTTCGATATACGGCTTCATATCCTTTATTATCTTGTATCCGTAAGAATCCTCATTCTTTATAGCGGCAAGCACGCAAACGTCAAGCAGTCCTCGCTTAAGCTGAGTATCCACAAAAACACTCCCTTCTGATTTTATAGAATTAAATCACCTCACGCGATGCCATTTGTACCGCGCAAGCAATACTCCTCATTACATAATACATCATATCACGAAGTATTGCTCTTGTCAAGAGGGTGCAAAAAATTCTTTAAAGAAAAACAAGTGATAAGGCAGTCAAATCCTCTTGATTGTTTGACTTTTTGCAATGTAGTATGATATTTTTAGCAATGTACATATCGAAATATATGGTTTATAATTGAGTTAAAGGCATTTATTTTTATAAAATAAAACGTGCGATATGGCAAAAAGGGAAATCTTCCGTTTTCGCACCGTTTGCCCGTGATTTCAAAAAATACAGA
>JAEIGA010014236.1_pt1 | contig 12106 bp, 10 predicted proteins | sample 9270691 | NCBI WGS metagenome assembly JAEIGA01 (sample SAMN17057246, study PRJNA624740) | gut metagenome | biome: biome; isolation source: fecal sample | host: Bos grunniens | place: China: Xizang | collected 2019
CGGGAGTATTCTTCGAGAAGATATTCTTCTTTATTTCCAGTGAAAGGCTTCTGAATGCAACGGCCAGTCGGAGTGTAATAACGAGCCACGGTAAGACGTAACGCTCCGTTTTCTCCGAGGTCGAACTGTTCCTGAACGAGGCCTTTGCCGAATGAGCGGCGACCGATGATAGTGCCTCTGTCGTTGTCTTGCAACGCGCCTGCTACGATTTCACTCGCACTGGCAGAACCTTCGTTGATAAGAACAATTATATCTTGATTTTCCCAAAGACCTCTGTAACGAGAGAAAATGTAAGACCTATCGCGATGCTCACCTTCGGTATACACAATCAATTTGTTGTCTTCCAAGAGCTCATCAACAACGCCAACAGCTTCTCCTAAATAGCCGCCTGTGTTATCTCTTAAATCGAGGATGAGTTGTTTCATGCCTTCGGCCTTGAGTTTCTTTACAGCATCGACGAATTCTTTGTGCGTAGTGGCAGAGAATTTGGTCATCTTGATGAAACCGATATTATCATCAATCATATAAGCGACATCGACACTATGTGTCGGAATTACGTCTCTTACAATGGTAAAATCGAGCAAGTCTTCAACGCCTCGACGTTTGATTTTAATATCTACTGTTGTTTTCTTAGGTCCTTTAAGGAGACGCATCGCATCTTTATTTGTGACCTTTGTGCCTGCAACAAGAGTGTCGCCGACATATACAATTCTGTCGCCTGCCATAATGCCGACCTTTTCAGAAGGCCCGCCTTTGATAGTATTTATAATAGCAATGGTATCTTTCTCGATTCTGAATGAGACACCAATGCCGTGGAAACTGCCATGAAGATTGTCGTTGATTTCGTCAAGGATTTCCGGTTTGATGTATTCGCTGTGTGGGTCCATTGACTCAAGAATATGAGTGATAGCTTTCACCTGAAGTTCTTTGATGTTAATGGTGTCGACATATTCTTTATCAATCAAAGAAAAAATATCGTTGATATATGATATATTGTCATTGTTTTTTTGCGTAGTGACAATATTGTTAGACTTTGCTATATAAATACCAAAGAATACACCAACAGCTAGAACTGCAGAATATATTAACGGCATCAATGGTTTGTTTTTCATGGCTTAATAGTCTGTTGTTGATAAAAAAAGACGTATCAATGATGTTTTTATTATGTTCATTAACACGCCTCTAATATTAATTGTTAATTGTCAATTGTTAATTGTCAATGTTTGCGCTTGACAATTGAAGTTCGGTTCCGGCTTTTTTAAATAAGCCTTGTAACACTGTTCCAGGACCTACTTCAATGACTTCTGTCAAACCGTTTGCAATCATATTTCCCATTGTCTGTGTCCAGCGTACTGGAGATGTCAATTGGGAAATGAGATTAGCTTTTATTATGTCTGGAGAATTAACAGCCTGACCAGTGACATTTTGATAGATAGGGCAGATGCCTTGGCTGAATTTTGTGTTTTGTATTGCTTCTGCGAGTTTTACGCGTGCTGGTTCCATAAGCGGGCTGTGGAATGCGCCACCGACTTGAAGTGGAAGAGCACGTTTCGCACCAGCTTCTTTAAGAAGTTGACATGCAATCTCAACGCCTTTGAGACTGCCAGAAACAACAACTTGTCCGTTGCAGTTATAGTTAGCAGCGATGACGACTTCGTCTTTTATTGAATTACAGATTTCTTCTATTTTATCGTCTGTCATGCCTATGACAGCTGCCATTGTACCAGGATTCTGTTCGCAAGCGGCTTGCATTGCGTTGGCGCGTGCTGCAACAAGACGTAAACCGTCTTCAAACTGAAGTGTATTGTTAGCTACCAATGCAGAAAATTCACCTAAAGAATGACCTGCAACCATGTCAGGTTTAAAAGTATCGCCTAACATCTTTGCTAAGATAACTGAATGGAGGAAGATAGCAGGCTGTGTTACTTTTGTCTGTTTGAGGTCTTCTGCTGTGCCCTCAAACATAATGTCTGTGATAGAGAACCCGAGGATGTCGTTAGCTGTGTTACACATATCCTTCGCCTTAGGGAATTTGTCATAAAGATCTTTCCCCATTCCAACAAATTGGGCACCTTGTCCCGGAAAAACGTAAGCTTTCATTTATAGTTAATAGTTAATAGTTAATAGTTAATAGTATAGTTCATATTTATTAAATCAATTATGCATTATGAATTATGAATTATGAATTAAACTTAATCGCGTGAGTTGCCAAAGAATCTTAATAAATATAAGAACAAATTCAAGAAGTCGAGGTATAATGTCAAGGCAGCGTGGATAGTGATTTTTGCCATTGCATCACCATCGTTGATGCCTGCATTCCCGATTTGCTTGATTTTTTGTACGTCAAATGCTGTCAATCCTGTGAAGATTAAAACGCCAGCAATGCTGATGATATAATCTAATCTTGCGCTGTGCATGAAGAAGTTAACTATTGTAGCGATGATAATGCCAATCAATGCCATGAAAAGGAATGAACCGAATTTTGTTAAGTCGGTATTTGTGGTATAACCTACAACTGCCATTACTCCGAACATGCCTGATGTAATGATGAATGTCTTGAAGATAGATGCTGAAGTATATGCCATGAAAATGAAACTGAGGCTCATTCCCATCAAGATTGAGTAAACGATATATAAAAGTACAGTGTTCTGTACAGATAATCTGTTAATTCCAGCTGACATTGTTATCACGATAGCCAAAGGTGCCAACATGACAACCCAACCTAATATTGATGTTTTAGCATAACCTTCAGGTGTGACAGTAATTAACATACTCATAAGGTTTTCGCTTGTGCCAAATAAGAATGCAGTCGCTGCTGTCAAGCCAAGTGCTGCAAACATCCATAAAAATACGTTAGAAACGAATGATCTTGTCATCTCTTGTGACATCACTCGCTGATTGTAGTTTTCATTGAATTGATACATGTCTTAAAGTTTAAAGTTTATAGTTTATAGTTCAGAGTTTAAAGTTCATTAATGCAAATTCGATCCTATCAGTTGCAAAAATTCAGCTCTCGTTTCGCTTCTTTCGAATGCTCCTGTAAAATCGGATGTCGTTGTGACAGAACTTTGCTTCTGTACACCACGCATACTCATACACAAATGTCGTGCCTCGATAACGACTGCCACGCCAAGTGGATGCAATGCTTCATTGATGGCTTCCTTAATCTGTGTCGTAAGTCTCTCCTGAACCTGAAGACGGCGCGAATATGCTTCAACAACGCGAGCAATCTTGCTTAATCCTGTGATGTAACCATTTGGTATATAAGCGACATGTGCCTTGCCTATGAATGGTATCATGTGATGCTCGCACAAAGAAAATAATTCTATATCCTTAACAACAACCATTTGACGATAGTCTTCTTTGAATTTTGCAGAAAGCAAAATCTCTTTAGGGTCCATCGTATATCCTTGTGTCAAAAACTGCATCGATTTTGCAACACGCAATGGTGTCTTTTCAAGACCTTCTCTGGTAATATCTTCACCAAGCAATTCTAAAATCGCTGCATAATGTTCTTGCAATTTCTCTAGTTTCTCAGGATTGAATTTGTCAATCCTTTCATAACCAATAATCTCGTTGTTCATAACTAATTATTAATTTTAATTTTCACAAAGGTCTCGAAAAATGTAAAACATAAATAACACATTAAAAATGTAGTGACAAATGCTTTGGCATCTTCAGAAAACATAATCATATATGTCGCTATAATAGCAAGATATACAAGAAGTTTTATTACTGTTACAAGCGTATGAAAATGTGTTATCTTGTTGACATCGTTTTTGCTCTTTACTTTGATAGTCATAAAATAGATTATGATATTTATAATTGCAAAAAACGATATTATCAAAGGCCAATGTGGTGTAATTGATTGAGGTACAAAATGTTTTAATGCAAATGTCAATGTTGACGTTAATGCAACAATACAAAATAAAGAAATAAAAAATTTAGAATGTTTTGATTTCATTATTTCTTGATTTCAGTTTTTGGAGCTTCTGTATTACCCATCTCGCATTTGCCGATAAACTTAGCACCTATTTCTATGTAAAGTTGTTTTGTATTGAGCTCTCCTTCAAAATATGATGTCGATTTCATTGATGTCAATTCATCAACCATGAGTTTTCCTTTTACATGTCCCGACAAATCAGCTTGTTTGCAGAAAATATCACCTTCAATGATGCCGTTTTGTCCTAACACAATTTTACCAGTTGATTTTAAAGTGCCTAAAACTTTTCCGTCAATTCTGATGTCGCCGTTAGATTCAATTTCACCTTTTATTACAGTGCCATTGCCTATAATGTTTCTGGCAGGACTTTCGTTGTTCATACTATTGTTTTTTATCATTGTTATTTGTTTAAAAATTCTATATACTCATCAACATTCTTGTTGTTAAAGAATATTGGATAATTGCTCTTCGATATTAAAAGTACTTTGTAATGTTCTTGACTAATACCTCCGAAAAGATAATCTGTAAGGAACATAGCAGTCTTATAATCATTAGCTTTTGATTCATTGTCAAACTCTTCGATAGTGATGATGGCTTCTTGTTTGCTGAGCATTACGTTCTTAACTTCAAGCTGCATCATTCTGAAACTATCTTTGTTGAAGTCGTTGAGACGAACCTTTAATGGATTGACTCTCACATTCTTGGTGTTGCAAATAATCATAACATAATATTTGTCGTTAGGATTATCTATGTATGGATATTCTTTTTCAGGTTCTTTTTCTTTCTGACGAGCACTTTCTATAGGAAGTCCTAAATTGTACATCTCGTTGGCTTTCAATAAAATATCTAAAGCATGTGGTTTTATGCTACTTGTAGGATATTTCTGAATGAGTCGGTATAAAGAATATGCCATAGAATCGACGACATAAATGTTGCCGACAGCAATAGCATCAAGGAATTCAAAACGTGGCATTAATAATGTGTCGTTTGAACATATCTCACGAGCTGTATTTACGTTAGCTCTAACTTTTTGATACTCACCATTTTTGTGCGCTTCAAAAGTCTCTGCATAAAGATTTGCCGATTCTTGGCCTTTTTCTTGTTCTTTTACGAAATATTCAGGGTCAATGATGATTTTGGCTTGGTTGGAATCTGGATATTTTGCAAGAATTTTGTCCTTGTAAGTGTTAGCTTCACTGCTGTTTTTTTGTGAGCCATACATTTTGTAAAGATAATACCATGACGACAATTCGTGTTTGTTGCCTGGATAACGCTCGTTCAACTCAGTGAATGATTCTATCGAGTTGTTGTAATCTTCCAAGTTGTCGTAATAAATGTAACCGATGTTGTTTAAAGCTTCGAGAATCTGTTGGTTGGCTTCTTTCTTTTGCTTTTCTGAAAATGGCAATTGTTGTAAGTAATAACCGATTTCTGTTGGCTGATATTGTGCTGTGTCAGCTGGATTCTCGTTTTTGCGTTCTTCTAATAACTTCTCGATTTCTTCGTCTGTGAGTGTCGATAATTCTTCTTCTGAGAAATATTCAAGAAGTTCATTTTCATAGGATTCCTCTTCAGTCATCATGCTTTTCTTGTCGCTGATGAACCAGAAGTCTTCGAGTGTTCTGTTGCCCCATTTGGTTTTAAATTCCGCTGCGCCGCGAGTCAGTGATGTCTGATTGTAAAAATACCATGACGCTGTTGAACCAGGCGACATCGGCGCCGACATGTTCGGATCTGCTAATTGGTCGCCCCCCAGAAGTGCTAATTGCTCCTGAAGTTCCTTCTCTTTCGCAAGTCGCTCTTGTTCGGCTTTATATTCTTCAATTACGCCTAAAATAATCTTTGTTCTAGAAACAGAATCCATGTTGGCAAGACGTAACAGACTGTCTTGCAATTGATATGTGGTAAGGTTGTCGACTAATTCCGATAACATGACAGATAAATTAAGAAGACTGTCATATTCTGGATAGCTTCTGTCCATTGTCATTACGACAGTGTCATAATAAGCTTGCGACAAAACGTAATCTTTGTTGTCGAATAACATCGAAGCTACTTTAAGCGACGATTTTACTTTTTGCCTGTTGTTGTTTGTGCTGGTTGCGACAGATTTTCTAAGATATTTAATGCCAAGTTCTTCATTATGTTTTTTCAGTGCTACGTCCGACATGGCATAGAAAATACGGTCTTTATATTCTGTGTTTTTGGAGTCTTTAAGCATTCTCCAGAACATCTTCATGATGTCTGTTGTGTCTTTCGAATCGTGGCATTTTGCAAGGTTCATCTGTGATTCGAAAGTCATCTCGTAGCCAGGATGTTTCTTGATAACAGACTTAAACTGTTCTGTCGCTCTTGCGTTATCACCTTGATATTCATATATCTGACCTAAAATGAACATCGTTCTGGCTTTGGTATTTTTGTTAAGATTTTTTAACAAAGCAGTCTTCAGATATTTTATGGCATTGTCGTATTGCTTTGTCTTGATGTGATAATCTGCCAAAACCAGGTCGAGGTTATTTCTAACATATTTCGGCATTTTATCGTTTTCTGATGTCGTGACTATTAACGACTGTAAAATGGATTCTGCTTTAGGATATTGTTCGGTTTCAATATAAGTTTTTGCTAACCAAAGATTTGCAACGTATGTATTGTCATCGCCTTTATACGAATTTGCAACATAGTCAAAAGTACGACGTGCAGGAATGTATTCTTGTTTGTAGAAATTAGCTTTCGCCATGAGTAGGTAAGAGTCGTCAATCCATTTGACATATTCCTTGCCGTTAAAATACATGGAATGTCGTTGAATACATATTGATGATTTTTCTATTGCTCTGTCCATCTGTGAGTTAAGAGCCAAAGCATTTTCTTTTGTTCCGTAATTAAAGACAGGTAAAATGCCAGTGTAATCGTCCTTGACGCTTTCTACTAATGCTTTTTCACCTTCTTTGACGCTTTGATCGCCATTCCACCAAACATTATAATGACTTGTCATGTTGTGATAAACTCTTCTGTTCCACTTGTTTTTTTTTGTGGAACAAGAACTTAACATCAACATTGCCAAACATGCTACGATAATTCTGTATTTGTTATTTCTGATTGTCAACACTTTTCTAACAATTTAAAATCTAATCGAGAAATATAACTCTTTTTTCAGCCTTTTATTTTTAAGATTTTTCCAATTATGCAAAAATAATAATAAGAGTTTATATATGAACTTTTTTTATAAAAAAATTAAAAAGAATTACAGAAAACTCGTAATTTTACAGCACGAAAAAATTGCTAACATGGATAATTTTGTAGTATCAGCAAGAAAATATAGGCCAATAACTTTTGATAGTGTAGTTGGACAGAAAGCCATTACATCTACATTACAGAATGCAATAAGAACCAATACTTTAGCACAAGCATTCTTGTTCTGTGGACCGAGAGGCGTGGGAAAGACGACTTGTGCCAGAATTATGGCAAAAACCATAAATTGTATGAATCCGACTGCTGAAATGGAGGCTTGTGACGAATGTGAATCATGTAGAAGCTTTAACAATTCTAACTCGTTTAATATCTACGAATTGGATGCTGCTTCTAACAATTCAGTCGACGATATACGCAACCTCGTAGATCAGGTGAGAATCCCGCCTCAAGTCGGTAAATATAAGGTTTATATCATAGACGAGGTCCACATGCTTTCTCAAGCGGCTTTCAATGCTTTCCTTAAGACTTTGGAAGAACCGCCAGCATACGCAAAATTCATTCTTGCTACTACGGAAAAACATAAAATCATACCAACAATCTTATCAAGGTGTCAAATCTTTGATTTTAAGAGGATTACAGTTGATGATATTAGCAAACATCTGCAAAATATCGCGCTTAAGGAAGGTATTGTAGCTGAAGAAGAGGCTCTTAATATTGTCGCTCAAAAAGCTGATGGCGCACTCCGTGATGCCTTGTCAATCTTCGACCAAATGGTTAGTTTTTCTGGCAAAAATATTACTTATAAAGACGTTATCAATAATCTTAATGTCCTTGATTATGAGTATTATTTCAGAATGGTTGATCATATCCTGAATAAAGACAATAATTCTATTTTGTTGCTACTTAATAGCGTGGTGGAAAATGGCTTTGATATTCAGCATTTTATCCAAGGATTGGCAAGCCATCTGAGAAATCTTCTTCTTGGTAAAGATGAAAGACTCATTGATTTGATGGAGGTGAGCCGACAATTGAAAGCAAGATATGCAGAACAAGCTCAAAAATGTTCGCAATATTTCCTTTTAAAGACTTTAGACCTTGCTAATCAATGCGATTTGAATTTTAGAAATAGCAATAACAAACGTCTTCATCTCGAAATATGCTTGATGAAAATGTGTTATGTGGAAGGACAACAGCCAACTGTCAATAGACAACAGGCTCCGCAACCTCAACCTCAGGTGCAAGTTCAAGCTCGTCCACAAGTACAGCCGCAACCTCAAATGCAACAGCAACCTCAAATGCAACAGCAAATGCAGCCCTCGGCTCCAACTCCAACGCCTTCAGTTCAACAGCCAATGGTCAGCAGCCAACAGCCAATGGCCAACAGTCAACAGCCAATGGTCAACAGCCAACAGCCAATGGTCAGCAGCCAACAGCCAATGGTCAACAGCCAACAGCCAATGGTCAACAGCCAACAGCCAATGGCCAACAGCCAACAGCCCACAGCTGTAAGGGTTGGCAGATTGGGTAGAACTAGCACTATTTCAATAACTGCAGAGGAACCCAAGAAAAAGGAAGTTGTTGAGGAAGTGTGGAATAATCCTTTCACTCAGGAACAGTTGACATCTGCGTGGAATAGCTTCGTCGAAAAATATCAAAATACGTCACCAGTCTTTGTCGCAGGAATAAAAAGTGCAGAACCGACAATGACATCACCATCGTTGGTGACTTTTAAGATAGATAATGTGTTGGTTATCAAAGACCAAAATAATATGTATGCGCTTCATGAACATCTTAAGAATGCGCTTCATAACAATCAGTTTACTCTCAAAGAAGTTGTCGTGGAACGTCCAAAGGAGGTGGTTTTATATACTGACAAACAAAAATTTGAGAAAATGGCCAGTGATAATCCAAACGTGGCTAACATTAAAGAATCTCTTGGGTTACATTTAGATATATAATTATGGGAATGTGGAATTGGTTGGGTCGAAAGACCTTTAAGCTTTTAGGCTGGAAACTTGTAGGTGTCATACCTGAAGATGTAAGAAAATGTGTCATTACTGTAGCGCCACATACTAGTATGGCTGACTTTATACTTGGTCGTCTGGCGTATTGCTATCTTGACAGAAATGTAAGGTATTTAATAAAGAAAGAACTTTTTAATATTCCGTTACTGAAATCGATATTGTTGAAACTTGGAGGTATACCTGTCGATAGAAGTGGAAGAAATAATGTTGTAAATCAAGCGGCTGCCTTGTTTGGCAAGTGCGATGATTTGAACATAATTATAGCTCCGGAAGGAACAAGAAAGCGTGTGAATAACTGGAAAAAAGGCTTTTATTACATAGCGACGAAAGCAAATGTTCCTATTGTTCTCGGATTCCTGGATTATGAGAAAAAAGAATTGGGATTCGGCCCAATGTTCTATCCTACAGGTAATTACGAAGAAGACTGGAAAATGATGGAGGAATTTTATCGCGGTATTCCTGCAAAACATCCTGAGAGATATAATCTTTCAAAGTAAAAGCGTATGAGCAATCAAGACACAAATAAAAAGGAAAAGATTAAAGACAGAATAAGAAAAAAGTACCGAATTGTAGTTTATAATAATGAAACTTACGAAGAAAGGATACATTTTAAACTGACTCTGTTAAACTTTTTTAACATTGTTGTATTTGCATCTGTATTGCTTATAGTGTCGGTTACCTATCTGATAGCATTTACACCTTTGAGAGAATATATCCCTGGCTATACCGACGTTAGCTTGAATAGACGCGTGTATGAAATGGAAAGAAGAGCCGATTCTTTAGAAACTGTTTTTAAACAAAAAGATTTGTATATCAATAATTTGAAAAGAATCATCATGGGTGACGACTTTGAAAGTGATAGCATTAATTCATTATTAACAAAGTCGTCAAATACTAATTTCGATAATATCGTGATAAAGAATTCTAAACAAGATAGTATTTTCCGTCTTGGATATGAAGAGGAAACCCGTAACAATTTGTTTAGCAATAACATAATGTCGGATATTCATCAGGAGTTTAAGTTGGTTTCATTTTTCGCACCCATAAATGGTATCGTAACAAATCATTTCAATAGAGAAGAAAAGCATTTTGGAACAGATTTAGTAGCAAGTAATAATGCAGTTATTAAAGCTACAGCAGATGGTACTGTCATATATTCAGATTGGACAGTGGAAAATGGCTATTGTATTGGAATACAACATAATGGGAATTTGTTTTCGGTTTATAAACATAATGCGGTTTTGTTGAAAGATGACGGCGATTTCGTTAATGCTGGCGACGCTATAGCTATTTATGGCAATAGTGGAAGCATGTCGACTGGACCTCATCTTCATTTCGAATTGTGGTACAATGGAACGCCATTAAATCCAGAAGATTATATTTCTTTTGAAAGCAATATTCAGTAAATTATTTTTGCGTATCTTTGCAAGCTAAACTAATCTTATAAAAATGGACGTATTAATCAGAATTATACAACTCGTGATGTCATTGTCTTTGTTGGTCTTGATACACGAGTTTGGTCACTTTATTGCAGCTGTCATTTTCAAGACAAGAGTAGAGAAATTCTATATGTTTTTCAATCCGAAATTCTCTATTTTCAGATGTAAAAAAGTTCATGGCAAATGGCGCTTCGCATTTTTCAGTAAAAATGTTCCTGATAAATTTATCACACATGAGCATATTGACCCGGTAACCAACAAAAAATCATACACTTATGAGACCGTCGACCTTAATACTCTTCCACAAGACGATTGGCGTACAGATGAAGAACATACCGAATTCGGTATCGGTTGGGTCCCTCTCGGAGGTTATTGCAGCATTGCTGGAATGATTGACGAATCAATGAATTTGGGCCAAATGCAACAAGAACCACAACCATGGGAGTTTAGAAGCAAACCAGCTTGGCAAAGACTTATCATCATGATCGGAGGTGTCGTGATGAATGTTGTTTTGGCTTATTTTATCTATACAGGCTTGCTCATTTCTCAGGGAGATAAATATATCTCTACTTCTAAAGTGAACAAATATGGCATCGTTACAAGCGATTTAGCTAAAGAAATAGGATTTAAAGACGGCGATAAGATATTGTCATTGGATGGTAATTATGTCGAGAACTTTGCTAAAATTCAATTGGAATTGGTCTTGGAAGATGTAAAAACTATCGAGGTGGAAAGAGATGGCAAGAGACAAGTCATTGAAGTGCCAGAAGATGCAGTGGCAAAAATACTTAGCTCTCAAGAATGGCTCTTGTCATGTGAATATCCGTTCATAATCAAAAACTTAACAGAAACTTCACTGGCAAAAGAAGCAGGATTACAAATTGGTGATAGAATCATTCAAATCAATGATATATCAACACCATATTATCATGACTTTGCCAATATAGCACAGTTCGCTGGCCAAGATGTTAATTTTAGTGTGGTCAGAAATAATGATACTTTGCAAATTGCAATGCAACTTCCAAAAGATATGAAGATAGGTTTAGAACCAGAAAACATTTTTGCTATACAAGAATATACTTTTGTACAAGCATTGCCTAAAGGTTTTAACAAGACAGTAGAAGAATTAGGTGATTATTGGAAACAACTTAAACTCATATTTAACCCTGATACTGAAGCATATAAGAGCCTTGGTGGCTTTATCTCAATTGGTAGCATCTTCCCTAAGAATTTTAATTGGCTGGAATTCTGGCGTCTTACAGCTTTACTTTCTATCATTCTGGCTGTCATGAATATATTGCCAATCCCTGCGCTTGATGGCGGTCATGTATTGTTCTTATTGGTAGAAATCGTTACAAGAAGAAAACCAAGTGATAAGTTTTTGGAAATAGCTCAGACAGTTGGTCTTATAATATTATTGGCACTTTTGATATTAGCGAATGGCAATGATATCGTGAGATGGTTTTTCTAAGGTAATAAGGTAGGTGAAATAACAAATTACCAACAAATAAAAA
>JAEIGA010014237.1_pt1 | contig 12106 bp, 10 predicted proteins | sample 9270691 | NCBI WGS metagenome assembly JAEIGA01 (sample SAMN17057246, study PRJNA624740) | gut metagenome | biome: biome; isolation source: fecal sample | host: Bos grunniens | place: China: Xizang | collected 2019
GTCTGGCGGCATGCCATAACGTCCTGGTGGTCACCGAAGATTGAAAGTGCATGAGATGCAAGTGCACGTGCTGACACGTGGAATACTGTAGGAAGAAGCTCACCTGCAATCTTATACATGTTAGGGATCATCAGAAGAAGACCCTGTGATGCTGTAAATGTTGTTGTAAGGGCACCTGCCTGGAGTGATCCGTGAACTGCACCGGCAGCACCGCCCTCACTCTGCATTTCTGTTACCTTTACTGTCTCGCCGAAGAGGTTCTTCTTTCCCTGTGCTGCCCACTCGTCAACATATTCGGCCATAGTTGAAGATGGGGTAATAGGGTAGATAGCTGCATGCTCACTGAAGAGGTAAGCGATGTGCGCTGCTGCCCAGTTACCGTCACAGGTGACGAATTTTTTCTCGTTTGCCATAATTCGTTATGTTTTATGTTGTATTAATTATTGTTTTTCTCGTTGTGGTTTGTGCGGCATGCCGCAATCTTAGCCAAACATACAAATTTAATAAATTATCCCTAAAAGTGTGCCGAAAAACTTCAAAAAGATGGGGCGGCGGATTCAAACTCATGCTATTTTGATTTTGTGCGTTGAGTGTAAAGTGTTGATAGATAGTGGTTTAGATAGTATTGCCTGCATGGCTAGCCATGCAGGCAATACTATCTAAGTGGCTGATTGTTAATCGTTTATGCTCAACGCTATTGGCGGCCTTCTATGGTGCAGTCTGTGGTGGCTGTCTTGGCGATAAGGCCCTGGAGGACTTTTCCTGGGCCTAGTTCGATGAAGTGGTCTGCTCCGTCGGCGAGCATGGCCTGCACGCTCTGTGTCCAGCGGACGGGTGACGTCAGCTGGGTCAGCAGGTTTGCCTTGATGACTTCGGGATCAGTGGTCGGCTGAGCTGAAACGTTCTGGTAGATCGGGCAGATCGGTTTGCTGATCTTTGCTGCTGCAATGCCCTCAGCAAGCTCTGCGCGTGCCGGCTCCATGAGAGGGGAGTGGAATGCTCCGCCGACTGGGAGCGGAAGTGCGCGTCGCGCGCCGGCTTCCTTGAGCTTTAAGCAGGCTGCATCAACTGCTTCCTTTTCGCCCGAAATCACGATCTGGCCTTCGCAGTTGTAGTTTGCCGCGACCACAACGCCTTCTGTCTCTGCGCATATCTGCTCGATTGTCGCGGCAGGAAGTGCGAGAATGGCTGCCATGGCGCCTGGGTTCTGTTCGCATGCCTTCTGCATCGCCTGAGCACGGATGGAAACAAGTCTGAGACCCTCTTCGAAGTCCATTGCTCCGGAAGCGACAAGCGCTGAGAACTCTCCGAGTGAGTGTCCGGCAACCATGTCCGGTTTGAAATCCGGAAGGCAGGCAGCCAGTACGACTGAGTGCAGGAAGATGGCCGGCTGGGTCACTTTTGTCTGCTTGAGGTCATCCGCACTGCCCTCGAACATGATGTCCGTAATGCGGAATCCTAATATCTCGTTTGCCTTCTCCAGCATCTCTCGTGCTGTCGGATTGTTTTCATACAGGTCCTTGGCCATGCCTGGAAATTGTGATCCCTGTCCGGGAAATACGTATGCAGTTTTCATGTCAGCCAATTTTGTGTTTGATTTCTACAAATATATCAATTTTTCTGTCAAACGCCCCGGTAGGTCTGTTCAAAACCTGATATTCATTCATTTTATGGTGAAATTCCCAAAAATACCTATCTTTGTATTCTTGCCCCTATAGTTTAATGGATAAAATTAAGGATTCCGGTTCCTTCGATTGCGGTTCGATTCCGCATGGGGGTACACAAAAGGGTTCGGCACTCGCCGAACCCTTTTAAATTTCTATAGATTTGGAATGAGGACGCCGACTACGCGGAAGATTGTGTATATTTCCGAATATGGAAGGGTGAATGAAGGGAAGTCCTTGGTGTTTTCTGCGACAAACGTAAGCCCGTCTCCATTGTCTATCACTCTTCTCAGCAGCATGCCCTGCGAGACGGTGTCCACCACATAGATCTCTCCGTTGATGATAGTCGCATCATCCGAAATCTTTCTAAGTGCCATGAGGTAACCACGACGGATTCTTGGAGCCATTGCGTCTCCCGGACATGTGGCGAAGAGATCATGTTTTTGGAAATGCGGTACAGGTGGTAGTCTCTCAACGTTCGGCGAATTCATCACATATTCGTATGTGTTGATCTCCGGTGCTCTGAAAAGGCGCGCCGGAATAACAGGAATGTCGTTCTCATGATTCAGCTCGGGATGATCCTCCAGGTCGTATTCGTGAGTCCTGTCCTGTGAGTCGGCGTCGAACATCGGTCCTTCGCCGGTGATCAGCCAGTTCAGTCTGAATCCGAATGCCTTGCTCCATTTTGCGGCCGCATTCTTTCCGAAGCGTCTTCCGTTGAGCTGGTTGCTGACTGCCGCCTGCTGGACTTCCAGCACTTTGGCTGCGTCGTTCTGCGACATTCCGATCTCAGAAAAATATTCCTTGATTTTCTCTCCAATGGCTTTTGCTTGTGGCATATAACGAAAAGTGTAATATGTGTTAAAAAAGTTTTGTGAAATTTATTACAAATGTGTTGGATATTACAAAAATGGTTTTACATTTGCAGTTGTGTTTAACACTTATTGCAAAGATACAATAAAATAATTGATTGTGGTTGTAAATATTACAGAAAGTGTAATTATGGAAAAGTATTGTGTGTACTTCTGCCTTGTTTTGGGAACGGTGTTCCTTGTGATGGCCTTTTTGATTGCGTGGAAGTATCTCTTTTCAATGGGTTTATGCTATGCGACGGCCTTTCTAGCCACGGAAACAAGAGAGCACTAAGCCAAAGACTTAGTGCTCCATAAAATATTCATATTACTTACACCACTGATCCAGCCACTTGAAATATTCGCGATGCCATAGCAAGGCATTCTGCGGTTTGAGGATCCAGTGATTCTCGTCAGGGAAGATGAGAAGTCGTGATGGAACGCCCATCAGTTGAGCGCAGTTGTATGCTGCCATTCCCTGGTCAACCGGAACTCTGTAGTCCATTCCGCCGTGGATGACCATAAGAGGTGTGTGCCAGTTGGTCACCAGCTTATGAGGCGAGAGGTCGTAGTGACGCTTTGCCTTCGGAAGGTTGCTCCAAGGTGAACCTCCCTGCTTGATGCCTCCGAATGTCACGCCGTCGCCTGATGGGCCGACAGGGCAGTCAGTAGTGCCGACGCGAGGGTCGAATGAAGCCTCATGAAGGCCTCCGTTGTCGAAGTTAGGGAACCACATCTCCTCAGTAGTCATATACATGTGCTCCTCGTTGAAGATGCCCGCGTGCGCGATAAATGCGTCGAAAACATCGCCGTGTGTGCCGCAGAGGTAATATACAGAATATCCGCCGTAGCTTGCGCCGCATGCTGCCATCTTGTCCACGTAAGGCTCGGCCTTCACGGTGCGTGCAGCCACGAGATAGTCCTGCATGTTCAGACCTGGATAATCTCCTGAAATCTGCTCTGTCCACTCCTGGCCGAACGCTGTGGTTCCGCGTCTGTTAGGAAGCACGACCACATAACCCTGCGCTGCCATCAGACGGTAGTTCCATCTGTATGACCATCCCTGGCTGAGTGTACCCTGAGGGCCTCCGAGGCAGATCGTGATTGCAGGATATGTCTTTGAAGGATCGAACTGAGGAGGGTAGAGCACCCATGTGAGCATCTTCTTGCCGTCAACTGTGTCCAGCCATCTGGCTTCTGTCTCATGCGCGGCAAGCTGTGAAAGGATGTGCTCGTTTTCGTGAGTGATCTGGGTGTATGCGTCTGCGCTGACGGCAACCAGCTCGGTAGGGAAGTCCATGCTGCACCATGTGGTATAGAAAGTCTTGCTGCCGTCCTCATTTTCAGCTACATGGAAAGGCGAACCGAAGTCATACCACAAGTCCTCAGCTGTGATTCGTTCAATCTGCCAAGGCGCCGGCTTGATCTTGGCTCCTGCAGGGACGTCGAAGTCCGGACCCTTTGCCACAAACATGCCCTGAAGTCCTTCAACGAGCGAATTGAAATATATGTCCTTCGAATCGGCAGACCATACAGGACCGGCTGCATTGTACTTGAAGCCCTCTGTTGCATCTGTTATGCCCCATACCATTGGAGATCCCTTGGTCCAGTCTACGTATGCCATCATGAGTCTCTGCTTGTCGGCCTCGTAACCGTCGCGGTCCATGCTTATCCATGCAATCTTGGATCCGTCCGGGCTCCATACAGGATCCGTATCGTATCCGCCCTTCATGTCGATCACCTCGCACTCGCCGGTCTCTACATTATATATATAGATCTCAGTGTTGGTCGAGAAAGCGTACTTCTTTCCCACGAGCTTGCGGCATGAATATGCGATGAAGCGGCCGTCGGGGCTCCACGAAAGCTGCTCGAGTCCGCCGAACGGCTCTGTAGGGAGTTCATACAGTTCGGACTCACCAGCGAGAATGTCTACCGAGTTCTCGGGAGTGATCTGGGCGCCGCCGAAACTGAAGTCAGCGACAAAAGTATGCGGGATCTCAAGGACTGTGTGGTCCCAGTGTCTGTACATCAGGTCGTCGCTGACATACGCAGTAGCCTTGTCGAGGTCCTCGTAGCGGTCAACCGGCTTGTCTACATGGCTCTTGACATAGCTGATGTACATGATCTTCTTCTGATCCGGCGAGAGCTTGAACTCTCCGACGCCGGCAGGAACCTCGCTGACCTTGACAGCTTCTCCGTGGCTCCATTTGCCGTCGGCAAGGCTTACCGGCATAGTGTAGATCTGTCCTCCCATCAGGAAGACAACCTGCTTTCCATCGGCACTCCAACGGGCATTGTTTATGCTCTTGCCTGACTTTGTAAGCAGCTGATTGTCAGAACCGTCAAGGTTGCAGACATACAGGTTGCGGACGCTGCGGTTCTCTTCTACCGAAGTGTAGCTTACACCATAAAGAATATGCTTTCCGTCAGGGGATACCTGAGGATCAGAGAGACGTCCGAATGCCAGAAGGGCCTCGGGAGTCATGTGGCCGTCCTTGATGACGATCTCGCTTTTTCCGATGAAGCCCTCGCTGTCGATGACCGGCTTCTTTTCTGTGTCTACGTTATTCATAAATATCAGAATTCCTGCTGCAAGCGCTGTTAATATGAGCACTGTAAGAATGACTCTAATGGATTTCATATAATGTTGTATTTTAATTACTTATATAAGTCTGCGGCTGCCCTGAGCTGTTCCGCTACCTCATGACGTAAGCTTTCAGGTGAGAGCACTTCCAGCCTGCTTCCGTGCTTGCAGAACTCCATGATGAGGCTTTCGTTAGGGTATACGAAGATGCTGAAGGTTACATGCTCCTTGTCTGAGCCTTTCAGTTCCTCTTGGCTTGCGTGGAGAGGAAGGTCGCGAAGGAACCTGGCTTCCTTGGCTGTCGTGCGGAAGGTGATGAGCTCCGCTTTCCCTTCCGGAATGTATGTTCCGAAACTTGTGGCGAACAGCTCGTCCACATCGAACCCTGAAGGCATCTTGAATTTCCCGTCAATGACCTCAAGTCCCATTATTCTGTCCAGTCCGTACACGCGTAGAGCGTTTCTTTCCTCACAATGGGCCACCAGATACCACCTCTTGGCGAATTCCTTCACTGCATAAGGATGGAGAGTCAGGCTTTCTGACTGTGAGCTTGTATACTTCATATAGCTTATGCGAAGCTTCTGTCCCTCTGTCATTGCCTCCATCACCGCGGTCAGATGCAGGTGTCCGGAAGGAATGTCCTCGACCGACACTCTTCCCGATAGCCTTTCCTTACCGAGCCGCAGCATGTTGTTGACTGTGAATGTGTTGATCAGCCATGCGCTTTCGGCGTTTTCGTCAGATACGTCGTCGGTGTACCTGATGAAATAGCGGTTCGAACTGCGGTTGCACTCGATCCTGATGCCGAATACCTCTTCCACGGCTTCGCGGTGGTTGTTGAAGGTGCGGCGCGAGTAATCGGAATCGAAACGGCTTTCCCATTTGTCGGTGATCTCGCCAAGGCTGAGGCCCCTTTCTCCTGCACGGATGAATGTCTGCACCAGCCATATGTATTTCTGGAGAAGTTCAGTAACCATGGTCTAACTGATTTTGCTGTAGTCCTTTATCTTGTATTTGTCTTTCACGAGTTCGTTTCTGAGCATCTGGTTCTTCAGCTGGCTGAGTGTCGGATCATCCTTCAGGACCGCCTCGGCGCAGTCTCTTGCGGCGTTGAGAATAAGGCCGTCCTTTGCAAGCGAGGCGATGTTCAGGCTGATCGGCAGACCGCTCTGCTGGGTTCCTTCAAGGTCTCCCGGACCTCTCATCTTCATGTCCTCTTCCGCCAGCTCGAATCCGTTCTCTGTCGCGCACATCAGCTCTATCCTGTGCTTGGACTCCTTGCTCATCTTGTGCCCGGTCATCAGCACGCAGTATGACTTCTCGCTTCCTCGTCCCACACGGCCTCGCAGCTGGTGCAGCTGGCTCAGACCGAACCTCTCTGCGCTCTCGATCACCATGACCGATGCATTCGGTACGTCCACGCCCACCTCGATCACGGACGTCGCCACAAGGATGTTGGCTCTGCCCGCAGCGAAGGCGTCCATGTTGAACTTCTTCACGTCGTTGAGCTGCTTTCCATGCACGACCGCCGTTGTATACTGAGGGTATGGGAACTTTGTCATGATCTCCTCGGCTCCAGCTTCAAGACTCTGGTAGTCAAGCTTTTCTGTTTCGTTGATGAGCGGGTATACAATGAATATCTGACGTCCCTTGGCTATCTCCTGCTTCATGAAATTATAAAGCTGCGGACGCTTGCCTTCGGTTGCGTGAATGGTCTGCACCGGCTTGCGGCCAGGAGGAAGTTCATCGATGACCGAAACATCGAGGTCTCCGTACAATGTCATGGCGAGGGTGCGTGGAATCGGGGTCGCTGTCATCACGAGCACATGAGGCGGCGCCCCGCACGAGGACTTCTTCCAGAGCCTCGATCTCTGCTCGACTCCGAACCTGTGCTGCTCGTCGATGATCGCAAGTCCAAGATTCCTGAACACGACCACGTCCTCAAGCAATGCATGCGTGCCCACGATGATGCCGATGCTGCCGTCTTCCAGGCCTGCATGCACTTCGCGTCTTTCCGATGTCTTGGAGCTTCCGGTCAGAAGCGCCGACTTTACACCGGTAGGCGCAAGGAACTTCTGTATGTTCTTGAAGTGCTGCTGGGCAAGCACTTCGGTAGGCGCCATGATGCACGCCTGGTAGCCGTTTCCGATAGCTATCAGGGCGGTCAGTACCGCAACCATCGTCTTTCCGCTGCCTACGTCTCCCTGCAGCAGGCGGTTCATCTGCTGGCCGCTCTTCATGTCGTTTCTGATCTCGGTGATCACCCTTTTCTGGGCTCCGGTAAGCGGGAAGGGGAGTGATTCGTAGCAGTTGTTGAACGCGTCGCCCACTCGCGGCATGTGTATGCCGTTTACGGCCCTGCTGCGTACGTATTTCTGTTTCAGAAGGGACAGCTGAAGGAAGAAGAGTTCCTCGAACTTGAGCCTGTATCTTGATTTCTCCAGAGCAATTGCATCGCTTGGAAAATGTATGTTTCTGATGGCGTAATGCAGCGGAACCAGTCCCATCTGCTTCATCAGGTATTCCGGCAGGGTCTCCTGCTCGTATCCGATGCCTTTCTCGATGGCTGCTTCCATGATCTTTGTCATCACCTTTCCGGTGACACCGGCGTTCTTGAGCTTTTCCGTGCTTGGATATACTCCTGTCATGACTCCGGAACTGCCTGCGTTCGCGTTTCCGGCAGGCACAGGATCGACTTCCGGATGGACCATGTTTATTCTACCGTTGAAGGTCTGAGGCTTGCCGAAGAATATCCACTCGGTGCCTGGCTTGAGCTTTTCGAACATCCATTTTATGCCCTTGAAGAACACGGTCTCCATCTCTCCGGTGCCGTCTCCGATCCACACGCTGAGTCTCTTGCTCGGCTTCTCGTGCAGCTCGATGCGCATCACCCTGGCTCTCAGCTGGATGTATGCCATGTCCGGCCTGGCGTCGGCGATGTACACAAAGCCGCTCTTGTCGATGTATCTGAACGGGTATACCCTCAGCAGCTCGCCCACGGTACCTGCGCCGAGCTCCTTATGCAGCAGCTGCGCTCTTTTGGGGCCGACTCCCGGCAGATATTGTATGTCCATTTCTGATGCCATATCACAAAATTAGGTATGGATTGTGCCAAACCATGGCAAATATACGTAAAACCTGACAAAATACAATGGGGTACTCACATAGTGAGTGTCAGAATAATTTTATATATTTGTAAGTTATTTCGAAAAGTCAAACTTAAACACAACGATATGTCAAGAAAACTGATAGTAGGAATCACGCAGGGAGACGGCAACGGCATCAGCTATGAAGTCATCATCAAGGCACTCGCAGACGAAAGAATGCTCGATCTCTGCACTCCGGTTATATATGGATCTTCAAAGATATTCGGCTTCTACAAGAAGCAGATCCACAACATCGAACAGATCAACACAAATGTAATCAACTCGGCAAAGGATGTGCACCAGAAGAGGGTCAACATCGTGAACTGTCTTCCTGAAAACATCTTCGTGGAGCCGGGTCAGCCTACTCCTGAGTCTGCTAAGGCAGCCATGACAGCTCTCGACAGAGCCGTGCAGGATATCAAGGAAGGCTACATCGACGTGCTCGTGACAGCTCCGATCAACAAGAGGGCAATGGTCGGCGAAGGTTTCGGACATACAGGCCACACAGAGTATCTCGAGAAGGAGTTCGGCGTTGACGAAGTGGCCATGATCATGGTCTGCGACAAGCTCAGGGTAGGAGTCGTGACAGGTCATATCCCTTTCAAGGAAGTTCCCGGAGCTTTATCTACAGAAAAGATCCTCAAGAAGATCCGCCTCATGAAGGCATCCCTCCAGAGGGACTTCGGCATCGATGCGCCTAAGATCGCTGTTCTTGGCCTTAACCCACACTGCGGCGACGGTGGACTTCTCGGAGACGAGGAGCAGAACATCATCCTCCCTGCAGTTCAGGCAGCCATGGCAGAGGGCATCATGGCCTTCGGCCCGTATTCGGCAGACGGATTCTTCGGACTCGGAAACTACGCGAAATACGACGCTGTGCTCGCGATGTACCACGATCAGGGACTTACACCGTTCAAGGCGCTCGCATTCGAGGACGGAGTGAACTTCACTGCCGGACTTCCTATCGTCAGAACATCACCTGATCACGGAACAGCATATGACATGGCGGGACGCGACATGGCGGACCCACGCTCGATGAAGGCTGCTATCTACGCTGCCATCGACATCTTCAACAAGCGTGAGGACTACGATGACCTCGTCGACAATCGAATGACAATCAAGGCTCCGGATACTGAGATCAAGCCTAAGGGCGGAAGAATCATCGAGTAACATGCAGCAGAGACCTCCTATATTTCTATACACTGACGGCGCGTCAAGCGGCAACCCCGGCCCTGGAGGCTACGGAGTCGTCCTCAAGTGTGCCGGCATATGCAAGGAAATGTCTGAAGGCTTCAGTCTCACGACCAACAACCGTATGGAGCTCCTTGCTGTGATCAAGGGCTTGGAAGCCATAAGGTGGGACAATGCTGAAGTGCATGTATACAGCGACTCGTCGTATGTCGTAAAGGCTATAAACGAGGGCTGGCTGGAGAAATGGAAGATCAAGGGATTCAAGAAGAATCCTGACCTTTGGTTGCGTCTTGTGCCCCTTCTTGGCAAGCACAGGGTAGCGTTCCATTGGATTAAAGGACATGCGGGACATCCGGAAAACGAACGTTGTGACGCCCTTGCGGTGGCTGCGGGAGCGGGCGCTGTTGCGGCAGGAAAGCAGCTTCCTCCGGATCCCGGATACAAAGAAGAAGAGAACAACACACTGTTATGAAAGGCATAGTATTGGCCGGTGGGTCGGGCACCAGACTCTACCCGATCACCAAAGGAGTCAGCAAGCAGCTGCTTCCGATATTCGACAAACCGATGGTCTACTATCCGATATCCGTCCTCATGCAGGCCGGCATCAGGGATATACTGATCATCTCCACACCGGATGACCTGCCGGCTTTCCGACGCCTTCTTGGTGATGGCGCCGACTTCGGCGTCCGCTTCGCTTATGCGGAGCAGCCTTCTCCGGACGGTCTGGCCCAGGCCTTCATAATAGGCGAGGAATTCATCGGCGACGACTCCGTCTGCATGGTCCTGGGAGACAATATCTTCCATGGAAGCGGCTTTGAGCCTATGCTTGACAAGGCCTGCCAGCGTGCTCAGGAGGAAGGAATCGCGACTGTGTTCGGATATTGGGTGAGCGACCCTCAGCGTTATGGAGTGGCAGAGTTTGACAACGAAGGTAACTGCATCGGTATTGAGGAGAAGCCAAAGGATCCAAAGTCCAACTATGCTGTAACGGGACTTTATTTCTATCCGAACCGTGTGGTGAAGATAGCCAAGACCATAAAGCCTTCGGCAAGGGGAGAGCTTGAGATTACGGCTGTGAACCAGGATTTCCTGGAGGCCGGACAGCTCAAGGTAGAGACCCTCGGACGCGGCTTTGCATGGCTGGACACCGGAACGCATGACTCCCTCTCCGAAGCGTCAACGTTTATCGAAGTGATAGAGAAAAGGCAGGGCCTCAAGATAGCCTGTCTCGAAGGAATAGCATACGAAAAAGGCTGGATATCAGCAGATAAACTCCGCGAAGTAGCCCAGCCGATGGCAAAGAACCCATACGGGCAGTATCTCCTAAGATTGGTAGACCATAAATGAAGATAAAGGAAACACATATAAAGGGACTGCTGGTCATTGAACCTGATGTCTTCGGTGACGCTCGCGGATATTTCATGGAGTCGTTCTCTGAAAGAAAGTTCCGTGAGCTTACCGGCATTGACGTTAAGTTCGTCCAGGACAACGAGAGCAGGTCGTCATACGGAGTGGTCCGCGGCCTCCATTTCCAGCGTGCCCCTCATGCCCAGGCCAAGCTTGTGCGTGTGGTCAGCGGCAGGGCGCTTGATGTGGCTGTGGATCTTCGTGAAGGCTCCGAAACTTACGGAAAGCACTTCTCAATTGAGCTTTCGGGGGAGAACCACCTTCAGGTGTTCATCCCGAAGGGCTTTGCCCATGGCTTTGCGGCCCTCTCTGAAGAAGTTGTGTTCCAGTACAAATGTGATGAGTATTACGCTCCGGACTCGGAAGCAGCGATAATATGGAATGATCCTGACCTGAATATCGACTGGCGTCTTCCGGCGGAGGATGTACTCGTATCGGACAAGGATAAGAATCACCCGAAATTGAAGGATTTTAAAGCATGAAGGTATTAGTAATCGGTGCAAAAGGACAGTTGGGCCATGAAATAATGTGCCTGACCAAGGATTCTGATCATGATTTCGTCTATGCGGACATAACCGGTGACGGAGATCAGATCGTTTCTCTTGACATTACTGACTCTCAGCAGCTTGGCGACATGGTTGCTGAAGATGTAGACGTGATCATAAACTGTGCTGCATACAACAATGTGGAGAAGGCCGAGGAGGACGAGCAGGCGGCGATGACGGTCAATGCCTATGCCGTAGGGCTCCTTGCTGAAGCCGCAAAGAAGGCGGATGCGCTTCTGATCCATTTCTCGACCGACTATGTGTTTGACGGCAAGGCAAATACGCCTTATACTGAAGAGGACGTGCCGGCGCCGTTGAGCGCATACGGACGCAGCAAACTTGCAGGTGAGAAGGCTGTGATGGAGAGCGGATGCCGATATATGATTTTCCGCACTTCGTGGCTGTACAGCCGGACCGGACGTAATTTCTTCAAGACCATGGATGAGAAATGTGCAGGATCAGCGTCGCTGAAGGTCGTTGTGGATCAGGCAGGTACTCCTACCAATGCTGAAGACCTTGCGGCCTTTGTGGCAGGCGTGATCGAAAACGGCCAGCTTGACAAGACCGGCCTGTACCATTACTCCAATGAGGGAGTGGCTTCGTGGTATGATTTTGCAAAAGCGATAAATGACGGACTGGGATACACATGCGCTGTACATCCATGCCGTACAGGCGAGTATCCGGCCAAGGCTGCGCGCCCTGCTTATTCGGTGATGGA
>JAEIGA010014238.1_pt1 | contig 12105 bp, 12 predicted proteins | sample 9270691 | NCBI WGS metagenome assembly JAEIGA01 (sample SAMN17057246, study PRJNA624740) | gut metagenome | biome: biome; isolation source: fecal sample | host: Bos grunniens | place: China: Xizang | collected 2019
AAAAAGCAGCGGTAACCTTTCGATTACCGCTTTGTGACTCCGCCAGGATTCAAACCTGGAACCGCTTGATCCGTAGTCAAGTACTCTATTCAGTTGAGCTACGGAGCCATATCCTTTGCTTTTGCGAGTGCAAATATAGAGCATATTTTCCGAACCACCAAATATTTTTATAACTTTTTTCAAAAAAAATGCGACGATTTTCATCGCCGCACTCTTTTATCGTTGGTTATCAGCACTTTACTTAATATACTCAGAAAGCACTTTTTCTATATTCTCGCCGCGCAATTGTGTTGCTACAATCTCGCCAGAGGGAGAAATCAAGAAATTGGTGGGGATAAACTCCACGCCATAGTCCGCTGCAGCCTTGCTCTCGCGACCATCATAGCCCCAGACATTGACCCATGTCATAGCATTATCCTTGACATAATCCTTCCATGCCCTCTCTCTACCAGGGCCACACAACGACACGCCATATATCTCAAGGCCCTTAGGAGCGAACTTCTCGTACGCCTTAGCGAGGTGAGGTATCTCCTGACGGCAGGGGCCGCACCATGTAGCCCAGAAGTCTATGAGCACCCACTTACCCTCGGCCAAGAGGTCCGAGACGGCAATGGCATTGCCATTGGCATCCTTAAGCTCGATATCAATATACTTGTCGCCCACCTCGGGTGCACCCGCCATAGCGTAGGTTGTGCCGATGCCCATAACGACAACTGCGAACATCAAAGCGAAAAACTTCTTCATTGCCTTATCTTATATATAATAAAGGGGCGCTCGCCGGTTGTCATAACCAACCCTTGAAGCACCCCTATAAGCTTCTATGAATTACTTAATATGCTCAGCAAGGATCTTCTCAATCTCCTCGCCACGCAAGTTCTTTGCCACAAGCTTACCCTCGGGAGAGTACAAGAAGTTTGCGGGGATGGCGTTAACATTGAGGTGCTCAGCAACGCTCCACTTACCCTCTGCGTCGGTACCCCACACATTTACCCAACGCATGTTGTTCTGCTCGATGAAGTCCTTCCAGCGCTGCTCTGTGCCAGGGTTATCGAACGATACACCATAGATCTCGAGACCCTTGGGAGCAAACTTCTCGTATGCTGCAACAAGGTGAGGGATCTCGCCACGGCAAGGACCACACCATGTAGCCCAGAAGTCTACCAATACCCACTTACCGCTCTTGCACAACTCTGCTACGCTGATGATGTTACCCTCAGCATCGGGGAGCTGCAAATCCTTAAGCTCTGCGCCGATAGCGGTGTTTGCAGCATTCTCAACATACTTAACATGCTCATTGTAGAGGAGGATATGGTCGAAGTCGCCCTCAATCATGCCTACAAGCTCTGCAAAGCGAGTCTGGTCGCCACCGAACATTGTGTAGTACTGCAACATATAGATAGAGGCTGCGTTATTCTTGTTCTCAACAACGAAGTTATCGAGGTACGACAAGAGCATCTCCTCGGTAGCCTCCTCATTGTAGAGAATCTCCATAAGGCCATCCATAGCGCCACGGAGCAAGGTGTGAAGCTCCGAGCCCTCCCACTTGAGTGACTCCTCCTCGGCGTTATAGCTAACAGTCATATCGTTGCCATCGAAGCAAATCATAGCAACAGTCTCGTCGTTAACCATGAACGATGCGAACTGCTCCTCATTAATATCGGTCTTAAGCTCGAAAGTGAGATCCTCGCCGACCTTAGTCTCGGCAACGGCATCCTCCTCGCCCATAACTACAACCTTGACAACATCACCTGCTGCCACACGCTCCATACCTGTGAGGTCACCATTGATGGTAACGCCACTCTCCTTCTTTACATCACTACCACCGCAAGCAACCATAAGCGCCGCTGCGAGGAACATAAAATACTTTTTCATTGTTATAATCTGTTTTTAGGTTTTAATATGCTATACATAACGCTGTGTTACAGCCTTTTATTATCTATCGCTTCACTCTGTCGGGGTTCGACTTTATGAACGACTCCCACGATGAGCTACCCTTTCGCGACTTCGCATCGCCACCCAAGCCCTTGCGCTTCTCACCCGCCGTAGCGCGCGTAAGCACATTCGAGGTGGTAAACCAGTGGCACAATGCCACCGCCATGCCATCCGTAGCATCGAGCCTGCGGGGCTGATAGTCGGTCGAGAGTATCGAGTTTATGATGGTCGCCACCTGCTGCTTCGATGCCGAGCCGCGACCCGTAATAGCCTGCTTGATACGCATCGGAGCATACTCCTCGATTGCTATATCGTGCGACACGCTCAACACGGCAGCGATAGCCACGCCTTGCGCACGACCGAGCTTAAGCATAGACTGCACATTCTCGCCAAAGAAGGGGGACTCGAAGGCTACCTCCGCGGGGCGATATGTTTCGGTAAGGTTGCGTACACGCTCGAAGATGTAGGCGAGCTTCTTGTATGCATCCTTAATCTTGTGCATATCTATCTCGCCCATGACCAACGCCTGGGGCTTGCCGTCACGAATCTCTATGACGCCATAACCCATGTAGTTGGTGCCAGGGTCGATGCCCATTATGCGCAAAGGGGTCTCCACACTACTTCTCCTCAACCTTTGCCATACGCTTCTCCAAGTCGCGCAACTTCTGCGACATCTCGGGAAGGTTCTTAAACACAGCGAACGAGCGGTGGTACTGCATACCAGGCAATGCGGGGAAGCCGAAGCGAATCTCGCCATCGGGGACACTCTTGTCGATGCCCGACTTCGAGCCAATCTGCACACGGTTACCCACGGTAACATGGTCAGCGATACCCACCTGACCAGCGATGAAGCAGTTGCTACCAACCTTAGTTGTACCTGCAATACCCACCTGAGCCGACATTACGGTATTAGAGCCAACCTGCACATTGTGACCAATCTGGATAAGGTTGTCGAGCTTAACACCCGAGCGGATGATTGTAGAGTCGGTCTTAGCGCGGTCAACGCAGGTGTTAGCGCCAATCTCCACATTATCCTCGATGATGACATTACCCAACTGGGGAATCTTAGCAAATGTGCCATCTGCCTTGGGTGCGAAGCCGAAGCCATCAGCGCCGATAACAGCACCCGCGTGGATGATACAGTTCTTGCCCACAACGCAGCCCTCGTAAATCTTTACACCCGGGTAGAGCTTTGTGCCCTCGCCGATGGTTACATTGTCACCGATGTAGCACTGGGGATATATCTGCACATTAGCACCAATCTTCGCTGTGCCCTCAACAACTGCAAAGTCGCCAACGAAGCAGTCCTCGCCAAGCTCTGCACCCTCGTGAATTGAGGCGAGCTTCGAGATGCCCGTCTTGCGGGGGCGTGTCGCGTTGTACATCTCAAGGAGGTTGAGCACACACTCGCCGACATTCTCCACCTTGATAAGCGTAGTCTTAACCTCCGCCTTGGGCTCGAAGGTGTTGTCTACGAGAACGATAGACGCCTCTGTCGTATAGAGATACTGCTCATATTTGGGATTTGTGAGGTAGGCCAACGAACCAGCCTTACCGCCATCAATAGATGAAACTGTTGAAACTGTGGCGTTCTTGTCGCCCACGATTGTGCCGTTAAGCAATCCGGCAATCATCTCTGCTGTAAACTGCATGATATTATTGATTTTAGTTATTCTCCAAAGTTTAGGTAGTCGCCAAGCGCTATGCCCTCAGGCAGCAGGCCCTCGACATCGCGACCAAAGGCGTGCAACTCGCGCACGAGCGACGAACTGATATGCTCCACCTCAACGGGGACAAGCACAATTACGGTCGACAAATCCTTGTAAGCAAACCTGTTAGCGTTGGCTATGGTGCGCTCATAGTCGAAATCGGTCATGTTACGCACGCTACGCACGATGGCCGTAGCACCCACACGACGCGCCTCGTCACCCGTAAGTGTGGTATAGGTCGTAACCTCCACGCGAGGATTATCTTTGTAGACCTTTTCCACAAGTGCCTTGCGCGCCTCAACCGTGAGGAACCCACGCTTTTGGATGTTGTGACCAATAGCCACGACAACCTTATCGAAGAGCTTTAGTGCCTCCTCAACAACTGCCTCATGGCCCTTAGTAAAGGGATCGAACGACCCAGGGAATATTGCAACTCGCTGCATACCTATGTTATATATAGTTCGCAAAGATAGTAAAAAAACACAATATTGGTATATTTATCCCCACAAATAGTATCATTTATACATGATTTCTAACAAAACAGGAATAAAAAAGAGGTCATCCAACTCTGCGTTGAACAACCTCTCAAGCCTTTTCAAGTCTGCTACACCCTAACTCTTTGCGCTATCTGTCACCTTGCCGAAGCGACGCATCTGCGTCTCGGGGCTATGCTTCCAGCGGTTGTGCGACCACAGCCACAACTCGGGGCACTCCTTAATCATGCGCTCCAGAGCCGCGGCATAGCGGCGCGTAATCTCCATTGGCTCAACATCCTCGACACCATCATACAACTCGTCGAAGCGTATCGCATAATAGCCCGCCCTAACGCGCTCGATATGAACAAAGTAGATTGGCATTTTGAAGCGCAAAGCAATCTTCTCGCTACCCCCAATAAAGGTGGTTTTACGATTTAGGAAGTCAACCCACTCACTATCTTCGCGAAGTCGTGTCGCCTGGTCCGAAATCAGTCCAAGCACCGTGCTATACTTGTCGCTGCGCGTCCTCATATACACGCGCAAGGTCTCCTTCATGGGCACCTGATGATAGTTGGGGGCATAGGCGCGTAGGCGGCGGTAGAAGTGCTCAAAAACGACACTCTTGAGCGTGTGGTAGACACCCAAAAATTGTCCCTCGCTATCCTCCAGACTCCACAGCGGGAAGTACTCCCAGCAGCCATAGTGCGAAGCCATGGCTATCCAGTCGCGACCCTTGGTACGCGCAAGGTGCTCATCGCGATTTACCCAATTTACATGGTTTAGCTCCCCACGACGCTTTGCTCCTGCCAGACAGATAGTGTCGACGATAACCTCAGCCAACGATGAGTATGAGGCGTTTATAATACGCTTAATCTCCTTCTCGCTCTTCTCGGGGAACGAGCCACGAATATTGCGATAGACAACCTTACGGCGATAGCGCAATAGGCGTAGCACGGCATATACAAATGGTTTGAATACACCATAGCGGAACCAGCGTGGCATATATCCGATAATGCAGCAACACACCCACAGCAATTCGAGTGCAAGTTGCTGATACCAACGCAGGCTATCGTTATTATTTGAGTTTGTACTCATCTCTCTTCCTATTATTGGGCTGGTGGTTTGATTTACAAATATAGCGTAAAAATGTCGTTCCTCCAAATTTTATTCCGCTATTATATACTCAGCTCTCAAGACTCAATATGATTACCCGCTACATAGTACAGAGATAGGAATTCTCTTTTTTTTCGAGAAACTCCCACCGCGAAGGTTGATATTTGACGAATGTTTACTATTTTTGTAGGGTGTATAGTGGCGAAAAGTGCGCCACGCATGATAAACTTTTTTTAATGTGATGAAGTGTACAAAGACCTGGCAGCGACTCGTTGCCGTGCTTATATCGGTTATACTACTGAGCCTCGGATGGTTGGGCCTTAGCGGCATCGGCCTACTCGTAGCACTTGTTCCACTACTCATTATCAGCGAGAGCTATAGCGACTCGCGTCGCGACTGGTGGCGTATGTGCGGCTGGGCAACGCTCACCTTCCTCGCGTGGAGCATCTCGACCATTTGGTGGGTGTGGAATGCTGCACCCATCGGCGTCTTCACTGCCAGCATCGTGGGCTCGTTCTACAACCTCTGTGGCGTAATGGTCTACCACTACACCTCGAAACGCGCGAAGCGCGCCCTGGCATACACACTCCTTGTGACCATATGGCTCGCTACGGAGTGGGCATACAACTCTGCCGAGGTGATGACCTTCCCATGGTTACTCCTTGGCCACGGCTTCTCGGAGGATATATGGGCGGTGCAGTGGTACGAATACACAGGCATCTTTGGCGGAACACTCTGGGCGCTATGCTCCAATGTCGCTATCTTCGAGGCCGTGCGCACACGCCAACCACGCAGGATTCTCTTAGCAAGCGCCATCGTCATCATACCGATAATCATCTCGTTATCACTATATTGGAGCTACGAGCCATCTGAGCGCAGTGTGAAAATTTCGGTTGTTCAGCCCAATGTCCCCTGTTATGATGATGAGCGCGAGGCCGCCGACATGATGGACCCCACGGCGACCATCATAGAACTTATGAACGAGGTCCCCGAGGAGTCTAAATTCGTGCTTTTGCCCGAGTCGTCATTCGCCTACATACCCTCAATTGGCACCGTGAATGAGGGCTCAACAGAGTTCTACGCACCACTATTTAGGCGCTTGCGCGGCTCGAACGACGACATGAAGCTTATCGCTGGAGCATCTACCGTGCGCTACTATGGCGATGTGGAGGCTACCGAGACGGCCCGCAAGAGCGACTTCGGCTACTACGACCTCTTCAACTCGGCGCTCCTTGTGGATGCTGAGGGCGATGTCGAGCAGATATACCACAAACAGAAACTCGTAATCGGTGTCGAGGCTATCCCCTTCCGCTCTATCCTCAAGAACTACAATGTCGACCTCGGCGGTGTAACGGGTCAGTTGGGCTGGGGCGAGCAGCACATAGTCTTCGAAAATGGCGAGGCTAAGGTAGGCCCCGCGATATGCTACGAAGGTCTCTACGGCAACCACTTTGCAGGCTTCGCACGCGAGGGTGCCGAGGCTATGGCGGTGCTCTCTAACGACGGCTGGTGGGGCGACACCCCTGGCCACAGACGCCTCTTCGACTTCTGCCGCCTACGCGCCATCGAGACACGCCGTGGCGTTGCGCGCAGTGCCAACACGGGCATTTCGGGCTTCATATCTCCTCGTGGCGAGGTTATTGGAGAGCGCTTGGAGTGGGATGAGCGTGGCGTGCTTACGGAGGATGTGGAACTACGCAACGATGTGACATTCTATATGATGTATGGCGACTGGGTGGCACGCATAGCCACATACATCGCCGCAATGGCACTACTCTACTATGTTGCATATCGCACCAAGCGCCGCAACCACCTTGTTGATTAACCCCTAATAAAATATAGTATGAACTACTCACAGACACTCGAATTTCTATTCACTTCTATGCCGTCGTTCCAGCGTGTTGGTGGCGACGCCTATAAGCCAGGATTGGAGCGTATAGCCTCTTTCTGCCAGCATATCGGCAACCCACAGCGCAACTACTACACTATCCATGTTGCGGGAACTAACGGAAAGGGCTCTGTATCACATATGCTTGCATCAATTCTCCGCGAGGCGGGCTACCGCACAGGCCTCTTCACCTCGCCACACCTCACCGACTTCCGCGAGCGCATCCGCGTAGATGGCGAGATGATACCCAAGCAGAAGGTGGTGAACTTCGTCGATAAGCACCAGGATAAGATGAAGGAGCTCGACCTATCGTTCTTCGAGATGACGGCAGCCATGGCCTTCGACTACTTCGACCAGAGCGATGTCGAGGTGGCAGTTATTGAGACAGGCCTCGGTGGCCGCCTCGATGCCACAAACCTCATCACACCCATACTCAGCATCGTAACCAATGTGAGCTTCGACCACACCGAGTTCCTCGGCGAGACAATCGAGAAGATTGCATCGGAGAAGGCGGGCATCATAAAGAAGAGCATCCCCATCATCGTGGGTCAGCACTCCGAGGCCTACGACAAGGTATTCGCCGAGCGCGCCCAGGAGCTTAACTCGCGCATCATCTTTGCCGAGGACGAGTGGCGACTCAATGGTGTTGAGCACTTCGACGATGATAACCAGCACTTTAGCCTCACACGCATGCGCGATGATAGAGGCTATGAGCTCGACATCGACCTCCTTGGCGACTACCAGCGTCACAACATCGTTACCGTATGTGCCGCTGCCGACTACCTCGCTGAGCATACACCCCTCACAATCTCGCGCCGCGCCCTCCGCGAGGGCCTTCAGGTGGCAGCAGCCTCAACAGGCCTTGCAGGTCGCTGGCAGGTGCTCTCTCGCGAGCCATACACCGTATGCGACACGGGCCACAACGCAGATGGCATACGCTTCGTAGCTGAGCAGCTCGCAAACCTCGAGTGCGACCGTCTCTATGCCGTGATGGGCTTCGCCCGCGAGAAGGAGTTATCAAAAATTTTGGCTTTGCTGCCCGCAAAGGCTCACTATATCTTTACTCGCGCAAACATCGAGCGTGCCCGCGCCATTGAGGATATTGCAGCCGAGGCTACAAAGTTGGGCCTCGACTTCGAGACAGCACCATCGGTTAAGGAGGCCGTGGAGCGTGCGCGCAGCCTGGCTCTGCCCAACGATGCAATATTTATCGGCGGTAGCAACTATGTGATTGCCGAGATATAAACTCCTATAAAAACAACGAAAGGGTGCCCACATGGACACCCACTCGTTTTATACTCTACAAGGATAGCTCGATGTTTTCGCCCGACCACTGGTTGACCTCCACCCTCTTGCGATAGGCCTGCTCGGCGCCATGCAACACCTCAACGACCATTTCAAAGGGCTTGGCCTCCGCAACATCCGCGGTCATGGGCAGCGTGTGTGGCATTACATATATATATAAGGTAAGAGCCGTAGCCTCCTGGGTGCGAAGCTCCACCCTGCGGTTAGCGCTGTAGCCTCGCGGCATCTCCTTTAGTTCAGCGCCCACAGGGGCAATCTCCGAGGAGTGCTTCAGGAATTCCACCTCCTGGCCATCGCGCAAAACGCTGCACATAACGACGATATTATAGCGCCAAAGCTCCGAAAAATCGCTATCTAAAATTATGGTATAAGGTTGCATTGCAAAAAAAATTCTATGTTTTTCTGCTACAAAAATAGTAATAATTTGCAGATTTTAGTTTTTTATCGTAAATTTGCAGACTATTTGTGCTGAAATGGAGCAAATTGGATTGTATACAATAGCCTTTAAGGGGCTTAAGAATGGTGAGCACACCTTTGATTTTCAGGTAGATAACAAGCTTTTCGAGGCTTTTGAGACCGAGGAGATCAAGGGCGGTGACTGCAATGTGCGTGCTAACCTCGTGCGCAGCGAGTCGATGTTGGAGCTAAACATCACCATCGAGGGTGAGGTAATTTGCGAGTGCGACCGCTGTCTTGAGGATTGCCCAATTGCTATTGACTATGAGGGAAACCTCGTTGTTAAGTTCTCGGATGAAACCGACTACTACGATGGTGACGTGATGTGGATATCGCCCGCCGACGATGTTGTTGACCTCACACAGTACATCTACGAGAGCATCGTACTCTCGCTACCCTACAGCCGTGTGCACGAGGAGGGCGAGTGTAACCCCGAGATGCTTGCTTCGTTCACCGAGATTTCGGAGGAGGAGCTCGAGGCACTCGAGGCTAAGGCCGAGGAGAGCGATGTTGTGGGTCTTGACGACTACAACAAGTCGGTACTCGAGGCGCTCAAGAGTCAGATGCAGGAGAAATAGTAATAAATGGGTTCGAGTGGCGGCTTATCCGTCGGGTTGCTGCGAGAACAAAAAGAAACATAAATACTTAAAAATTATATTGTAAAATGGCACATCCTAAACACAAAGTCTCTTCAACACGTCGAGACAAGAGAAGAACTCACTACAAGGCTGTTGTTCCTACTGTAGTAAACTGCTCAAACTGCGGTTCAGCAGTACTCTACCACCGCGTATGCCCCGAGTGCGGCTTCTACCGCGGTAAGCTCGCTATCGAGAAGAAGGTTGCTGAGTAGTCTTCAAAGTTCACAAAGAGCACACCGCGAAAGTGGTAGTGCTCTTTTTTGTATCCATGTGAGTAGACTCCCCTACGCTCACCTTAACGGGGACTGAACATAAGTCCCACAACACCACACAATTATGATTAGAATCGGTATCGACGCCATGGGCGGCGACTTCGCACCAGAGGTTGCCATCGAGGGCGCTGTAATGTCTCTTAAGTTGCTCAACAAGGAGAGTCGCATCGTACTCTATGGTGACGAGGCGCGCATCCGCGAGCTTATCAAGAAGCATGGCGCAAACGAGAGCGACTTCGACATCGTTGCTACAACACAGGTTATCGAGATGGGTGACCACCCCGCAAAGGCCTTCATCGCAAAGCGCGACTCGAGCATGACACGCGGCTTCAACGACCTCGCAGAGGGTAAGATTGACGGCTTCGCAAGCGCTGGCTCGACAGGTGCAATGATGGTGGGTTCGATGCAGGTCATCAAGCCCATCGAGGGTGTTATACGCCCCGTACTCGCTACGCTCATCCCCACCGTTTCAGCAGAGAAGGGTATCCAGCGCGCCGTGCTTATGGACGTAGGTCTCAATGTAGACGCCAAGCCCGAGGTATTGGCACAGTATGGTTTGCTCGGCTCTATCTACGCCAAGTCGGCACTCAACATGGAGAATCCCCGTGTTGCGTTGCTCAACATCGGCGAGGAGGAGGGCAAGGGTAATGCCCAGGCGAAGGCTACATACGACCTTATGAAAGAGGACAAGCGCTACAACTTCGTAGGTAATGTCGAGGCATCGTACATCTTCACTGGCAAGATTGGCGATGTAGTGGTTGCTGATGCCTTCGTAGGTAACAGTCTCCTTAAGATGGCAGAGGCCCTCTACCGCATCAACTTCCGCCTCGGTGGTGGCAAGCCACGCTTCAAACTAATGCTTCGTTCTATCCTCGGCCGCATCATCCCCAAGCTCTACTGGCAGTATGACTTCTGGGATAACATGAATGCCGAGAGCGTTGGTGGCCTTCAGGTTATGGGTATCAATGCTCCCGTTATGATTGGCCACGGTAGCTCTTCACCACGCGCAATATGCAGCATGATTCTCTCTATGGAGCGCGACATCAAGAGTAACTTCCCCGCGAAGTTGCGCGAGGCACTCAAGGAGACCAATGCGAACACCGAAGCATAATTTCGAAACACAAGAAAGACTATTGCCTCTCGGGGTAGTAGTCTTTTTTACTTAATATTAAGAATATGAAAATCAAGAACTTATTTATGATGCTTCTCGCCTTTACGCTTGTAGCTACGGCGTGCGAGGAGCCCAAGACGCCACAGACCCCAGATAACACCGAGGAGCCCGAGACACCAAATGAGGATGACCCAAACAATGGCGACGAGGGTGGCAAGGAGGATGATGAGAATAAGAACGAGGAGGATAACTCATGGATGGAGAATCCCACGCCCATGCCCGAGGCTACATATGCACTTGGTGACCGCATCTCGGTGAAGAGCCTTGTGACCTATGCTAATGGCTTGCGCAACGACTACATCACCTTCTACGATGAGGCTACGGGCTACGCTGTCTATACCGATATCTACACTGCGGATAGCAACACTATGCTTCCTACGGGCAGATACCTCTTGTCTAACGACATGGTGAACACCGTATATTATGAGTGGAGCTACTTCACGCCCTACACCAATAGCGACCTCTACCGCTTTACGGAGGGCTGGCTTGAGGTTATTGCCGATGGTGAGCACTCATCGGGCTACCCCTACCACAAGATTCGCGGCTACTTCGTCATGGAGAGCGAGGAGAGCGTATCTATCGAGTGGGAGGGCACTATTGTTGAGCAGAAGTAAAAGTTAAATTGCTGTTGGTACATTATACGAAATGTGGGCATTTAAAAAAATCGCAATAGCAATAATTGCAACCATCTGTCTTTGCGCCTGCGAAACAGGTCTTTGGGGAAAAGTCGGAAATGGAGTATCTGTAAATCAGGAAATTGAAGTCGGAGATTTCGACAGGATTTCTGTGTGCAGCCATGTGGACGTTTACTACACCCAGACCCCTGACCAGCAGAGCGTCACCCTTACGTGCGATGAGAATCTCGTTGAGTATTACAAAATCGAGGTAAAGAATGGTGAACTTATTGTGGATTGCAAGCGTGCCTTTTATAGTAAGATTGACACATACGTAACAGTCTGCTCTCCAGCGATCAAGGGGGTACATCTTAGCGGTTCTGGCGACCTCTATATTGGCAAAGCCTTGACAACAGACAACAACTTCACCATCGAGAGTAGTGGAAGCGGTGATACTGAAATTGCTGATATAACAGCCTCTTCAGCCACAGTCAGTCTAACAGGAAGCGGTGATGCTGAAATAGGCAAGAT
>JAEIGA010014239.1_pt1 | contig 12105 bp, 11 predicted proteins | sample 9270691 | NCBI WGS metagenome assembly JAEIGA01 (sample SAMN17057246, study PRJNA624740) | gut metagenome | biome: biome; isolation source: fecal sample | host: Bos grunniens | place: China: Xizang | collected 2019
ATCGGGTTAAATTGCATACGAACACCCAATATACCAGATGGCAAATACAAATCTTTTGTACCACGCAACGGTGTACGGCCGTCTTTCTGTGCAGATTGATATTCATTTTGTGCATAGTTCGCATTCGACATATCAGACGACGCAAATGCAGCACGAACAAAGGATTCACCCCATTGTGAATTATATTCCATAACAGGCTGCATACTGCCATCTATACGGAAATATATTGTTGTTTGATCTGCGACTTCGATATGAACGTCAGATACTTTTTGTGATGCAGCCTTGGCGATAATATCAACAAAATCTTTCTGCATCTGGTTATCAAAATCTTGTTTTGAACGAACAACACCACCCAGTCTGTTTTCATAAGATTTGTATATATTTGAAATCAAGCCCAAATCAGAATAAAACGGCTGATTAACTTTCTTACCGCGTGCACGCAACAAATCCAAGAAAGCCAACACACGACCATCATATCTGTGTGTACGAGATATAATAATTTCACCACCAGAAAAATAAGCAATTAAACTTTGCGTATCGTGCGGCAATTCAAATACAGCACCTGTTGCAGTTAACAAGCGATTATTATTTGCAAACAAAAAATCAATAATATCTTTGGATTCTGCATTTTCCAAACCCACCGGCACCGATGGTTTTTCTTCATAATTTTCCATACCTAAGATATCTTTTGAATCTGCCATTTTTTATTTTCCATTGCTGACGTTCAGATTTTGTACTTCGCCATCTGGGTTAACAAACACAATACCATCATCCAATGATATAGACTTTACAGTCCAGTTATCCAGTTTTTTGCCAACACTGATACGTTTTGTTTGTCCAGAACTTAAATCAGCAACAGTTGCCTGTAATTGATTTCCTGCACCAACAACGTTTACCAGTTTATAACTTTTTGCAATATCAGATGACATTGGTGCTGCTGCAACTGCCTTGGTTGATGATTTTACAGCCGCTGCCGGTTCCACTTTTTCTGCAAGCATCGCTTCTTTTTCACGTTCGATACGAACCGCTTCGGCTTCTAATTTTGCCTTTTGTGTTTCTATTTCTTGCTGTTGCTGTTCTGCACGACCAGACAATGTATCAATTTCCATATGCAGTTTAATTTTTTCAGCAGCCAATCTGTCCAGTTCCAAATCCAACTGTGCACGTTCTTTTTCCAACTGCATCAAAACTTTTTCTTGTTCCAGATCTGTAATCTGCTGGAACAAAGAACCTTGAACTTGATAATCAGCAATTGCATCTGCGGACGCGTTTTCTAAATCTTCAATTGCATTTTCTTGTGCAAATGCACTGTTAAACATAACAGCACCACAAAAAATCAAACCCAATAAAACCAATTTATTATTTTGCATAGATTATCACCTCATAGTTCCATAAGCGTAACGCAGCATCCCACGTACAATTAATTAAGTAAACACCACCAAAATCATCAAACACCTGCATAAACTGCTGTGGTATAAGTTTTGATTCTGTTTGAAATTCAACAATATTCAAATTGACTGTATCAACACCATTTGTCAGTGTATCAACAACAATCTCTGTTTCTATATCTGCATCAATTCCCTGAAACACAGACGTAATATCACGAACAATCGTTTCTGCATCACGTTCATCTTGGGACGAATACTTCTTCAATTCTGGTAACTTTGCCTGAACACGCAGTGTACTATCGTTTATTTCCTGAACAAACGCACCCGGCATTAATTCTGCAGCAACATTATAAAATTCATCTAATGTCCCAAAGCCACGTTTAAATTCAACAATTGCATATTTTTCATTACATTCTGCAAATGTCTGATTCCAACCTGTAATCGGTTGCATTAAAAACCCAATCGCCTGATAGCATAAATTTGCCCTATCTTGAACAGATGGCAAAGAATCGTATGGCAATTTAATTGGTTCTGGTGGCAATTCTTTTTGGATTTCAAATTGGCTATCCAGTTCTTTATTTTTTTCTTCAATTTGACGTTTATATTCCGCAACCAATTCAGGATCCAGTTCTGCAACACTTGGGCGTGGTGCGAACATTTCAACCACAGAACCACGAAATATTCCAAACAAACCAAACAAAAATACCGCAATCAACACCCCGGAAACAAAGCCTGCACGCAGATGACTGATTGGACGTAAACGAACAGCATTATGAGAATTTAAAACATCAGACAAATCATATTCAACAGCACGTGGCATTCCCCATGCCCCAGGTGCAAAAAACGCACCCCAATCTGGGATTTCTGACAATTTTACATATTCCGCACGAACATCATCTTCGGAATCAAACAATTTATCTTCCAATAAAACACCATTTCTGGCAGCAACCAAATAAAACTTTTTATTAACTTCAAAAACAGCCAAGAAAGAAGTGTATTCTGAAAAAGCATCCATAACATCGGCTGCTGCAACACGCATACCAATACTTTGTCCACGTCTGGTTGACCCCAAACCAATCATCATATTGTATTCGGTGTACAAGTTCAGTTTTTTATCAACAGTACTTGATAAACTGCGTGCATAAACACGTCCAGAAACCCCGGACTTTACAGGTTGCCAAAACAGTCCGACTGCGTACTTTTTACGGTTAATAGATATTATTTGACTAGCCAATTAAATTCTCTCTCTGAATATTCAATATAAATTATAACACAATTTGTAAAATCAAGGCAAGACAATAAGAAATAAATTATATTAAATTAGAATGGTTTAGATAAAAGTAGTGCCGGCAATGTAGTGTACAGACGCTACATGAATTGCCGGCACCGCTTTTAGATAAATTATTATAATTTATTTATATGGACAATCATATACATTGGCAACCAATACAAATGCACGTTCTGGCCCGAAAATAACCCATTCATTTGGTTTTGTACGCTGTGATGTTATCCAATAGGCATTACCTGGTCGTGCCTGATCAACAATACGATTTTCCAGATAACGACGTGCATCTGCAACATCATAAACAGAAACTTCTGATTCTATTTTATATAAAAAGGTACAGTTTACAGGTTCAGATGTCAGTTGTGTTAAATGTTCACTGCCATTTTCATTTTTTACCAAACCACCACACGACACCAATAATAATAATGATAACAATCCTAAAATCTTTCTCATACTTTCCCCCTTGGTTTATTTTTTATCAACTATATCATAATTTCTTGAATCGCTGAATAATTTTTTCAGAACTAAATTATTTAATGCATGACTGCCTTTGTATGATTCCAGTTTTCCACAAACAACACCAGAAGCAGTAAACATATCACCAACTGCATCAATAATTTTATGACGAACAAATTCGTCCGGCCATATCAGTTTATTTAAAGTACCGTCCCCTGCATCATTTAATGCGATAACATTACCTTCGTTTGCACCACGGCCCATACCACGTTTTTTCAAATATTCCCATTCTGAATATTTACCAAATGTTCTGGCACGTGAAATATTTTTTATAAAATCATCAATAGATTTTTTTGTTCCATTATAAGAATAAGTATAAGATTGTGTTCCTATTATTTTTTCAGAATAAACCAATGTTGCAGATATATCCAATGATTTGCCATCATTTGGTGACAATTTTACAAAACCATCACTCTTGCGACCCATCAGTTTATTCATCAGCCATATTTTAAATCTGACAAATCTTGGCAACTCTTTTAATACTTCTTTGGCATAAACAATAACTTCTTGTTTAACGATAATACGTTTCAATTTACCATCTGTTACACCAACCGAATTAAATGCCTTGATAAATTCAGCCGCACTGCCATCCAGAATTGGTGTTTCTGCACCATCTATTTCAACAATTGCACTGTCAACACCAACCATAAACAACGCCGCCATCAAATGTTCAATTGTTTGAACATGTGCAGAATCCATTTTACCAATGGTTGTATTACGCATTTTTGTTTCGCCAACATTATCATATGTTGCAGGTATAAAATCAGTCCCGTGCATATCAACACGTTTCATAAAAATACCAGTTTTTTTTGATGGTTTTACAACGATATTCACAGGCAATCCAGAATGTATTCCGACACCTGAAATCTTAACTTGCTTTTTTAAAGTTGGCATATTCTATTTTCTCCTTTAACCAATCATAAAATCTATTTTCGATAACCGTATCCAAACGTGCATATTTTATTTTATCACGAATTTCAATTGGTAATCTGACCCAATCTTTTTCAGTTGTAATCAGTTTTGCACCCTTTTTATCTGCCAACATAAACAAATTCTCAATATCTGCTGCACTATATTGATAATGATCTGGGAAAGAACGTTTTGCCACAACATTTTGTAATGAATCAAAGAATTTTTTTGGATATCCAATACCCGCAAACGCAACTAATTTTTCATCTTCATCATATGGCGATACCGTTTGATTTGTCGCATAGAACACAGGCACACCATCTGGCAATTTCAAATTTTTTTTCGCATTTTTATTTTTTATAACAATAATCGCATCTGCATTTTTTAAAACACGTTTTGGTTGACGTAATGGTCCCGCAGGCAACAAAAAGCCATTACCAAAACCCAAGCCTTGGTCAAATACAACCAACTTAATATCTTTATTAATTGTTGGATTTTGCAAACCATCGTCCATAACAATTGGCGTATCATCATCTTGATTATTTAACAAAGAAATATTTGCACGTCTGTTACCAACATGAACGATCAAGCCCGCACGTACCAGCATTGTCGCTTCGTCACCGACATTTGCGGTCTTGGTACTTTTTTTATAACCACGCATTACAATTGGTGCATCAAAACGATTTGCGATTGCACGAACAATTGGCGTTTTGCCAACACCACCAGCCAATATATTTCCAACACAAACAACAGGACGTCTTGAAACAAGTGGATTTTTTTTACGAAATAAAAACACGATTTTTCCAAACAAGAAATAAACCCAAGACACAGGGATTAAAATCCACGCCATCAGATTTTGTGATAAAAACCACCATGGTGTTTTCATTTATTTTTTCCTTTGTTTTCTTGCTGCTTTTTCTTCACGTCTTTTACGTTTAAATTCGCTTGCATTTAAATCTTGTTCTGATGGAGTTACATCAAATTCACAATCCAGTTCACGCATTTGTTCCACCATAAAATCTTCTAATTTTTTTCTAATTTCTTCGAATTGTTCTGGTGTTGCGTCTTTTGGCACAAATATTGGATTACCAACATTACATGCTATTTTTGAAAAAGGCAATGCGACCAAATACCTGTCCCAACGGTCTTGCAACCATGCACGTGATGTTGAATAACATATTGGAATAATTGGCGCACCCGACATCTTGGCAAAATATAACGCACCATCCTTGATACGTAACGATGGGCCACCTGGACCATCTGGGGACATACAAATCCCCCAACCGCCATTATTTAAAACCCGCACACCCTTACGCAGAACGGACACACCGCCTTTGTGTGAAGAACCATAAATTGCACGCATACCGAACAAACGTTGTATTTTTGCCATCATACGACCATCTTTGTGATTACTGGCAACAACATACATACGCATACCCCCCAAACATGCAATAGGGCTTAACATCATGCTACGTCCATGCCAACAAACAACAATTGCAGGCTTTTTACGATACTTATACAACACATCAATATTCGTCAGTCTTTTAATTGAAGTAAAGTAAACAAACCATATTGGAATTGCCATAAACACTGCAACAACCCATTGAATCAAGCCAAAACCCAATATTGGTTCCCAAAAATTTTTCCATACTTTTCTAAATTTCTTATTTTGAAACATAATAACCCTTTTTCAAAAACGTGCTTCAATTCTAGCAACAAAAAAAAGATATTTCAACATATCCCTTAGGAATACACTCTTTTATAAAAATAAGCCTTGAAATAACAAGATATTGTTTTAATAATACATCTGCTATGTATGAACCACGCGTATCTATTTTAACACCTGTATATAACACAAACATTGAACATTTGCATCAATGTATCGACAGCATATTAAATCAGACATTTACCGATTTTGAATTTATTATTTTAAATGACAGTCCTGAAAACACAGAACTGGAATCAGAAATCTTATCTTATTCGGATAAACGCATAAAATATTATAAAAACGATAAAAATATCGGGATTTCAGAATCAAGAAACAGACTGTTACAACTGGCACGCGGTGAATATATTGCAATATTTGATCATGACGATATATCAATGCCTGACCGACTGGCGTGTCAGGTTGAATTCTTGGACGCACATCCAAACATTGGTGTTATTGGCGGATGGCTACAAAACTTTGAATCAAACGAAGGAACTTTTGTTACCCCAGAAAATGACAGGGAAATAAAAATCGCCCTGACCGAAGATTGTTTTATCGCACATACATCATCAATGATACGAAAATCTGTATTAACAAATAATAATATTAAATACGAACCAGAATACACCCCATGTGAAGATTACAGATTGTGGGCACGACTAATGGATATAACAGAATTTCATAATATACAACGTGTACTTGTAAAATACAGATGGCACGAAAACAACACAACGACGAATATGTCAGATGACATGAAAAATTGTCATGATATTATACGTAATCAGATAATAAAATCACACCCAGAATTACGCAGAATTTATAATCGCTGGCACGTTATGAAAATTGTTGTGAATATAATATGTATATTTATTCCGGTTGCGTCTGTACGCAGAAAACTCCGAAAAAAATTAAAAAGAAATCTTGTTAAATTCGACCAGAGATAAGGTATCAATTATGTCAATATTAAATAAACTAAAAAAGAAAATAAAAAAATCCGATATTATTTCATTTGACATTTTTGACACATTATTATTACGTTCTTATTTAAATCCAAATGATGTTTTTGCCGCTATTGCAGAAAAATATAATACACCTGATTTTTATGAAAACCGTGTAAACGCAGAACCCGCTGCAATGCGTGATTTATTATCAGCAGACAAAGACGATGTTACACTGGACGAAATTTATAATTACATGCCTAAAAAACATCAAAAATTCAAAGAAATCGAAGCAGAATTTGAATCACAGCATTTATTTGCAAACACAGAAATGCTTGATATTTTAAATTACGCGTTATCACTGGGCAAACAAATTATTATTGCCAGTGATATGTATTTACCATATGAAACACTATACAAAACACTTGTTCGTGAATTAAACACAGATAAGTTCACATTATATGTATCCTGCGAATACGGAAAAAGAAAACATACAGGTAATTTGTTTAAACATATATTATCTGACACAGGTATTAAACCTTCAAAAATATTACACATTGGTGATAATTATGAATCTGATTATAAAATACCACACAAACTTGGTTTAAAATCATATCATTATAAAAAACCTATTGATACTTTCACCAAAGACGTTCGTGTACAAGAATTTTTAAAAATTCACAACTCATTACAAGGTCGCACTTTTATTGCATCATTATTTGTAATGTTACAAAAATATAACAAAACAGATTATTGGTCTAACCTGGCATTTATGTATGGTGGCCCATTGGCATATAATTATTGCAAAATGATTATAAATGCTGTCAAAGAACAAAATATATCAGACATTGCATTTGTTGCACGTGATGGTTATACACTACAAAAAATATTTGATATTATAAATACAGACAAAAATGTATCCAGTCATTATGTATATGCACCACGATTTACAAATACACTTGCGTACCTTGACTTTGGTGTTCCAGAAGTAATAGAAGAAAGAAAAAATGTTTTATTAAAATTCTTGGTTGATAATGGTTTTGCAAAGCCATCTGATGACATAAAACAACACACAGAAACTTTAAAACAGTTATCTGCAACAGAATTAAAAGAATATAAAAATTATCTTAATAATAAAAACTTTGGAAAAAATATTGGTATTGTTGATTCTATATCAATGTCATTTTCTGCACAAAAATTAATAACAAAAACATTACCTGATAAAAATTGTTATGGTTTTTATTGGTGGATTGTAAATCCTGATAAAAACAAAAATTCATCTGCAACAATGTTTTATACAGGGCAAAGATATCCTGAATTTTGTCATTTGATTGAATTTTTCTTGGCTGCACCAACAAAACCAATACACCGTATATTAAACAATCAAGTAATTTACAAAGAAAACATTGATAAATACGAACAAATAAAAATAGATTTATATCCAAAAATATCACAATCAATGGTTGATTTTTCACAAATGGTTATTGATATGGGTTTAGAACCAATGCTTAGTTCTGAAATGATGTTTGATTGGATAAATTATTTTGTTATATTTGCAACAAAACAAGACTATAATAAATTCAAAAACATAAAAAACGGTGTTGATCAATCACACACAAAATACGATTCTGTTTTAAAAAAACAACGCAAAAACAAATGGTATAATCTATTCAAAAGAGGATAAAATGTCATCAACAAAACCACTTGTATCTGTAATTGTTGCATCTTACAACTATCAAGATTATATCAGAAAAACATTGGAAAGTTTGGTTAACCAAACATATAAAAACATTGAAATTATTGTTGTTGATGATGGCAGTTCTGATGATTCATTATCTGTGATATCCGAATTTACAAAAAAACATAAAAACGTTTTTTTATACACACACCCAAACCATGAAAACAAGGGTTTATCAGAAACAATACAATTAGCATTAAAACATTGTCATGGACAATGGGTTGCATTTTGTGAAAGCGACGACTATTACGATATAAATAATATTAATGAAAAAATAAATTTTATAAAACAGCATTCTGATTTAGATCTGGTCACAAACGCATTAACTGTTAATGGCGGAACTGTATGGGATTCAAGATATATAAACTGGACATATAAAATATTACGTCGTGCAAAAAAGAATTATTTTTCTTATTTTATTCCTAATGTTTTAATTGTCACATTTTCATCAGTAATGATTAAGAAAAACATCCTGGAAAACCTAGATTTTGATACACCTGTAAAACCATGGCTTGATTTTTGGTTATGGCGTCAGGTTGCATTAAACAGTAAAATTGGTTTTATAGATAAAAAATTAACAACATTTATACGCCATCCTGAAAGTTATATACATCGTGAAAAAGCGGAAAAACTTGAATTAAACCGTAAATCTTTTATAAAACAATCTGACAAATTACTATATAAAAAACATGGTTTAAAATTCTTATATCGTCGCTATTTACCTTATATATTTGGACGAACTGCAACTGCAGAATTTATACGGTACTGGTTGTTTGGAATACCTATTTTGACTATTGAAGACAAATTTTTATTTTCTCATATAAAATATATTTATAGAATTTTTGGTTTAATACCTGTTATTATTCGCAAGGATAAAATAACATTTAATACAGATGTAATATGGAGTAAATAGTATGCAAAAAAAGCAACCTCTTATATCTATAATAATTCCTGTATATAATGTAGAAAAGTATTTATCAGAATGTTTAACAAGTCTAATTAATCAAACATATAAAAACCTAGAAATTATATGTATTGACGATGGTTCAACAGATAACTGTGCAAAAATACTTAAAAATTTTGCATCCGTTGATTCACGAATCAAAATAATAACAACAAAAAATCAGGGGCAATCATCTGCCAGAAATACCGGTTTAAATTCTGCAAACGGTGATTATATTGGTTTTGTTGACAGTGATGACTGGATTTCTGAAAATTATTACAACGATTTACTAAACGCATGTATAAAAAATAATGCAGATGTTGCATACGGACAAATCAAGTATGTTGAACAAAATAACAATACTTACTATCTAATAAAACATCAATCAGAACAAATTATTGATAATTTTGTCGATATGTTAAAATATCAAAATAACGGATCTATATGTTCAAAATTATACAAACGTTCTATATTATATAAAAACAACAAACCCAGATTTTTATTTCCCACAGGACTTCGCTGGGAAGATAGTTATTTTTTAATTTTGACACTTAACCAATCAAAAAAACAAGTACTTGTTCCGACATGTTGTTATTTTTACCGTTTAAATAACACATCTACTATGCACAATATAAAGAACCAAGAAATTAACACAAAAAATCGTATAGAAATCAGTAAATTAATATGGGATTTATTCAAGGAAACCCCAAAATATCACGACATTATCACAGACTATATTATAAATGTTGTTTTTGATACAAATATTATCCAAAAAAATCATACTATTAAAAAGCATATTGAAAACATGTGTAATATCAATATAACATCAAAATACACATGGAAAACATCAAGAATATCTTTTTATTTTTTTGGTTTTCTACAATTATTAAGATATGTAAACGATATTCATAAAAAGAAAATATATATTATGTATATACCTTTTGTGAAATATTATATAGAAAACTGTGTTTTTTACTTATATTTACTTGGACTGTCTATATTTAAAAAAGACTATCAAAAATTCCGTTTGTTTTTATTTGGAATCCCTTTATTAAAAATCAGATGGGATAACATATTTGGTATATATCTATTCCATATAATACCTATTATAAAATTCAAAAAAGGTGAATAAATATGAAAAAATTTTGCATAAATTTATTGTGTATGTTTGTCCCTTCGCGTAAGAAACGCAGTAAAATACGTAAAAAATTTATACAAAAATCAACTCCTAAACATATACAAAACTATATTGACGAAACAAATAATAATATTGAAAATAAATTTAATACATTACTTAACAATCTTGATAATATTGCATTTGATTTAAAACAATATATAAACAGAAATACAGAAAAGAAATTATCTACTGCGTTTCTGCATCAAAAAACATTTACTAAATTCAAAGGAATAAATACAGGTAAAGATATTGTTATTCTTGCCACAGGCCCATCATTAAATAATTTTAAACCAATAAAAAACGCAATATATATTGGTGTTAACACTGCTTACTTATATAAAAAAGTTAAATTAGATTACTTTTTTATTCAAGATTTCAGTAGTCTGCATAACCATATACAAAATATAAACGAATATACTGGCAATAATTGTGAAAAATTTTATGGATTAACAACAGAATTTGATTCTCAGTGGAACCGCGTAGTACCTGAAAGTCATAGTATTTCTGCAAAAGCCTTACGTTATCGTACAGATTGGGAAAACGACATAAAAACATTTCAGTGCAAGTTTGCATACGATATATCAACACAACCGCTTGGTTGTTTTGGATCTGTTGTTTTTCCTGCTTTACAATTTGCACTATGGACAAATCCAAAAAGAATTTATATTGTTGGTTGTGATTGTTCTAATACTGGACATTTTGATAAATCTAAATCAGATAATTTATCTTACTTAATAGAACCATGGAAAAAATTCAAAGAATTTGTGCAAATTTATTATCCAGAAACAGAAATAATTTCTGTAAATCCTGTTGGATTACGCGGATTATTCACAGATATAGATCAAAAAGGAAAAAAATGAAAAATAAAGAAATTTCTGCTGTAATTGTTGCACGTGGTGGCAGTGTAAGAATACCATCTAAATCACTATTAAAATTAAATAACGAAAGTTTAATAGAACGAAAAATTCATCAATTACAAAAATGTAAAAATATTAATCGTATAATATTCGGTTCTGATAACCAAGAAATGCTGGATGTTGCAAAATCTGCAGGTGCAGAAATTGTACGTAGACCTGATTTTTATTGTGATGAAAAAGTAGCATCAGCAAATGATATGATTGGTAACATGATGGATTTAATTCAAACAGATATTGTTGTTTGGGCACACTGTACAAATCCTTTGTTATCTGCACAAACATATGATAACGCTATTAATAAATTTATAGAAATATACCCAGAATATGACAGTTTATTATCTGTTGTTGAATTACGGGAACATTTGTGGAATGAAAAAGAAAAACCATTAAATTATAATCCATATGGTCCACGTCATATCCCTGCTCGTGAACTACCTCCATATTACATGCAAGATGGCGGTATATTTATACAACCATATAAACAAATGAAATCTAACAGTTATTTCTTTGGTAAAAATCCATATTTATTTAAAATACCAAATGAAGAATTCCTAGATATAAATGATAAACGTGACTATCTACTTGC
>JAEIGA010014240.1_pt1 | contig 12104 bp, 12 predicted proteins | sample 9270691 | NCBI WGS metagenome assembly JAEIGA01 (sample SAMN17057246, study PRJNA624740) | gut metagenome | biome: biome; isolation source: fecal sample | host: Bos grunniens | place: China: Xizang | collected 2019
ATAGGCGAGTTCTTCATGAATCCGCTCCATATTCGCGTAAACTGCACTGTCATTCAATCCCAATGATTTAAGGCGCTCCCGCCTGATTTGGTTGAGCTTATCAGGGCTGATTTTTAAACCGATGCATTTTTTCGGATCCACATTAAACAATTCCTCCGGCGGCTCCACCTCTGGAACAAGCGGCACATTGGCCACCTTTATCCGTTTATGGGCAAGAAATTGGGAGAGCGGCGTTTTGGATGTTCTAGATACCCCTATTAAGATGACATCAGCCTTCAGGATACCCTTTGGATCCCGTCCATCATCATATTTCACAGCGAACTCGATTGCTTCCACCCTTTTGAAATAATTCTCATCCAATTTGCGGACAAGACCCGGCTTATTGAGCGCCGATGTTCCATATTTCTGCTCAAGGATATCAATTAATGGCCCGATAATGTCATACGCTACGATATTCATCTCCGCTGCCTTTTCTTTCATGTAAGAGCGGATTTCCGGCTTCACTAATGTATAGGCAATCACACCATTATTTATCTCTGCCAAGCCCAGCACATCATCAATCGTCGAGATATCTTCCACAAATGGAATACGCTTGAGAATGATGTTCTCGCCGCTGAACTGACTGACGGCTGCTTTTGTTACCAAATCAGCTGTTTCCCCAACTGAATCTGAAACCACGTAGATTATAGACTGTTCCATAATCGTCCTCCATGTATTACTGGCTCGCTGCTGCTTTTACCCGTTATCACTGGCTAATGCAACGAAAGCCTTGGTTATATTCGTCTTCGTTATTCTTCCAACCACTTCAAATCCCTTATCATTCTGTTTTACGACTGGCAGAGCATCAATTTGCTTTTCAATGAGCTTCTCCGCCACATCAATCAAATAATCTTCTTTTGTGCACACCGTGATGTTTGGCATGCGCGTCATAATGATGTGTACAGGGATTGTCGTTAAGTCCTGTTTGCCTAGACTCGCACGCAGCAAGTCCTTCCGAGACAAAACACCTACCAGCTGGGACTCCTTGTCCACAACAAATAATGTGCCGACATCCTCTAAAAACATCGTGCAAATAGCATCATAAACCGTCATCCCTTCACTTACGACGACCGGAATGGACTGGTAATCGCCAACAAGAAGTTTCTTTAAACTGTCTGTCAAAAGCTGGGTGTCCGTTTTACCTGTATAAAAATAGCCTACCCTCGGCCTGGCATCCAAATATCCCGCCATCGTCAGTATCGCAAGATCTGGACGCAATGTCGCACGGGTTAGATTTAGTTGATCGGCAATATGTTCGCCGGTAATAGGACCATTATCCTTTACGATTTGCAAGATATGTTCTTGTCTTTTTGTTAATTCTATTGTACTCACCACCCTAAAGTGCCATAACACTTCGCTCTAATATAGCATATATTATATACTATTTAACCGTGAAGTGTAATTAATCATCCTAAACTTAAAATAAGCCTGCCCAAAAAAGAATGAACGCATTCGAACAATTCTTTTTGGGCGGGCTTTTTTAGACCTGCGTTTAACGTAAACTCCAATTCCCCGAACAGGCAATGTAGTAGAAGGTTCTGTCAAGACTAGGAAACGTTCAACAGCATTCGTTACTTTAAGCCTAAATTAAAACTTCATTTTACTGTTCAAGAAAGCTGGCAGTTCTTCGATGCTTACTCTTGTTTGCTCCATTGTGTCACGGTCACGGACAGTAACCATTTTATCTTCAACAGAGTCAAAGTCATATGTGATGCAGTAAGGAGTTCCAATCTCATCGTGGCGGCGGTAGCGTTTTCCGATGGAGCCTGCTTCATCATAGTCAACCATAAAGTCTTGCGCAAGGGACGCAAATACTTCTTTCGCCCCTTCTGACAGCTTCTTCGATAACGGCAGGACAGCCGCTTTATATGGAGCAAGGGCCGGATGCAGGTGCATCACTGTACGGCTTGTGCCATCTTCGAGCTGTTCTTCTTCATATGCATCAATCAAATAAGCTAGTGTTACACGGTCAGCCCCCAGAGATGGTTCGATGCAGTATGGTACGTACTTTTCATTTGTTTCCTGATCAAGATAGTGGAAATCTTCTCCAGAGTATTCCATATGACGTTTAAGATCAAAGTCTGTACGGGAAGCGATGCCCCATAGCTCACCCCAGCCGAATGGGAATTTGTATTCAAAGTCTGTTGTTGCATTACTATAGTGAGAAAGCTCTTCTTCTTCATGGTCACGAAGTCGGAAGTTTTCTGCTTTCATGCCTAACGCGAGCAGCCATTGCTCTGCAAAGTTCTTCCAATAGTCAAACCATTCAAGCTCTGTGCCTGGTTTACAGAAGAATTCAAGTTCCATTTGTTCAAATTCACGTGTACGGAATGTAAAGTTACCCGGCGTGATTTCGTTACGGAAGCTCTTGCCGATTTGCGCAATACCAAAAGGAAGCTTCTTACGCATAGTACGCTGAACGTTCTTGAAGTTCACAAAAATACCTTGCGCTGTTTCCGGACGAAGGAAGATTTCATTTGTGCTGGATTCCGTTACCCCTTGGAATGTCTTGAACATGAGGTTGAATTGACGGATTTCCGTGAATTCCTTGCTACCGCATTCAGGACAAGCGATATCATTCTCAACGATTAATTCCTGCATTTTCTCAAACGGCAGGCCATCAACGATGATTTCCTGACCTTTTTCCTGTACGGCTTCTTCAATGAGCTTATCGGCGCGGTGACGCGCTTTACAATTCTTACAATCAATCATTGGGTCATTGAAGTTTCCGATGTGCCCGGACGCTTCCCATGTACGCGGGTTCATGAGGATGGCGGAATCTAGCCCGACATTATACGGGGATTCCTGAATGAATTTCTTCCACCATGCCTTCTTAATATTATTCTTAAGTTCCACACCAAGCGGACCATAATCCCACGTGTTAGCCAGACCGCCATAAATCTCTGACCCTGGGAAAATAAACCCTCTATGCTTTGCATGTGATACAATTTGATCCATTGTTTTGGTCATATTCGCTCTCTCCTTTTAATCAATATAAAAAAACTCCCATCCCTATGCATAGTGCATAGGGACGAGAGTTTACCCGCGGTTCCACCCTATTTGCCAAGAAAACTCGGCCGCTTTCAAATGCGTTACTCCAGACTGCCTTCTTTGGTAAGTTATCATCCGGCTTACACCATCTCCGAACTCGCTATAGATACCCTCATCCAAATACTACTTTCCTTCACGGTAACTACATATTAATGTATATCACATTCTATCCAATTCACCCCTGCATTGTCAATACAAAGCATGATTTCTTTATAATTGGTCCCTCATCTTGCTCATCTGCCGCAAGAAGCGTCTCGTCTTCAGCTCTATACCTAGGTACTCGTCATAATAGGCGTCCAGAACCTGACGGATTTCCTTCTTTGTCACGTCCTTGATAGATATCGTACCGAGCCTGTCCAAGTCCATATAATAAAGGACACGCAGTATTCTCGCTACCGCAGGAGAGATTTTCATTCGGTATGGATCTATTTCCTCGCAGCGATGGCAGAGAAGTCCGCCCTCCCTGATGGAAAATGAGAAGGCTCCGTCCTGTGCCCCGCAATTGACGCATCGATTAAGCTCGGGCGCAAATCCAAATACACTGAGCATCTTCATCTCAAAAATATTCACGATAATCTCAGGATCATATTCCTCATCAAGGTAATGGAGCGATTGATAAAACAAGTTAAATAAAGCCTCATGGGGTTTTCTCTCTTCTGTCCCCTTATCAAGAAGCTCCGCTATGTAGGAAGCATAGGCCGTCAGAAAGATATCCTCTCGAATCGAACGAAAAGATTCAAGGGTCTCCCCTTGCTGCAGCTGGCCCAATCCCCTGCCTGAGAGAAAGAGATAATGACCGAAATGAAATAATTGAGTGACAGCGGAGAAGCGGCTATTAGGCTTTTTCGCCCCTCTCGCCATCACCCCTACTTTGCCAAATTCTCTTGTATATAAGGTGATGATTTTGTTTGTTTCACCATAATCGGTTGTGCGGATTACAATGCCTTCACATTTAGCCAGCATGCCACTCACTCCAATGGGACGGCAAGATTACTCATTATACGATGGGTATATTCAGCTCTTCATTTTCCTCCATCATGACCGGCTGGTTAGCATCACTTTGTCTTTCAAGTTCTTTTAAAAGAAGATAAGTGTCCACGCTTCCGGTTTGTCTAAACACATTCCAGGTAAATTCAATCATACTAATTCCACCTTTCATTGATAGAACTGTTTATTTCTTACCTGACTTTAGTTTCACCAACCGGCCATAAAATCATGTAGTAAAAATTTAGCTGATACCCCATTTCCCCTCTTTGCCGAATAATGTAAGCCCCTGGTTGTCGGGCTTTTATTTATTTACTAGAGCAGCACTTCCACCCCTCTAGCTATTTTTAATATTCATCTTCCCGGAATCCGATATCCCTTAAATGAGAGGCCTTGTTTCTCCAATCTTTTTGCACCTTCACCCATAACTCCAGGAACACCTTGGAACCAAGCAGGTTTTCGATATCCGCACGGGCACGCTGGCCAATTTCCTTCAGCATGCCCCCTCTCTTTCCAATGATAATCCCTTTTTGGGAATCACGCTCAACAATAATTGTCGCCATTATGTGGACGGTTTCCGCCTTTCCCTTGCGCTCAATCTTATCGATGACAACCGCAATGGAATGAGGAACCTCCTCCCTTGTTAAATGAAGAGCCTTTTCCCGGATCATTTCAGAGATAATAAACCGTTCTGGATGGTCTGTGATTTGGTCAGCCGGATAATACTGCGGCCCTTCCGGCAAGTAGGCTTTGATTTGCTTCAGCAATGTTTCAACATTGTTTCCCTCAAGTGCTGAGATTGGCACGATTTCCGCAAAATCGTATTTTTCCTTGTACGTATCGATAATGCGGAAAAGCTCATCAGGATGAACTTGGTCAATTTTATTGATGACCAAGAATACCGGTGTCTTGTATGAATTCAATTTCTCAATAATGAATTCTTCCCCGCGTCCAAATCCTTCTTCCGCATTAACCATGAAGAGGATGACATCCACTTCTTGAAGGGCATTGGATGCGACCTTCATCATAAAGTCTCCAAGCTTATGCTTCGGCTTATGAATGCCCGGAGTGTCGATAAAGACGATTTGACTGTCATTTGCTGTCAGGACGCCTTGCACTTTGTTTCTTGTTGTTTGCGGCTTATCACTCATGATGGCAATTTTCTGCCCGATGACATGATTGATGAATGTGGATTTTCCAACATTCGGCCTTCCAATGATGGATACAAATCCTGATTTAAACGTTGTGTTCGCTTGCTTACTCATGTAAATCCTCCGGTGAAAATGCCCCTGGCAATAACTCCTTGACAGTTAGTTCAAGGACATCGCCCTTTAAGTTTGTTAAAATGATAGGCATGTCCTGGTCACACAGCTCTGAGATGACCTGACGGCATGCACCGCACGGCGAAACTGGGCGATCTGTATCAGCCACAACAGCCATTGTAGTAAATTTCGTTACCCCTTTGGCTATAGCTGAGAACAGCGCTGTTCTCTCTGCACAATTACACATAGAATAAGCCGCATTTTCAATGTTGCATCCATGATAAATTGTCCCGTCAGCTCCAAGCAAAGCCGCTCCCACACCAAAGCGCGAGTAGGGAATATACGCTTTTTCTCTCGCCTTTTTTGCTTCCTCAATCAATATCTCTTTTTGCATAGTATGCCTCCTAAAGTTTATATCATTTTATCCATAAATCGCGGCAAGAATATAATCAGCCCGATAATCACTGAGTATATCGCATAGACCAAGACAGCTCCCGCCGCTGTATCCTTGGCAACCTTGGCCAGCGGATGATTATCCTTCGTAATCATATCAACCGTCTTCTCCACAGCGGTATTGACCAATTCAAGAGCAAGCATGCCGCCAATCGCCGTCAGAACGAAAAACCATTCCATCTTTGTTATTTCAAAATACATTCCAACTAAGCAAACAATGATAGCTGTAAATGTGTGAAACCTGAAGTTACCCTCGTACGCTAATCCATAACGTATCCCTGACCATGCATATACAAAACCGCGGAAAAACCGCTTAAGACGGGTATGGTTATCTTGTGAGGCCATAGCTGTCCAACAGCTCCCTTTGCCTTGTGAACATGACCTTCTCATCCTCCGCGTTCATATGATCATAGCCCAATAAATGGAGGAAGCCATGGACAGCCAGGAAACCAAGCTCCCGGGCATTCGAATGCCCATACTCTGCTGCTTGCTCCTCCATACGATCAATGGAGATAATAATATCGCCTAAAAGAGCTGGTTCATCAGAGCCGATGATTTCTATCTCTCCTTCCCCCATCTCTTCCATGGCAAACGAAATAACATCTGTTGCCGCATCCTTTTGGCGATATTCTTTATTAATCTCCTGAATTCGGCTGTTATCCACAAAGGTAATGGACAATTCACTGCCTTCTTTCACCTGTTCCTGCTTTGCCGTATATTGAAGCAAGTCTTGGACAAGCTGGATTTGTTCCTCTGTCACTCTGTTCGTCTCATCCATGACATCAATTGTTAAAATCAAATCTTTCACCTCTTTATTCTTTATCTTCCATTGGCGGATATTCAATCCGATTATGGAATATGCCGGCCAGCGTTTCGCAAAGGGAAATATTCACCTTTTCCAGCTCTTTAAGCGTAATATCACATTCATTAAATTGCCCATCATTTAATTTATCCACAATAATGGACTTAACAAGTTTTTCAATAGAATCCTGTGAAGGCTTTTTCAGTGAACGGACAGCGGCTTCCACACTGTCAGCTATCGCAATGATTGCTGCTTCCTTCGATTGCGGCTTCGGTCCTTTATACCTGTAATCATTCTCCTCAGGAGCAAGCCCCTCTTCCTTAGCCTTATAATAGAAATATTTCAAAAGGCCCGTTCCATGATGCTGTTCAATGATATCGATGATCTCCTTGGGCATTTTATACTTGCGGGCCATCTCCGCCCCATCCGTTACATGGGCCAAAATAATCTTTGCGCTTTTCTCCGGAGACAAACGATCATGCGGATTTTCGATATTTGTTTGGTTCTCGATAAAATAAGCCGGCCGCTTCGTTTTGCCAATGTCATGATAATAGCACCCCACACGGGCAAGCAAACCATTAGCTCCTACCGCCTCACAAGCACCTTCAGCAAGGTTGGCGACCATCACGCTATGATGATACGTGCCCGGAGCCTCCATTAATATCTTGCGCAGCAATGGGTGGTTCGGATTGGATAACTCAATCATCTTCATGGAAGAAAAAATCCCAAAACTGCTCTCAAAGAAAGGCAGTAAGCCAATCGTGCTGATTGCTGAAATAATTCCAGAGGAAACAGCCACAATCGCCACCCAAATATACGGAACATCCGCCCCATTTATCCAATACAACCCCGTGATAAGCATCAGATTGACAAGCGAGCTTAAAAGGCCAGCTCCAAGGATGCTCGAACGCTCATGACGCTGCCTCAGCAAGAGAATGCCCACCAGGCCGCTTAGAAGCACATACACCCCGAAGCTTGTCTGAACGCTCCCAGTCAGGCCGTCCTTGAACATGATACTTCCTGCGACAGAAAGCAGGATGCCAATCGTAACGGCATACCGCTCCTTCATCAGGATTGTGATGAGCATGACAGCCATGGCCGAAGGGAATAGATAAGCTAATGTTTCATCACTGAAGCTTGCCGTAATATGGATAAGCTTCATAAGGGTAATGCCAATCACATAAACGATGGAAAAGATAAAGATATTGTCTCTGACGTGATCAGGCGTTTCCACTTTACGGAATAAGAGATAAACCCCAGAGAAAACTAATATCAGTATCGCTCCAAGCCCTAAGTATGGAAGGAATGACTCTTCGCTTTTCAGAAGGCCGACAAGCTTTAATTGCCTGTAAACCTCAGCATCAATCAAATATCCTTCCTCAACGATGATCTGTCCTTGAAGGATTCGGACGGGTTCTATATTCTCTTCGGCGTTCTTCCTTGCCGTCTCGGTTGCTGCTGAATCAAAGAAGACATTCTGAATGATCGCATACCTGCCAATATCAATAGCTGCAGAACGCAAATTCGCCGTCGGAAGACTGTTATACTTGATTTGTTCCTCTACTTTCTTCTTGGCATTCTCAACCTCGTTGGCCCGTATGCCTGTCTTCATCATGTCATTGACACTGGTCATCGTGATATCTTTCGCAAGCGCCAAATCGGCCTTTGAGGAACCTAGCAAATAAAGCAGTGTTTCATCCGATATATCCTTATTAATTGTATCTGAAAGCCGGGAACGCAGATTCTTCAAATGCTTCTTCGGGTCATTGAGTACCTCTGCCTCTCCCCCATTCTCTACTTCCTCATTCTTCAGGCCTGCTTCGACAACATCCTCAGCACTTGTGAAGATATCCTCAACGATTTTTACCCTTTTCTTGACATATTCTTCATTCGGCGTGTATATGTCTTCAATCTCATTAACGGCTTTTTGTTTCTTTTCCGCTGTCTCAACCGGATCTTCAACAGTCTTCGGAGAGCGGATAGTTGTTTCTGCCACACTGAATTGCTCTACATCTAGCTTTTCCGGCTGGACGCTGCTAAATAACAAAGTATAAGATAGCAAAGCCAATAATAATAGCAGGATTGCTTGGAGGATTGGGTTATGTTTCCAATCTTTTATGGAACGAACGGTTGTTTTCAGCCAATTCACGCGCTTTCCTCCTTCGGACGGAAGATTGTCTATGTATAAATCGAACACTTGATGTAATAATATCAGTTTTTAGCTAGTGTTTCACCTTCTTTTCCATTTTAGGCACAAAAAAGAAAGGAGCCACAGTTCATATACTGCGGCTCTCTTTCCTAGAGGCTTATGATGGTTTGGTTTCATATTTCTCGTAGGCATGGATAATCTTGGCCACAAGCGGGTGTCTCACCACATCAGTTTGATCAAGATGGATAAAGGAAATTCCCTTAACACCCTTCAAAATGTTCTCCGCTGCCCTCAATCCGGACTGGATGCCCCTTGGCAAATCGATTTGAGAAGTATCGCCCGTGATAACCAATTTTGAACCGAAGCCAAGCCGGGTCAAGAACATCTTCATCTGAGCCTGTGTCGTATTCTGCGCTTCATCCAGGATAACAAAGGCATCATCAAGGGTCCTTCCACGCATATAAGCTAGCGGAGCAATTTCTATTGTGCCTCGCTCAATCAGCCTTGCCGTTTGTTCCGTGCCTAATACATCATGCAATGCATCATATAACGGACGCAGATAAGGGTCTACCTTCTCTTTCAAATCTCCCGGCAAGAATCCAAGGCTTTCCCCCGCTTCGACCGCAGGACGAGTCAAAATGATTCGCTTTACTTCTCCATTCCTTAACGCAAGGACGGCCATGACAACTGCCAGGTATGTTTTTCCCGTTCCGGCAGGGCCTATACCAAAGACCAGATCTGTGCTCCTGATAGCCGAAAGGTATTCTTTTTGCCCAAGTGTCTTCACTCGGATTGATTTTCCTTTAGCATTCCTGGTTATCTCTTCATTATATAAATCCGCAAAATATTCAAGTGTGCCATTCTTGGATAAATTAATGGCGTACGTGACTTCACGCGGACCTACTTTTATCCCTTTACGGACAATCACCAACAAGGCATGCAAGATTGCATCCGCACTCTCGAGATTCTCCTCGTTCCCCGCAATGCTGATTGTCTCGCCGCGTGAGATAATATTAACTGAAAGCTCACTTTCCAAAAGCTTTAGATTACTGTCATTGACACCAAACAGTTCTGCTGCTTCATTTGGTGATTCTAATTGTAAATTCATAAGTTTTGCTTGATCTGACATTCCTTAGTCTCCTTGAATCATCGGTTGTCCGATTGCAATATTTTCTAAAACTTGATAATGTATAGTCATTTTAACTTTACCATTGTAACTCCGCTTGTGCAAAATTTTTTCTTCGATTATGGCCGCATCATCCGGAGCAAGCTTTAATACATCCTGCCTGGCCATCTTTTCCGCCTGGATGACAGCTTCTTTTTCTGTATAGACTCTGACTGCTTTTTCCTTGCTTAAATAGTTCTTTTTATGAAAGGAAATTGGGACCTCGAGGCCGAAAAATCGAAATGTCTTACGATCTTCTTCCATTTCATATTCAGGGAACCCATGATCCCCAAAGCCCCATACAGGCATTTCAAAATCCCCAAATTTAACGGTATATTTAGTCTTAGAATCACCATTATAAACAAATAAATTCGTCTTTAGCGGTACAGCTACAGTTGTTTTATACCACGTTTCCGCCATTACTTTTCCTTTTGCCCCCACAAATTTCTTATTATCCTCCCTGCCGATAAACCCGCTCACCAATATTTCCCCTTTTCGAACATATTGATTTTTCTCAACCATTCCTTGTCCTCTTTCGACCATCGGCTGGACTATTGTGGCATTTTTTGCGGCTACAAGGTTCATATAGGATTCATTCCCCTCTTCCTTCGGCTGCTTTTTCTCAACCACTTGGAATTCAAAGGTTGTCCCCTTCAGCTGTACGCCTATCCAGGTGATAGCAGGCACACGCTCACTCAAATCCTTCTGGATATCTTCCATCTGCTCAAGTCCGAATTGCAGTTTACCGACCTTAATATCCATCTCTTCAAGGGCCTTTCGCACCTCATGCTCTGTAGCGGGGCTCGCTCCTTTTATTTCAATTCCCCATATCACGTTGGAAAGGATGAAAATGATAGAGCAAAACAAAGCAAGACCGACGAGAAGACCGCTGTATTTCATTAGTTTCTTCCCAAAGAAAGGAGCACCCTTCCTTTCAAGAAAGGTTACCTTGCATTCACTCTTTCTTGCCGCCACTCTTAATGTACGTATTTCCTCCAGTTTCATATAAAAAACAACGGTTTCCGTTCCCATGGTCTTAACATCCCATACAAGAACTTTTTGCTCGAGGAGCCGATTAATGAACCTGGCAGCTCCTCTTCCGTTCACTTGAACTTTCACATATCCGCCCAAATGATTGGTCCAATGATTTTTCATTCAAGTTCCCCCTTGCTACTCTTCAAGAAATAAGACATGATCAATCTTTCCTTCAAGCAGGATTTCCTCTGGGAGGATGGTCTTTAACACGAAACCCTCGCCCTTGACTAAGAGTTGTCCGCTCTTAAGCATTAAACGTAATTCCTTATCCGAAAAAGCCAGCAGCCCTTTGTGGTTCTCTATGTATATATGAATTTGGCCAACCATCGTAATGCGCGGCAGGTCCATCATAATGTCTTCCGGCAGGTCCATGGTGGCTGTAACCCACCTCTTTAGCCGATTCCCCCATGCTCGGGCCATAAAGAGCCCCCTTTCTCCCTTATCTGGATGAACATTATTGGCTTTAGGGCAAAGACTATCATTGCTGACAAGCCGCCCCAAAAGCTCAGGAGTTCTCTCCTTATAACCTATTCTCCGCTTGCGGCTTACATGACAAATAAAGCTCGGCAATATACGAATTTAAGAAGGCTATTTCCATTAAAAAAGGGCCCTCCGAATATTTCGGAGGGCCCTTTTGACCGCTATCTAATATGCTTCCTTTTTGAACGAGGAGGGCCAAGAATCTCTGACATAATAATGGCTTGCCTCAGGTCAGTGCCTTGCAAATTCATGCCTGGCCTTGTTTTCCCAAGAGTTTCCTTGCTCTGTCTCGGTCTTTTGTCTTCAGGTATGGCCTTCTTCACCAGTTGAACTGGTACCGTGACCACTGGCTCAGGCTTTTTTTCTTCTGAGACGGACCCTGTAAACTTGGCCTTTTGCCTCTCATATTGTTCCTTGATTGATTGCGCCAATGTACTTGCTTCCCTCTCCAGTTCAGGTGCCCTGCCACGCTTCTTCTGCAGCTGGCGTTCCCTTTCCTGGATTTTACGGCGAAGCTCTTCATCAGCACCCGCCCTTTGAATGACCGGCCTTTCTTCCCTGCTCTCGATGATCTCTCGATTAGGTTCAACAGGCTGAGAAGCAGGGCTCTCGCCCTTCTGCTCAGCTGTCTTATCTCTTCCGAAAAACCAGCTGATCAAGCTGATGATAATAAAAATCAAGATG
>JAEIGA010014241.1_pt1 | contig 12104 bp, 8 predicted proteins | sample 9270691 | NCBI WGS metagenome assembly JAEIGA01 (sample SAMN17057246, study PRJNA624740) | gut metagenome | biome: biome; isolation source: fecal sample | host: Bos grunniens | place: China: Xizang | collected 2019
AATTATAATAGTATACAGGTGTTGTTCCTTCTTTTTCTGTTAATACTTGATATTCTGTTCCGTCAACAGTTGTTGTTGTATATACATATTCTATATAGATTGTATTTCCATTCATATCTACTACATATGGATAACTTGATAATTGTCCATTAACTGTTTGTCCTCCAGTTAATTGTTCTTTAATTGCATAATATAAGTTTTCATCAACCATTGTAATAGTTTCATCTGCAACATCTTTAACTACAACATAAATGTTAAATACAGATTCGTATAAAGGATTTTCAGAAGCTTTATTTAAGTTACTTGCTAATCCTCCTTCACCTTTTTCATCTACTATTGAAATAGTATATCTCAACATACCATAATAAGGAGAACCATTTGAATCAGCAACTGTTACAGTTAATGATTTTGAATCTGGTCCTACTTTATATAGATCAGCAAATTTTGCATAATCTATATATGGTAATCCTTCATCTTTTAAGAAATCTTCTTTTACTTTAGTTGGATTAATTCTTTCTGTATATCCTTCTTTTGTTTTCCAAACTGATTTAAGATCTCCTGCAAGACTTAAAATTTCTGGCACTTCTACTACTACTGTTTCAGGAACAGTAGCATCTTTGTCTACTGTATTCATATCTACAGTAACAACTTTATTAACAATTTGTCCTGTTAATAATAAAGTACCATTTTCTGTGTTAAATAATCTTTCCATTGTTCCAGGAATATCAGCAACACTATCTAAGTGGTTTTCTGATAAATTTAAATGTACTAAATTTGTTAAGTTATCTAATACACTTAAATTGCTTTCCTCACCGCTGTAAAGATCATTTGAAGATAATACTAAGTGCTCTAAGCTTGTGAATTTGTCTAAGTTTGTTAGATCATTAATACCTTTTCCGGCAAGATCTAAACATTTAACTTTAGCAAGTTCTTCAGCACTTATGTATATCGTGTGAGTACCTTCGTTGATTTTAAATTCAACGTCGCCATTATCAACACAATCAATTGCGTCAACAACTGCATAGAATAAAGTACTGTTTAGTTGAATCCCTTCACCTTCAGCTGCATATACCATGAATAGAGGCATCATGCAGTTCAATAGCATAATTGTTAGTAATGCGATTGAGATTAACATTTTCCTTTTCATAATAAATCCTCCCTGTTAATTTTGCCTGAAATTTTTCATTAGCAACATAATAGCATTTACTTTTTTTTTTGCAATAGCCTTTTTTTACCTCATTAAAAAACCACCTTCAAAGTCGCTACGGAAAAACATTTACAGAGTTTTTCCACAGGATTGTTAAGTTTTTATTACTTTTTTCCACATTTTTTTTACTTTTTCTACGAAATAAATACTTTCAAGCTTTTTTTATGAGAAAAAATTTCAAAAAATTTTTTATTTTTTTTCTTGACATTTATTTTTTTATTTAAAAAAAGACTCTAAATATAATATAGAATCTTCGATATTTATATACAATGAAAATATATTCCAATAATGGAAAAAGCACCTATATATAGGTGCTTTTATCATATTTCAAATATTTTATTTGCATTTTCGTATGTTATTCTAGCAATGTCTTCTAAAGATACTTCTTTTATTTCAGCTATTTTAGCAGCTACATATTTTACATTTCTAGAATCATTTCTTTTTCCTCTATTAGGCTCTGGTGATAAATAAGGACAATCTGTCTCTATCAAGATCTTATCTAAAGGAACTAAAGATACACATGGTTCCGCTTTTGCGTTTTTAAATGTTATATTACCACTAAATGATATATAATATCCAAGTTTTAACCCCTCTTTTATTAATTCTTGATTTAATGGACAACAATGAAATATTCCTTTTTTATTTACAGGATGCTCTTTTAAGATTGCAATTGTATCAATCATGGCATCTCTTGTATGAATTACTATTGGCTTATTAAGTCTATTGGCTATTTCAATTTGTTTTATAAATAATTCTTTTTGTAAGTCTTTATTATCTTTATTCCAATAATAATCTAATCCTATCTCTCCTATTGCTACTATCTTATCGTTTTTAGCTATTTTTTCTATCTCTTCTAATGAGTTTTCCACATATTCTTCAATGTCGTTAGGTGAAATTCCACATGTTGCAAACATAAAGTGGTTTTCTTTAGCTATTTCTAAAGCGTTTCGGCTCTTTTCCACATTATATCCAACACATACAGTTTTTGTAATTCCTTCATTATATATAGATTCAATTAACTCTTTTCTATCTACATCATATTTCTCATCATTATAATGAGAATGTGAATCAAAAAATTCCATTTAGTTCTCCTTATATATTGCCACTACATTTGCAACAGCATATTCTCTACTATGAGACAAGCTTATTTCAATCGATTCTAAATTTTCTATCTCAAAATGCAAATTAACATATGGTCTACCAGTTTCTTCATTTAAAATTTCAAAATCTTTCCAACTATAATCAAAGTTTATTTTATTACTTAAAGCTTTATAAATAGCTTCTTTGGCTGCAAATCTTGCAGCATAACTTTGAAATTTTTGAGTCTTTTTAGATTCACAATATGCAATTTCTTTTTCTGTGTAGATTTTTTTTAAGAATCTTTCACCTATTTGCTCAATATCTTTTTGTATTCTATTTATCTCTACAATATCTGTTCCATTTACTATTTTCATAACTTTCCTTTTTTCCTATGACAGCAAATACATTAAAAATACTATATTTATAGTATTAAACACTAAAGAAAAGATTAATAATATAACTATTATTGAGTAATAATTATTATTTTTCTCTATATTTAAATCTTTGTATATAACTTCATATTTATTTTGTATTTCTGCATATAATTCGTCTAATTCTAATGTTCTATTAAGAGTTTTATAGTATAACGCTCCTCCATCATCTAATGTAATCTCTTTGTTCCAAAGTTCTTTAGTAAATTTTATAAAAATATCTTTTCTTTTTACTATCTTATCATATTGTTTAAAATCCGCATTAAGTCTCAATAAAACCATTTTCTTATATAATGATAATATATATAAGTAGAAATATTGATTTTCGTACTCATATGGTAATTTAGTATAATTATAAGTATCAATACCAGAACACATTAAGTTTGAACTAGTATTTGATATTGTTGTTTTTACATACTTTAATCTTTCTATAATATGAAGATTATGCTCTAAATTTGCTTTATTAAAGTCTGAATTATAATTACTTGGAAGTACATTTGCAAATTTTAGAAAGTCATTTTCTATATTAATAAAATCCGTTTTTTCACTCCAATTACTTGTTTCAACACAAACGTAAGAATATGTGTAAAATTGTGAATTTATTAATTGTTCTTCTTTATTTTTTACTTTTGTATTTATTCCTGTTATTTGATTTATAAGTTCTGTAATATCACTCATGTCTTTAAATGTATCAGTTTGAATTTTTATATTCTCAAAATCTTTTAAACCTGCAAATTCAGAGGTAATACCTTTAAATCTATAATTGAAATCTAATAAATCCATAAACTTATTGGTATTTTCCAAATGAGTTTTCATAGTAAAAAAGCAGATACCACTACTAAAGCAAATTATTTCTATACCTTCTATTTTAAAGAAAATTCCGTTTTCTGTTCCAACTTTTCCTTGAATATCTTGTGCAAAATTATAAGAAAAGCAAGCAACAGGATCTTTGGCTATTTTTTTCTTTTTGTCTTCTATTTTCAAAGAATTAAAATCTCTTAGAGCTTCTCCTCTAAGTTCAAATGTTGGAAATAAAATTTTTCTTATATTAGGTAAGAAAAAGTTATATATATCTAAATCTTTCTCTTTTTCAAAAATTTTATAAGTACATTTTTTGTCTTTTAATAACTTTAAAATATATTTATCATATTTACTTTCTTCAATAATATACGGATGAATAAAATACGTATATTGATATTTTGTCATTAGTTCCAAAATTTTTTACCTCTTTTTCTTATGTTACTTTGTATATACATTTATTCTTAAGTCGTTATATCTATTCCATTCTGAAATAAAGTCTACATATAAGTAGTTTTCTAGATCTTTAGTTGGTTCTACAACTACAGTTCCATCTGATTTTAATGCTCCCCATTTTCCGTCCTTTTTTACACTACAAAAACCAAATTCATTTTGTTCTTTTGCATCATCATAAATACAATCTACAATTCTTTCTCCATTTTTATTTTCATAACCGTATTTTCCATTTTCTTTTATTAAGAAAAGTGTATTTGTAGCAAGTATTTCATGATTTGTTTTTTCTTCAAATTTAAAATTATAATACTTATAATTCTCATTAGTTCTTACTCTCAAATATCCTTTTTCTGTATTTAATTCAGAAATAATTATATCAGCTAATACTTTTTCAAATTTTCTATCTATTATATCTGTATAATAGTTTTCTTTTTCAGCACTAAAGAAATCAGCTTCTTCAATATAACTAATATTTTCATAAGTAAATTCTATAACTGTTGTTCCGTCTTTTTTTATAATTCCAAATTTTCCATCTTTTTGAGCTATAAATGAATCTGAACAACCGAATTTTAAATTCTCATATTCTGGAGCTATTATTGTATTTCCTAATTTGTCTATTACTCCATATTTTCCTTCTTTTATAATTATAAAGTTATCTACTTTTATATCTTCTACACTATCAAATCCTGAATTTAATACTGCTTTTCCGTTGCTAATAATTTCTACAACTCCATTTTCAACAACTACATAATAATTATTTCCTGTTACTTTTTTTATTTCATCATATTTTGCTTCTAATACCTTTGTTTTATCATTTGCTATTACACCATATTTATTTGAAATATCTTTTATTATATATCCATTTTCGTGATCTTCTGTAAGTGTTGTTATTTCTAAATAATCTGGTTCTATTATTATTTCTTTTGTTTTATTATTTAGTAATCCTTTTTTACCATTTTTTTCTATAATAATACTATTTTCTGCACCTGCTAATGCATATATATTGTCATACTCTGGACTTAATATTTCTTCTCCTTCAAAGTCAATTAAACCAAATTTTCCATCTTTTTTAAATCTTAATATATTATCTTCATACCAAATTGCAGAACCATCATTATTTTCAATAGCTTCTACATTTTCATAATTTTTTAATATTTCGTTTCCATTTTCATCAAGTATTTTTGTTTGATAATTTTCATTATTATAATCTACATTATAAGTACAAACGAAAACATCTTCATTTCTATTTGGAATTATGATCATTTCATCATAAACCAAATCTATTACTATATTTCCTTTATTATCTATTACTCCCCATTTATTGTTTTCCAATACAGAAATATATGTTTTTAATGAAGAAACTTCTTTATTTTTTTCTTCGCCGGTTAATAAATTCTTTAGTGAAAGAATAATCATTATAATTACAATAAAAGCTATTATTGTAGCTATAACTTTCTTCATATTTAGCTTTCTAGGGCCGCCTTCATATCTTCTTCCTCTTACTCTATTCACAAAAACCTCCAAAATACCCGATTTTATTCTAATATTACATTCTTAATATATCATTTTGAGCTTGAAAATACAATATCTTAATAATATTTTTATAAAATATTATTTTTCAAAATTTTCTTTAAATTTTAATCTTTAGTTTAAACAAAAATCATATAAAAAACAAAAAACATATCTAACCATTTTCTGGAATAGATATGCTTCTTTTCTTCTATTTATCTAAGAAATATTGATATATTTCATTTTTACTTAAATTTCTATCTTTAGCTATTTTTTTTATAATTTCTTTTTTTTCAAATCCTTGAGCACTATAAAATTCATAATGTTCTTCTAAACTTTTATTATTCAAGTCAGCAAGTTCTATGTCTTTTTTAGATTCAGAATTACCTTCTATTAAAATAACAAATTCACCTTTTACCTCATCAATTCTATCTAATATATTAGACACATTATCTCTAATAAACTCTTCATGAATCTTTGTAAGTTCTCTTGCTAAAACAATTCTTCTATTACCTAAAACTTCCAAAATAGATTCTAGTGTACCTTTTAATTTATGAGGAGCCTCATATAAGATTAATGTCTTCGTTTCATATTTTATTTCTTCTAACTTTTCCTTTTTATCTTTTTTTATAGCAGATAGGAATCCTATAAAAGCAAATTCTCTCGATGATAATCCAGATGCAATAAGTGCATTAACAAAAGCGCAAGCACCTGGAATTGGAATTATTTCGATTCCATTTTCTATTGCTACTTTTACAATTTCTTCTCCTGGATCTGAAATTCCTGGAGTACCAGCATCAGAAACAATTGCTATATTTTTACCTTCTAATAATTTCTCTATTAACATTTCACTTTTAGTTTTTTCATTTTGCTTATAATAACTTATTAATGGTTTTGATATTTCAAAGTGATTTAATAACCCCAATGTATGTCTTGTATCTTCTGCTGCAATTAAATCAACTTCTTTTAAGATTCTTAACGCTCTTAAAGTTATATCTTCTAAATTACCTATTGGTGTTGCAACTAAATATAATTTTCCTTTCATATTACTCACCTTTTACTTTATCATATATTTTATATATTTCCTCTGTATATTCTCCATTATCATTGTATATAATAAGAGGTTTATCAATTTTTAAAAATTCCTTTGCACATCTTACCGCTCTAACTAATATTAAATCTGGTTTATCATTTGCTTTAGAATGAACAAATCTAATATTTTTTGGCTCTAATTTATATTTTCTAAGCAAACACATAATGTCTACAAGTCTTTCTGCCCTATGTACCATATAAAATTCACCTAGATCTTTTAACAGCTTACTTGCATTTTTTATAATATCCTCTAATGTACATTCAACTTCATGTCTTGATATTAATTGTTTTTTATCTATACTTTTTACACCTGTATCTGCCTTTTTATAAGGAGGATTAGTTACTACAACATCTATTTTATGTGGTTCTAAATAATCACCTATATTTTTAATATTTGCATTAATAATTTCAAATTTATTTTCTAGATTATTAAGTATAGCACTTCTGTTAGCCATTTCTGCTACATCTTCTTGAATTTCTATTCCATAAATTTTTGAGAGTTCGGTTTTCTTACAAAGTAATAATGAAATTATACCTGTACCCGTTCCTATATCAACAACAACAGAATTTTTCTTTATCTTTTTGGCATAATCTGATAGCAAAACACTATCAACACCAAAACAAAAGCCTTCTTTATTTTGAATTATTTTTAATCCTTTATATTCTAAATCATCTATTCTTTCATTTTCTTTTAGTTCCAAGTTTTCCTCCACTTGCAAAATAATATTAAACTAAAAGTAATTTTATCATAATTTTATTGTTCCGTCAAAATCTCGTTTTTATATTAATATTTATTTTAAAAAATTTATATTTTTTTACGCCAACTAACTTTATACAATCATACCTCTTAGAATCAATTTTAAGACATTTTTTCTATATAACATTACAAGTTACATTCCTATTTTCTAAAATTCCATTTTCGTCGTTCTCATTCACAGTAGAAATTATTTTCACATCTGAAACTTCAGTTAATTTTATTAAAGTTTTATAAACACTTTCATAAATTAAATTTTTTTCGTCTTCAGATATTTTTTCATATTCTTCATTAAAGCTAATCATTACAATCCCATTTTCATATTTTACTTTTTCTAATTTTATATTATTTGGAATTATTTTTTCATTATTAGAATTCTCTGGCCCCAAAATTAAAAGTTTTATTAATGTTTCATATGGATTTTTTAATAATTCTTTTGAGTCAATTAATCTATTTTCTTCTACAATGTTTTTGGTTTCCTTTTCTCTAAAATACAAATTAACAATTGTTTTCCTTAAATCTTTTTCTTCAAATTCTGATTCTGGAACATATTCTGTTTCGATATCAACATTTAAAACAATAAAAATACCTAATATAATAATTATAAAAATTATTATTACAATAATCCATTTTTGCATAGCTTTTCCCCCTTTTTCTAAATACTATTCCTTAAAATTACTATTATTCATCATAAAATATATATTTTAAATGTTTATTTGCCCCGTTTTGTTGACTATTAAGCCAATCTGTTGTATTATATAGTCCACAAAATTAAATAATTAAGCGCTCTAAATTCAAATACTAAAAAGGAGTTTTTATGGCAAAAATAAGAGATTTTACAAGTGGATTAATACATTGCATTGGTAGTAGCCTTTCACTTGCAGGATTAGTTTTACTTATTATTTGGGCAGCACTTTCTGGTGATGCATATGATATTGTATCTTTTTCTCTTTTTGGTTCTTCTTTATTTTTACTATATTTATTTAGTACTTTATACCATTGGCTAAATCTTGGACCAAAAGGAATGAGTGTTTTTAGAAAATTTGATAATATTATGATATATATTTTTATTGCAAGCAGTTATACTGTCATTTGCCTAGGTCCTTTAAGAGGTCCTTGGGGATGGAGTTTATTTGGAGTAATATGGGGACTAGCTGTTTTAGGAATAATACTTTCTGCAATATGGACAAAAGTTCCTAAAGCACTTACTAATTCAATTTATTTCACAATGGGCTGGTTAATATTAATTGGTATCTCTCCATTAATCCAAGTCTATAAAAATGCTGGTTTATTATATAGTCTTTGGCTACTTGTAATTAGCGGAATAATTTATACAATCAGTGGAATTTTATATATTTTAAAAATACCAAAAAACAAACTTTTTATTCATTTTGGTTCTCATGAAATACTTCATTTATCTATATTATTAGGAAGTATTTTTGAATATTGGTTTATTTTTAAATATATAACAATATTTTAAACAGTCATAATATATAATTTTATAAGTAAAAGGAATGTTTTTTATACATTCCTTTTATTTTTTTAAAATTGAATAAGCGTTCGAAAAAAGCTCTAAACATTGACAAAATACCGCAAAAGTTATATGATGCACTGTGTTTTAAAAAAATAAAATAACATATTACACACTTTGTGTAACTTTAAATAATATATGGTTTATAGATATATCCAAAAATCTAAATATATGAAAGGAGATATTAGTAAAAACTAATATTAAGTAATATATGAGTAATTTATTGCATGTAGGAATAGATGTTGGTTCAACAACAGTAAAAATCGTTATTTTAGATAACAACCAAAAAATAGTTTATTCTAATTATGAAAGACATTTTTCAGATACAAAAAGTACTTTATATAATGTTTTATCAAAACTTGTAAAAGATTTTCCTAATAGTACATTTACAATGTCTCTTACAGGTTCTGGTGCAATAGAAATCGCAAAAATACTAGATGTTAATTTCATACAAGAAGTTATAGCTTGTAAGTCTGCTGTTGAAAAATTAATTCCACAAACTGATGTTGTTATAGAACTTGGTGGTGAAGATGCCAAAATAATATATTTTGATAAATTTATAGAACAAAGAATGAACGGAACTTGCGCTGGTGGAACTGGAGCATTTTTAGACCAAATGGCTTCTCTTTTAAATACAGATACTGATGGTTTAAATGAATTATCAAAAAGTTATGAAACAATATACCCTATCGCATCTCGTTGTGGTGTATTTGCAAAAACAGATATACAACCATTGTTAAATGAAGGTGCTAGAAAAGAAGACATTGCGGCTTCTATATTTCAAGCAGTTGTTAATCAAACAATCAGTGGATTAGCGCAAGGTAGACCAATAAAAGGAAAAGTTGCTTTTTTAGGAGGCCCTTTAAATTATTTATCAGAATTACGAAAAAGATTTATCGAAACGTTAAATTTAACTGATGAAAAAATAATTATTCCTGAAAATGCCCACTTATTAGTTGCTACCGGAGCAGCATATGCATCTTTAGAAACTAATAAAATAGAATCTATTGAATTAAAAAATAGATTAAAAGGATTTAAAAAAGCAAAATTTGTTGAAGGAAAAACATTAGAGCCACTTTTTGCTACCAAAGGAGATTTTGAAGCATTTAAAGAAAGACATGATAAAAATAAAGTTAAAAGAAATGACTTAAAAACATATGAAGGTGATGCATTTATAGGTATAGATGCAGGTTCAACAACAACAAAATTAGTATTAATAGATAATGAAGGTGCACTTCTTTATTCCCTATACGAAAACAATAAAGGTAATCCTTTAAAAAGTGTAATCTCTATGTTAAAAAAATTATATAAAGATTTACCTGAAAAAGTTGTAATTCGCTATAGTGGCGTAACAGGATATGGTGAAAAATTAATTCAAACAGCTTTAAATGTTGATTTAAATGAAATCGAAACAATAGCTCACTATGCTGCAGCCAAAAAATTCTTGCCTAAAGTTACTAGTATCATTGATATTGGTGGTCAAGACATGAAATATATAAAATTAAAAAACAATTCTATAGATAATATTATGCTTAATGAAGCTTGTTCTTCAGGATGCGGTTCTTTTTTAGAAACCTTTGCAAAAAGCTTAGATTTATCCATTGAACAATTTGTTGAAGAAGCTTTAAAATCAAAAACTCCTGTTGATTTAGGATCTAGATGTACCGTATTTATGAATTCAAAAATTAAACAAGCCCAAAAAGAAGGATATTCTGTTGGAGATATTTCTAGCGGTTTATCTTATTCTATAATCAAAAACGCAATCCAAAAAGTTATGAAAGTAAGAGATGTAAAAACACTTGGTAGAAATATTGTTGTACAAGGTGGAACATTCTATAACGATGCAGTTTTAAGGGCTTTTGAATTAGTTGTTGGAAAAAATGTAGTAAGACCAGACATATCTGGTTTAATGGGTGCTTATGGAGTTGCACTTTTAGCTCAAGAACAATATAACGCAAACTTAGATATGACATATAGATCAACAATTTTTAAAACAGAGGAATTAGATAAATTAAATATAAAAATTTCTCATATTCGTTGTAAAGGTTGTGAAAATAAATGTTTATTAACAATAAATGCATTTGAAAATGGAAAAAAATTCATTTCAGGAAATAGATGTGAAAAAGGAGCCGGAAATCAAGATTCCGAAAAACAAAATTTACCTAACATTTATAAATATAAATTCGAGCGCTTATTCAGTTATAGCCCACTTTCCGAGGCTGATGCTAATCGTGGAACAATCGGAATCCCTAGGGTTTTAAACATGTATGAAGACTATCCATTCTGGTTCACATTCCTAACAAAATTAGGATTTAGAGTAATAATTTCTGAAAAATCAAATAGAAAAACTTATGAGAAAGGTATGGAATCGATGCCTTCCGAATCAGTTTGCTATCCAGCAAAACTTGCACATGGTCATGTCATGAGTTTATTAAAACAAGGAATTAAAACAATCTTTTATCCTTGTATCCCTTATAATAGAAAAGAATATGAACAAGCAGATAATAATTATAATTGCCCTATCGTTATTTCTTATTCTGAAGTTATAAAAAACAATATTGAAGAACTTAGAAATCCAGAAATAAAATACTTAAACCCATTCTTACCTATTAATAATATTAACAACTTAGTACAAGTAATTTATGAAGACGATAATTTTAAGGAATACAAATTTACAAAAAAAGAATTGTTTGAAGCAGCTAAAGCCGCTGAATTAGAATATCAAAACTTCAAAAAAGATATAAGAAAAAAAGGAAAAGAAACAATTAAATATATTAAGGAAAACAATTTAAGAGGTATCGTTTTAGCTGGTCGACCTTATCATGTAGATCCAGAGATTAATCATGGTATAGACACTTTAATAACTAGTCTTGGTCTATGTGTCTTATCTGAAGATAGTATTTGCGATCCCGAAAAAGGTGTAAGTCAAAGATTAAGAGTTGTTGATCAATGGGTATATCACTCTAGATTATATGCAGCTGCTGAATTTGTTGGAAAACACGACTTCTTAGAAATGATTCAATTAAACTCCTTCGGATGTGGTGTCGATGCTGTTACAACAGATCAAGTAGAAGAAATTTTAAAAAGTTATAATAACATGTATACTTTAATAAAAATAGATGAAATTAATAATTTAGGTGCTATTCGTATACGTATAAGATCTTTATTGGCAAGCATGAATAAACGTATTGCTCAAAAAGAAGAAGAAAAAGTAGAAGAAATCGGGAATTATCAAGTTAATAAAGTATC
>JAEIGA010014242.1_pt1 | contig 12104 bp, 10 predicted proteins | sample 9270691 | NCBI WGS metagenome assembly JAEIGA01 (sample SAMN17057246, study PRJNA624740) | gut metagenome | biome: biome; isolation source: fecal sample | host: Bos grunniens | place: China: Xizang | collected 2019
ACGGTTATCTGACTCCCTGTGGCGACGCCTTTATAGAGGATACGCGCTCACATTTGCCCGATGAACTACTGGATCGCTATGCCGAATGCGGCATCAATTCGCTTTTTATTCACGGTGTTCTTGCCACGCTATCCCCCTATCCCTTTGATCCCGAGGTCAGCCGCGATTATCCGATTCGCCGCGCGCATCTGCGGGATTTGGTCGAGCGAGCAGGAAAACGCGGTATCAAGATCTGTCTGTACTTAAACGAGCCCCGCGCGCTCCCCGTCTCCTGGTTTGGTACGCGCGTCTCTGCCGATGCGATGGGACATCGCATCGGAGATATGGCCGCCCTCTGTCTGCAGACCAAGGAAGGAAAGGATTACCTCTATACCGCCGTTCGTGATCTGTTTGAGGCGATTCCCGATATTGGTAGCGTCTTCACCATTACCAAGAGCGAGAACTTTACTCATTGCACCTACAGTCGTATTACGCCCGAGGCCTGTACCTGTCCGCGCTGCTCCAAGCTGCCGATCGAGGCGATGCCTGCCATTACCAACAATATCATCATGGAGGCCATCCGCGACAGCGGCAGTAAGGCCGAGCTGATCGCCAATCTGTGGGGATGGTCCCCCTTCCTGGATTGGACAGAGGAGCAGACCTCTCACGGCTTGGAGCTCCTTGACCGTGATATCTCGGCGCTTGGCATCAGTGAGTATGATCTGGCGATTGAAAAGGGCGGGGTAAAGTGGAAGGTGATCGATTATTCCATCTCCAACCCCGGTCCCAGCGAGGTCACGCGTAAGACGCTAACGCGAGCTGCCGAGATCGGACATAAGATTTATGCCAAGATCCAGGTGAATTGCAGCTGGGAATGCTCGGCCGTTCCGTATTTGCCGGTATTTGATCTGGAACTGGAGCATTTGAAGAATCTTCGTGCCATTGGCGTCGAGGATCTGATGATGACCTGGACTTTGGGCGGTTATCCCTCTATCGCTTACGATATGGTGGCCGATTATATGGATGATCCAAATGGCTTCTCGATGGATGGCTGGTATGTAAAGCATTTCGGTGCGCATGCCGCCGAGGTTCACCGCGCAGTCGAGCTGCTTTGCCGCGGCTTCCGTGAGTATCCCTTTAGCGTTACTATGGTGTACCATTCTCCCAAAAACCTCGGCCCTGCCAATCTGTGGCAATGGGAGGCCGAGCAAAAGCACTCTACGATGGTCACCTATGCCTTTGACGATTATGAAAAATGGATTCATCCCTATCCGCTGGACGTATATCTCTCTCAGTTTGAAAAGGTAATCTCCGATTGGAGCAAGGGCTGTGACGTGCTTTCTGCCATCCGGGGAGATTCGCTGATTGAGGAGCTGGCCTTGTTTGCCCGCGTAGCGCTTCTGCATTTCCGCTCCGATCTGGTTCACACCCGCTATGCTTCTGCCAAGCGAGATATTGCGGGCAACCGCGAGGTGCTGCTCGATCTGTTGCGCGAGGAGCGCGAGATCGCAGAGGAGCTTCTTGCGCTCGCTTCTCGCTCGCCTTTGATCGGATATGAGACCTCGAATCATTATTTCTACACCGAGCGAAATCTCATGGAAAAGCTGGTCCAGTTGGACATTTTAGAAAAACAATTGCAGGAAAAAGGAGAATAAAGCAATGTTAAATTTAGGCGTAATCGGCTTGGGTATCGGCAGATCCCACGCCCTGGCAATGATGAGATGCGGTAAGGCACGCGTTACCGCCATTTGTGATATTGACCCTGCGCGTATGGATAAAATGGAAGCGGAGCTTGGCTATGAGGTTGCCAAGTATACCGATTACCGCGACCTGCTTCGCCACGAGGGCTTGGACGGCGTTTGCGTGGCCAGCCCCGACCAGTATCATCGTGACATGGTCTGTGAGGCGTTGGATCTGGGTCTTCACGTTCTTTGCGAGAAGCCGCTGGCACTTCATGCGGACGAATGCCGTGAGATGATCGCCAAGGCAGAGCAGGTCGGTAAGCGTTTGATGGTCGGTCAGGTCTGCCGTGTGGCTCCCGGCTTTGCACTTGCCAAGAAGATCATCGACGAGGGTATGATCGGTGATATATTCTTTATCGAATCCGAATATGCGCACGATTATATCGATATCCGCGGCTGGCGTATGGATCCCGAGCTGAAGCGTCATCCCGTCACGGGCGGTGGTTGCCATGCGGTTGACCTGGTTCGTTTTCTGACGGGAAAGGAGCCGCTTGAGGCATTTTCTTACTCCAATCATAAGATGCTTCGCGATTGGCCGTGTGACGATACCACTATTGCCGTGCTGAAATTTGAGGATGATGTGATCGGTAAGGTCTTCGTTTCCACCGGCTGTAAGCGTAACTACACCATGCGTACCGTTGTCTACGGCTCTAAGGGTACTATCATCTGTGATAATACCACCCCCTATATCTCCCTGTTTGTCGATGAGTTTGAGGGTGCATCCCGCTTTATGGGCAAGAAGATGCAGAATATCGAGCATCAGATTCCCGTAAGCCTGAGCAGCCATAATATTGAAGCAGAGGTCAATGAGTTCTGCGATTGTATTGTGGCAGACCGCGAGCCTTCCATCGGTGCGATCGAGGGTGCGATCGCTGTTGCCGTATGCGAGGCGATCATTCGTTCCTCCGAGACGGGCGAGCCCGAAAAGATCGTTTATTGATCACGGAGATAAGATGCAAAAACAGGCTGTTGCCGCACGGCAACAGCCTGTTTTTTAGTTTTCTTTTGTGTGTGATTCGTGCTGGGGGATCGGATTGCTGGTCAATCCGACAGCCTTGTTTACGGGTAAGGAGAAGGCGATACCTTGGCCCTCGGACTTCAGACCCGCCGACTGGTAGATGGCGTGCAGAACGGCGTCCTTAATAGAGGCAGGGACCAGAAGCATGACGACGTCCTTGTCGGGCTGAATCGTAATATGGAAAAAGGTTTCAGCCTCCTTGTTTGCGGTGCCTCTTGCGTGCATGACGGTGCCGCCGCGGGCACCGGCCTCTCGCGCGGCGTCCATGACGTCGTCGGAATAGCCTGCATTAATGACGCAAAGTATCATTTCATAGCTTTCGTTACTCATTGAATATTAGCTCCTTTCACTGTCATGCGGTTGTTGCTGAGAAAACCGTAAATAGAAACACCGATGACGCTTGTAAGGGGGATCGTATAGGCAATGCCTTTTCCGTTTTTTATAGTGTTGAATTTCTCTTCAATGGCGTTTAATGCCTGTGTGGAGGTGTCCTCGCGGATCACGCTGAAGATGACGGTCTTATCAATGTCCGCCAATCCGAGGAAATTCCTTATTTCGGCATTGGCCGTGCCCTGTGCGGGGACGGCAAGCTGCATGTTAACGTCAAAGGATTGAATCAGATCCATGAAGAAATCTGCCTTGTTACGGTTGATAACGGTAATCATCAGCTCCAGCTTATCGGAAACCACGTTTTTGGAGGGAACGGTCAGCTCGGCAGACGGTTGCTTTTTGGCTTTGAATTTCATTCGACTCATAGCGGTCTCCTTTCCATCAGAAGTAGATGATCTGTTCGTCATCGGCGTCCAGAATGCGCTTCATGACGATGCGGCGGCGTACCTTGGCAGACATGACTGCACGGAAGCCAAGCAGCTGGATCGTGATCAACGGCGTCATCGCAACCATTGCGACCACACCGAATGCATAGCTGAGAATACCGGCTTCCCCGCGCAGACAGAAGCACATACCCATAGCCATGGGTAAAATGAAGCTTGACGTTAAGGGACCGCTGGCAACTCCACCGGAGTCAAAGGCAATCGCCGTGTAGAGCTTGGGGACAAAGAACGAAAGCCCCAATGAGATCAGATAGCCGGGAATCAGATAATAAAGCACGGAGAACCCAAATACGATACGGATGGCGGACAGACCGATCGAGGTACCGACGCCGACGGAAAGTGCGATCATCATGGAACGCTTGGAAACCGAACCACCCGTGATCTCCTCGACTTGTTTGTTCAATACGTGTACCGCAGGCTCTGCAAGTACCACGACCATGCCGATGATAAATCCGAATAGAATGACATACAGTGCGTTGTGCTGTGCCATTTCCGAGCCGAGTCGGAAGCCGATCGGCATAAATCCAATGGAGACGGCAGAAAGGAAAATGACCAGACCTACGAAGGTGTAGATAATACCGACAAAAATCTGAATCAGTTTTTTTCGCGGATGTCTCAGGCTGGTAATCTGGAGAATCATGAAGGAGAGGATGATCAACCCTAATGCGCGTCCAACCTCTATGGATGTATGTAATACGGTGTCCAGGAGATTGATGCCCAGTTTGTTTTCAATGGAATAATCGGGTAGGGCATAAGTAAGATCCCCTCTGGCGGTCAGTGCCAGGAACAAAACGGCCAGAATGGGGCCGATGGAACACATGGCAATCAAGCCGAAGCTGTTTTCATTGGCATCCTTACCGCCGATGACTGCAGCAATACCAACACCCATAGCCATGATAAAGGGAACTGTAATGGGACCTGTGGTGACGCCGCCGGAGTCAAAGGCAAGAGGAAGAAAATCAGCCTTGCCGTTTTCAAGCAAAAGTGCAGCTACGGCAAACATCATCATGTAAAAGAACATCAAAAGCATCGAGAGGTTCTTTTTGAATATGATCTTCAAAATTGACAAAAGAAGGAAGAGACCTACACCAACGCCGACGGTTACAATCAGCAATGTGCTGTTCATAACGGTGCTGACCTGGCCTGCCAGTACAGACAGATCAGGCTCTGCAATGGTGATCAGCAATCCCATGATAAAGCAGACGGAGAGTAAAATCTGAATCTTGCCCGTTTTGGTCAGTCCCGATCCTACGTGCTCGCCCATGGGCGTCATCGCCAAATCTGCTCCGAGATTAAACAAGCCGATGCCCAGGATCAACAGAACGGCACAAATCAGAAAAACAATCAGCTCCGTTGCGGTAAAGGACACCAGGGGGGTGAAGTAGAGGATCAAAACGAGGAACACGACAGGCAGGACGGATATCATGGCTTCTTTGGTTTTGTCAAGTAGGGATTTGAGCATTCCGACCTCCTAAATTATACTTTTATATTATTATATCATATGAAAATAAGAAAATCAACAAGGAAAACGAAAGTCGTATTTATTCTTGACAAATCCCACAAATCTGCTATAATGAGAAAAAAAGGGGGTGAGGAATTGAGTGTGCCTCAAAAAACAAATTTGGGAGTGAATTCCTTCGTTCTTCACTTGATCGCTATGTTGTTGATGTTGTGCGATCATTTGTGGGCATCTTTTGTGCCGATTGATCTGTTAACGTGGTTGGGACGCATCGCATTCCCGTTGTTTGCCTTCATGATTGCAGAGGGATATGCGCATACCAAAAATCTGAAAAAATATCTTCTCCGTTTGTTGTTCTGTGCCTTGCTCTCGGAAATCCCGTTTGACCTGTTTTGCAGCGGCAGTTGGTTTTATCCGTTTCATCAGAACGTGCTATGGACGTTTCTGTTGGCTCTTTTGGGTATTCATGTCATTGAGTTGATACGCAAGCGCAAAAAGTGGTGGCTGACGATCCTGGTCGCGGGAGGGGTTACCCTGGCGGCCTATCTGCTTGGATTTATAGCCATGACCGATTATTACGGATACGGCGTACTGACGGTGATCGGTTTTTATTTCCTTCGCGGGCGAAAATGGTATTGCCTGCTGGGGCAGGCGGCACTGTTGTGGTGGATCAACTGGGAGATGATGGGCGGCTTGACCGTGCCGATCGTATTGGCAGATCACACGTTTGAGATTCCGCAGCAGGGTATGGCATTGCTTGCCATGATCCCGATTTTGTTGTATAACGGCAAGCAGGGGCCGCACAACCGTGTGATCAAATATATCTTTTACTTGTTCTACCCGGTGCATCTGCTGGTGCTGATGATCCTGTCTCGGATTTTTTAAATACAACGATTCGTTGAAAATCGGAGGATAAAAGTCATGAAACAATTGAAAATGGTTCGTTACAGCGCTCCTGTGATCACGCGTCAGCTGCCGAATGGCTGGAGCTATGAGACGTATGCCGGTACCGAACAGGAGATTTCCGACTGGGTCACCATCTGCCGTGAGGGACTGTTTGGTCCTAAATGCTGCAGGGAAAGCTTTGCAAAGTATATCGAAAATTGGCGGGATCTGAATTCGACAGAGGATCTGTTTTTTGTGATCGATGCTACCGGCCGTCGCGTGGCAACCTCTGCTTACGTGAAATATTCCGACGGAACGGGATACCTGCATTGCGTGGGCTCCATGCCCGAGGTGCGAGGAAAAGGCGTTGGACATGCCATGCTCTCTCATGCGTTGGAAATGGGTGAGGCGAGAAGTACGCCCTATACCGTCCTTACAACCGACGATTTCCGTTTAGCGGCAATCAAGACTTACCTGGATGCCGGATTTCTTCCGGTGATGTGGGAGGATCCCGAAAGCGACATGAAGGCGCGCTGGGATAAGGTGCTTTGCGAATTGCATTACGGCCCGGTGAAATATGTAGATGAAATGTAAAAAATATCCCCGAGATTTTCTCGGGGATATTTTTGTTATGGTGTTATTTTATTTCTTGATTTCCTCCAGAAATTCGCCGATGCGGAGGAGCGCTTCCTTAATGTGCTCGGTGGAAGAGCAGTAGGAGGCGCGAACAAAGCCCTCGCCGCCCTGACCGAAGGCGGGACCCGGAACAACGGCGACGTGCTTGCTGTAAAGGAGCTTTTCGCAGAATTCCTCAGAGGTCATGCCTGTGCTTGCGATGCAGGGGAATGCGTAGAACGCGCCCTTAGGCTCGCGGCAGGTCAATCCCAGCTTGTTGAAGCCGTTGACGATCAAACGGCGACGCATGTCGTATTCCTCACGCATTTGCTCAACCGCCTCGTCGCAGGAGCGAAGCGCCTCGATCGCGGCGTACTGTGAGGTGGTCGGCGCACACATGATGGCAAATTGGTGTATCTTGGTGATTTGAGCCATGATCGGTGCAGGACCGCAGGCATAGCCGAGACGCCAACCCGTCATGGAGAAGGTCTTGGAGAAGCCGTTGACGACAACGGTGCGCTCCCACATGCCGTCGATTTCAGCAATGGAAACGTGCTTCTCACCGCCAAAGGTCAGCTCGGCGTAGATCTCATCAGAAAGCACAAGAATATTCTTGTCGCGCAGAATGGCGGCGATTTTTTCGAGATCCTCACGTTCCATGATCGCACCTGTCGGATTGCAGGGATAGGGCAAAACAAGAACCTTGGTGCGGGGCGTGATAGCGGCAAGCAGCTCCTCGGGGGTCAATTTAAAGGCGTTTTCTGCCTTGGTCTCGATGATGACGGGAACACCGCCTGCCAGCTGTGTGATCGGCTCGTAGCAAACGTAGCTTGGCTGAGGGATAATGACCTCATCGCCGGGGCAGACCACGGCGCGAATACAGGCGTCGATTGCTTCGCTGCCGCCGACGGTGATCAGAACCTCCTCTTCCGGAACATAGGAGAGATTGTATTTGCGGTTCATGTAGTTGGTGATCTCCGCACGCAGCTTTTCAAGTCCTCGGTTAGAGGTGTAACGGGTCTGACTGTTCTCGAGAGATGTGATACCGGCCTTTCGGATCTGCCACGGGGTGGGGAAGTCCGGCTCGCCGACACCGAGAGAGATAACGTCATCCATGGTGTTGGCGATGTCAAAGAATTTTCGGATACCCGACGGCTTCATCTGAATGACCGTCGGTGTCAGAAGGGTGTTGTAGTCGATCACAGCGAGAAGTTCCCCCTATCGTCGGTGGGTTTGCCGATCAGCTCGACGTCAAGCTCCTTGTAGCGGCGCAGAATAAAGTGCGTCGTGGTGGAAATGACGGAATCGATGGTGGACAGCTCCTTGGCGACGAACATGGCAACCTCCTGGAAGGTCTTGCCTCGCACGGTAACGCTCAGATCGTAACCGCCCGACATCAGATAGACCGATTCGACCTCGGGATACTTCGCCACCTTCATGGCGACCTCCTCAAAGCCCAATCCGGCCTTGGGAGTGACCTTCAACTCGATCAGGGCGGAGACGTGGGTATTGTCAATGCGCTCCCAGTCAATGACTGCCTTGTATCCTCGGATCAGACCCTCTTTTTCCATTTCGGCAATATTTTTATGAACGTCCTTCTCGTCTGCACCGGTCATGACGGCAAGCTCATCGTCCTTCAGACGCGCGTTTTTGCTCAATAGCTTCAAAAGCTTCAAATTCATGGGAAAAACCTCACTTTCAAAATCAAAAATTGCCCTGATTGCACTGTATGCAATCAGGGCGAATGTGTGTCATCCGTGTTACCACCTAATGTTCGGGAAAATCCCGCTCTCTGTCGGCACGAAATATGCCGTCTCCCCGATAACGGAGGGATTCCGCTGAAGCCTACTGGGGGTGACCTGTTCGGTTCAATGCTCGGGGAGTGCTTCGCAGGGGGCGCAGGAAGACTTGCACCGACCGTCTTCTCTCTGTACTGCCGCAGGATCTGCTACTCCTTCCCGTCATGGCGTTTGAATTATGGTATAGAAATATTATAAACGATACATTACTGCTTGTCAAGGACTTTCTCAAAAAAAGTTGCGTGGAGCGTGATGCAGATAGCGCGACGGACCCTTACATACCGTGAAGGACACTCTCGCATGCGGTTTCTTCGATACCCGAATTATTGTCCTCATCATTGACAGAGACATATTTTTGTGCTATAATGATGATATCGGCTTCGACCTTGACATTATGAGAGCCTGATGACGTTTGATAACGATGGAAGATTGGGGGACGTTTTATGAATACGTCAAGTTGGGATTTCACATTGGCGAATTACGATGCTGTTTGGGCATTTCCCGTTCAGCTTGGTCTGTTGTTACTGTTTTTGATGCTGGGTAACATTCTCAGACGCAAGATTCCGTTGTTCAGAAGCTGTCTTATTCCGTCGGCTCTTTTGGGCGGAGGAACGCTGCTTGTCGTAGATATCATCGCAAAGCAGTTTGGCTTTATGCTGGTTGATAACAGGCAAATGCAGGTCATTACCTATCACTGCCTAGCAATCGGTTTTGCCGCAATGTCCTTGAAGACCGAAAAAAGCACGCATAAAACAAGCCGCGCCCAGGTCGTGGAATTCGGTGCATTGCAGGGCGGTACGTATATGCTGCAGGCATTTACCGGTTTGGGAATCACGCTGCTCCTGTTCCTGTTTACCAGACACGGCGATCACGTTATCTCTTATATTTGCGGATTGATCATGCCGCTTGCTTACGGTCAAGGCCCCGGCAATGCGTTGAGCTGGGATATCAATTTCACCAACATCCCCGCAACTCAATTTGCGGGTAACGGCAGCTTCGGCCTCTCACTTGCGTCGATCGGATTTGTCGTTGCATCGGTAGTTGGCGTGTTCTATATCAATCTGCATAAGAGACGCGGCGAGTTGTACGTGCGGACGACGGAGTATCCTCAGGAGATTGAGGATCAATCGAAAATGGCCGAAGGTGAAATTCCCGACAATGAATCGGTGGATAAATTTTCCCTGCAGGTTGGTTTTGTCGCACTTGCTTATGCAATCTCGTACGGCTTGATGTGTCTGCTTGGCGTTATTTCGGATTTCACCAACAGTATTGCCTGGGGCTTTAACTTCCTGTGGGCGTCCTTGGCTGCTATGCTGATCAAATTTATCGTCAAAAATCTGCGCAAGCAGAAGCTGATGAATCGTCGGTATATCAACAATTATCAAATGGACCGAATTTCCGGCTTCGCCTTCGACTTGATGATCGTTGCCGGCGTTGCCGCCATTGAGATCAACGATATTAAGAACTATATTCTCCCTATCGTGATTCTCAGCCTGGTGGGAATGGTTGTGACGTATGCGTACATTCGCTTGGTTTCGAAGGAATGCTTTAAGGGCTTTGAACATGAATTTTTCCTGATGAGCTTTGGTACACTGACGGGAACCGCGTCCAACGGCATGATTTTGATGAAGGAAGTCGATCCCGGTTTGCGTACTCCTACCTCCAGCCTTTACATCCTTTCCAATTTCCCTGCGATGGTGATGATTGCGCCCTTGCTCTTCTTGCTTGGCTTTGCAGGGAAATCGCTGACAAATGCCGTCATTGCGTGTGTGATCTTTTGTCTGCTGTGGATTGCGTACACGCTATTCCTGTTCCGAAGAAGGATATTCAAAAAGCGGTATAAAGACGTACCCGAGACTGTTTGGAAAGAAGATCCATAACTCTGATTTCCGCACATTGCGGATTTATAAAAAGAGCGAAGATATCTCAGATATCTTCGCTCTTTTTGCGTTTGGAGACTCAAATATTACCCTTGAGATACGCCGTCATATCCTCAATCTGTGCTTCGACGGAGAGGACGGAGGTGCCGCCCTCGGAGATCCGCTTGGCAACACAGGTTTCAAGGCTGATCTCATTGTAGAGATCCTCCTCGAACAGGTCGCTGAAGGCACGATATTCATCGAGAGGCAGGGCATCGAGCACAGTGTGCTTCTCAATGCAAAGGGCAACGATCTGACCGACGATCTTATACGCGGCACGGAAGGGCATGCCTTTCTTGGTCAGATAGTCGGCAAGGTCGGTGGCGTTGATAAAGCCGCCCTGTGCGGCGCGGTACATGTTTTCGGGAATGGCCTTCATGGTGGCGATCATGGGGGTGAATACACCCAGACACATCTTGACCGTTTCCAGACTGTCGAAGATCGCTTCCTTGTCCTCCTGCATATCCTTGTTGTAGGCGAGCGGGAGACCCTTAAGGGTGGTCAGAAGCGCAATCAGATCACCGTATACGCGGCCTGTTTTGCCACGTACCAGCTCGGCCATATCGGGATTCTTTTTCTGAGGCATAATGCTGGAGCCGGTGGTGTAAGAATCGTCCAGCTCGATAAATTTGAATTCCCACGATGCCCAGAGAATGACCTCCTCGGAGAAGCGGGAGAGGTGCATCATCAGAATGCTGAAGGCACTCATCAGCTCGACGCAGAAGTCGCGGTCGGATACACCGTCCAGAGAGTTGAGACAGATGCCGTCAAAGCCGAGCTTGTCTGCCTCAAAGCGGCGGTCAGTAGGATATGTCGTGCCTGCCAGTGCGCAGGAGCCGATGGGGGAGATGTTCATGCGTGCGCGTGCATCCTCGATGCGGGAGATGTCGCGGCGAAGCATATAGGCGTATGCCATCAGATGGTGACCGAAGGTGATGGGCTGAGCACGCTGGAGATGGGTGTAGCCCGGCATAATGGTTGCCTTGTAGGTCTTGGCTTGATCGAGAAGAACTGCGATCAGGTTCTTCAGCTGCTCAAGAATTTCCTCTGTTTCATCGCGCAGATACATACGGATATCCAGCGCCACCTGATCATTGCGGGAGCGGGCGGTGTGCAGCTTCTTGCCTACGTCGCCGATGCGCTCGGTCAGTACCTGCTCGATGAACATATGAATGTCCTCGCAGTCATAGTCGAAAGCCAGCTTGCCGCTCTCCAGATCCTCCAGGATACCGCCGAGGGATTCGATGATGGTGTCGGCATCCTCTTTGGGGATGATGCTTTGGGCGCCCAGCATGGCGGCGTGCGCCATTGAGCCGCGAATATCCTGACGGAACATTTTGCAGTCAAAGTGAATGGATGAATTAAAATCGTCAGCCGTTTTATCCAACTCCTTGGCGAAACGGCCTGCCCACATTTTTGCCATGGTATGTGAAGCTCCTTTGTATGGAATGGAATAACAGGGAAAAGAGACGGCAAAGCTACCGTCTCTTTTCAAGTCGGGTATGTGATTACTTCTTGTTCTTGGCGTCAACCTGAGCCTGAACCTTGATGGGCAGACCGAAGAGGTTGATGAAGCCGGTAGCATCGCTCTGATCGTAAACGTGATCCTCACCGAAGGTAGCGATCTCCTCGGAGTAGAGCGACCAGTCAGACCATGCGCCTGCCTTGATGATATTGCCCTTATAGAGCTTCAGCTTGACCGAGCCGGTGACGTGCTCTTGGGTCTTGTCAACAAAGGCCGAAAGTGCTTCGCGAAGGGGGGTAAACCACTGACCGTTATAAACAAGATCAGCAAAGGTAACCGAAAGCTCCTGCTTCTTATGGGCGGTCATCTTGTCAAGGCAGAGAGTTTCAA
>JAEIGA010014243.1_pt1 | contig 12104 bp, 10 predicted proteins | sample 9270691 | NCBI WGS metagenome assembly JAEIGA01 (sample SAMN17057246, study PRJNA624740) | gut metagenome | biome: biome; isolation source: fecal sample | host: Bos grunniens | place: China: Xizang | collected 2019
AAGTATCCACGTGTAGCCGATTCGCAAAAGTGTCTTCGCGTTAGCGGTAAGCACAACGACCTTGAAGAGGTAGGCCACGACACCTATCACCACACTATGTTCGAAATGCTAGGCAACTGGTCTTTTGGCGATTACTTTAAGAAAGAAGCTATTGCATGGGGTTGGGAATTCCTTACCGAAGTGCTAAAGATAGATAAGAGCTGCTTGTATGTTACCGTTTTTGGCGGCGACGACAAGGAGAACCTTGGCAAGGATATGGAGGCTTTCGATTTTTGGAAAGAACACATTGCTGAAGACCGCATACTGCTTGGCAGCAAGAAGGATAACTTTTGGGAAATGGGCGACCAGGGTCCCTGTGGTCCTTGCTCCGAAATTCATGTGGACATTCGTTCTGACGAAGAGAAAGTTAAAGTACCCGGAAAGGATTTGGTGAACAAAGACCACCCTCAAGTGATTGAAATATGGAACCTTGTGTTTATGCAATACAACCGCTTGGCCAACGGTACTTTGGAGCCGCTACCTGCTAAGCACGTAGACACCGGTATGGGTTTTGAACGTCTGTGCATGGTTATGCAAGGCAAACAATCCAACTACGACACCGATGTGTTCCAACCTATAATACAAGAAATTGCTCGCAAGGCCAACCTTACTTATGGCTGCGATGAAAAGGCTGATGTGGCTATGCGTGTATGTGCCGACCACTTGCGTGCCGTGTCATTCTCCATTGCCGATGGTCAGTTGCCATCCAATGCCAAGGCCGGTTATGTAATACGCCGCATTCTTCGTCGTGCTGTACGCTACGGCTACACTTTCCTCGGATTTAAAGAACCGTTCATCTACGACCTTGTGCCTACACTTGTAAACCAAATGGGTAAGCAGTTCGAAGAACTTGTAAAACAACAAGACCTCATAAAACGCATTATACTTGAAGAAGAACAATCGTTCCTTCGCACTCTTTCTAATGGTATATTGAAGTTTGAAAAATACATTGCCGAAACCAAAGGCTCCGTTATAGATGGTGCTTTTGCTTTCGAACTTTTCGACACCTACGGTTTCCCTATCGACCTTACTGAGCTTATGGCCAAAGAAAACGGTTGGACGGTGGATATGGATGGCTTCCAAAAGGGACTAGAAGAGCAAAAACAACGTTCGCGTGCTGCTGCCGCTGTGGATACCGACGACTGGGTGGTGGTGCACAATGGACAAGAAGAACAATTCGTGGGCTACGACACTCTTACGGCCGACGTAGAAATATTGAAATACCGCAAGGTAAAGACCAAAGACAAAGAGTTTTATCAGTTAGTATTTGACCGCACTCCTTTCTACGGCGAAGGTGGTGGACAGGCTGGCGACAAGGGCTTCTTGCTTTGTGGCGACGAAAAAGTGAGAGTTTTCGACGCTAAGAAAGAGAACAATTTGATAGTACACTTAGTAGAAACTTTACCTGCCGATCCTTCGGCAACATTTGTGGCAATGGTGGACGAAAGTAAACGTCGTCGCACTGAAAACAATCATACAGCTACTCACTTGTTGCACAAAGCATTGCGTACAGTGCTTGGCACCCATGTAGAGCAAAAAGGTTCTAGCGTGGATGATATGCGTCTTCGTTTCGACTTTTCGCACTTCGCTAAGCTAAGCCACGACGAAATTCGTCAAGTAGAACACCTTGTAAACGAAGATATTCGTCGTAATATTGCTTTGGAAGAACATCGTGCTATGCCAATAGCCGAAGCCCAAAAGTTGGGAGCTATGGCACTCTTTGGCGAAAAGTATGGCGAAGTGGTGCGTGTGGTTAAATACGCCGACTCGGTAGAGTTCTGTGGCGGTACTCACGTAAGTGCTACTGGTAATATAGGTAGTTTCCGCATCGTAGCCGAATCGGCTATTGCATCGGGAATGCGTCGTATAGAGGCTGTTACAGGCATTGAAGCTGAAAACTATGCCAATGCAATGCAAGACCAAATAGATGCTTTGAAAGAGCTGATGAAGAATCCGAAAGACATGGTGGCTGCTATCCAAAAGCTTATGGACGAGAACGCTGTATTGCAAAAAGATATAGCCAAATTCCAACAAGAGCAAGCTATGGCCATGAAGAAAACCTTTGCCGACAAGTTGGCTCAAGCTAATAACTTGGTAGTAGACAAGTTGGATATAGACTTGAATATGCTGAAAGATATGTTGTTGTCTTTGCGTGCCGAAAATGCTGATATGGCTATCGTGTTAGGTAGCACCTTCGGCGACAAGCCTTCGCTATTGGTAGTCTTAGGACAAAACCGCGTGGATGCTGGAAAGAATGCTTCCAACATTGTGCGTCAAGCTGGTAAAGAAATGCAAGGTGGCGGTGGTGGACAACCGTTCTTTGCTACTGCTGGTGGTAAGAATATTGCCGGTGTAGACAAGGCTATGGAAGTGGCAAAAGCTATCATAGAAGAATAACCGTTTACACAAATATATATCAAGGCTACAGTATTTGGAAACAGATATTGCAGCCTTTGTGTTTATATTGGCAATGAAACTTACTTAGATAAACAGTTCAGCGGCTATTGCATCGGCTAATAGCATTCCATCGTGGTTTAGGCGATAGCCTTTTGGGGTTGGAACCATCAATCCTTTGTTGATGTATGTTGATAGTTTGGGTTCTGTGGTTTGCCATAGATCAACGGATAGTTTGTTTATGTATCCTGTTTCCAATCCTCTCTTTGTACGCAAGGCTGTCATTAGGTATTCGTTAAATCTGTCTTCTACCGAAAGTGTTTCGATAGTTGCCGGAACTAAATTGCTGTTTATACTTTGAATGTAAGTTTTTAGATCGCTAATGTTCCATTGCCGAGATGTTCCGTTGTAGGAATGAGCCGCTGCTCCTATGCCTAAATAATGTGTGTTGTCCCAATATCGGCTATTGTGTATGGCTTCGTATCCCTCGCAGCAGAAGTTGGATATTTCGTATTGACTGAAATTGTTGTTGTTACACCACTTTATAAGGCTTTCGTAGTGTTGTAGTGCTTGGTCTTCATCGGTGGGTAGAATCATACCTTTGTCGATAAGGGTTTTCAACATGGTACCGTCTTCTACTGTAAGGGCATAGCACGACAAGTGTTGTATATTCAGATTGGCTATAATGTTTAGATTTTCTATCCATCGGTTGTTTGTTAGGCCCGGTATTCCGTATATTAGGTCGAGGGTTATATTGTCGAAACCTGCTTTCTGAGCATTCTTTGTAGCGTTGATGGCATCGGTGCAACTGTGTCGTCTATTTAATAACTTTAAGTCGTCGTTGTCAAATGATTGTACTCCTATGCTCAGACGGTTTATGAAGTTTGTGTTTTTTAGGTTGTTAAGATGTTGTTCTGTAAGTTGTTCGGGGTTGCATTCGAGCGTTACTTCTTTTAATTTCGATAGGTCGAAAAGTTCGGTAAGAGTGTTTTGTATTCGGGTTAGCTGTTCGATTGTTAGTAATGACGGGGTTCCACCTCCTAAGTATATGGTTTGTATTTCTTTGTTTGTAAGATAATCGGAACGTAATTTCAATTCGGTACACACAGCATCAATGTAGCTTTCGCTTACACTGTTAGCTGCAGTTGAATAGAATCCGCAATATACACAGCGTTGTTTGCAAAATGGTATATGTATGTATATCATACAGTAGAGTAGGTAATGGTTATTATTTTTTGCGTTTTGCTACAGAAAAACCAAACGACCCAATTTTTTCGCCCAAACCGTAATACTTGCCATGGGAGTAGGCTAGGGGTTGTGCATGGTTTAGTTGGAATGCCCCGGTGCTTTTGTCTATAAGTTTTTCATCGGCGTTTACAGCTACCACGTTTGCAATGAACATATCGTGCGAGCCAAGTTCTTTTACTTCCACTACCTTGCATTCGATGTTCAATGGAGATTCGGCTATTAGTGGAGCTTTCACTATTTGTCCTTGTTCCGGAGTGAGGTGCATCTCTTTGAATTTTTTATAGTCTTTGCCCGAACGTACTCCGCACCAATCTGTTGCTTTGGCCAAAGCTTCGGTGGTTAGGTTTAATACAAATTCGCCACTGTCCATTATTAGTTTGTGTGAATGTCGTTCTTTTCTTACGGATATATAACACATAGGAGGGTCGGAGCATATTGTTCCGGTCCAAGCTACGGTTATTATATTATAGTTTTCCGTACAGTCGCCACAGCTTACCATAAGAGCTGGTAATGGATAAATAAGAGTTCCGGGTTTGAATGGTACTTTCATATGTTTGATACGATTTTGTTTGATTATTTATAAAAAACCTTTACTCCCACAAAGAGAGTAAAGGAAATAATAATAGTATGAAAAAAAACACAAAAATTTCTATTGTTTAAATTTCTTTTCAAGCTCTTCTACCCAGAAACGGAATTTCTTGTCGGTTTCTGTTAGATTGGTAACGGTTTTGCAAGCATGTAGCACCGTTGCATGATCTTTGTTGCCACATTGCAAGCCTATTATTGCCAATGATGATTTTGTCATCTTTTTTGCAAAGTACATTGCCAATTGGCGAGCTTGAACTATTTCGCGTTTGCGAGTGTGTGATTGTATGCTTTCTATCGGTAAGTTAAAATAGTCACATATAACCTTTTGTATGTAGTCGATGGTTATTTCACGAGCAGTGTTCTTGACAAACTTATCTATCATTTGTTTTGCCAAGTCTAGAGTTATCTGTTTTTTGTTTAGTGATGATTGAGCCATTAAAGATATAAGGGCGCCTTCCAATTCACGTACATTATTGTTGATGTTGTAGGCTATATATTCTATTACTTCGTATGGCATTTCAATACCATCGTTTTCGAGTTTTTGTTTTAGTATGGCTATACGAGTCTCTACATTTGGAACTTGCAAGTCGGCCGATAGACCCCATTTCAATCTCGACATCAAACGAGGTTCCAATCCGGTAAGTTCTGCTGGAGCTTTGTCGGATGTTATAATTATCTGTTTGTTGCGTTGATGTAGGTAGTTGAATATGTGAAAGAATGCATCTTGAGTTTTGGGTACTTTGTTTTCCCAGAAATATATATCATCAATAATAAGCACATCTATCATTTCGTAGAAATGCATAAAGTCACTTATATTATTGTTTGTAGCCGATTCGCGAAATTGTTGAGAAAACTGTTCGGCTGTTACATATAGTACAGTTTTGTCAGGAAAATTTTCTTTTGTTTTTATACCTATGGCATGAGCCAAGTGTGTTTTTCCCAATCCAGCATTGCCATACAGCAACAGAGGATTGAATGATGTACGTCCTGGATTTTCGGCCACAGCATATCCTGCCGAACGAGCCAAACGATTACAATCACCCTCAACAAAATTTTCCAACGTATAGTTTTCATTAAGTTGCGAATGAATTTTTATTTTCTGTATTCCGGGGATGGTAAAAGGATTTGGTAATTCCTTTATATCATCTTTGTTGATGTTTATAGGTATATCTTTTGGCATATTATGTATAGCTTTACGACCACTAGACGGTAACAAAGTTTTGTATGGGTTGCCTTCTATGCTTTGTTCTACAACAACACTATAGCGAAGCATACCTCCCGGACCCAACTCTCTGCGGATAGTTTTCTTTAGAATATCTATATAATGTTCTTCTAACCATTCGTAAAAGAATGGGCTTGGAACTTGAAGAGTCAATACATTATCTTCCAATTGAACAGGAACTATGGGCAAAAACCACGTATTGTAAACTTGTTCGTTTTGCAATGCATCTCTTATTATACGGAGACAGTTATTCCAAATTGTTTTATAATCTTTACTCATCGTTTATATATAGTAATGTATATGTTTCTAAGTGTATTACAGTTTATCTGGTGTTTCTTGTTTTCGTTTGCAAATGTAGAAAGAAAAAAACAATTGCTTGTTAGAAAAAAAATTTGCATAATTCATTTTTTTTCTATATTCAAATCTTTCGATTTTTAGACATATTATCACTACTTCATTATAAATATCTGATAAATAAAATACTATTATTTCCCCTATCAAAAGCGACAAATATAATACTTTTTTTTCAATAAAAAAATATTTTCTCAATTTTTTTCTACTTTTTTTTTGTTGAAAATTTCTCTTTTTTATATGGCGTTATAATTCAAATGGTTGTGATAGATGTCTTTGTAATATTCTGAATATTAGTGTGTTTGATTATAGCTTTGACTATTAGTTAAATAGGAATTATGCTTGATTTTGATAGTTTTTCTCAATGCTCATTTTATCAGATAGATATACTGTTTGTTCGGTTGAAAACATCTTTTTTGTTTTTATCCACATGTTGATGTTGAGAATCTGTTTTGGGTATTATTTGAATAAAATTCTAAGAAATTGTTTGGTTGAAGATATTTTTACAGTTTGGGATTTTATGAGTGTATGCTTTAAATGTATTATATCAGGTTATCTATATCGATATTTATACCCTATTGTAAATTGCTTCATGATAGGGTGTGACGAGCGCGACGGTATACTGTCAATTATTGGATGATATATAAGTCAAAAAATCCCTCGTGATGTAGTTGAAATTCCCTCCCGATATAGATGTAACTACTACGTGATGTAGATAAACCTACCTCGTGATGTAAAATTTATCTCCATGCTAGCTGTTTGAAGTTTATAAGCAAGAAGATTGAAAAAGTATATGGCTTTCTGAGGTGAAGAACACTTTGGTTTAGATGTATTAGAGTATGAGTGAGATATTAATCTGAAATTATGATGAATCTAAATTTGTGCAACATTTGAGGTTTAATTGGATGTCGTTATACTTTGCAATCTATTGAACGTAAAATAACAACGACTGTAGAAAAATATTGAAAGAACAGCAATACTTTTGTGCAAAAAAGCTTCTTTTTTTTGAGTTGTATACAGAAATAAATCTAGATAAGACGAATATATATTATTGATTATTATATGAATAAAACTTTTTGTTGAATATAAAATGCAAAGAGTAATGAATAATTACAAAAAAAAACGTACTTTTGCAGTTTGTAATTATAATTAGGATAGTATAATAAAGATATATCATACATGGGAAAAGTTGCTAAACATCAGCCAATAAAGTTGTGGGGTAGTTATTTATCCACGATATTTAGTATTGCATTGGTTCTCTTTGTTTTAGGGTTGTTAATGGTATTGGGTTATCATTCTTATCGTTACACGACTGATATAAAAGAAAATATTATATATAATGTGATTCTTTCGCCATCAACAGAGCAACACGAGGTGGCTATACTGAATAAAATGCTGAATCAAAAAGATGAGTATCCCTATATAAAAGCTGTAAATTATATATCGAAAGATGAAGCTGCACGTATATTTACAGATGAATTGGGTGATAATTTTGTTGATTTCTTGGGATACAATCCTCTCTTTCCTTCTTTTGAAGTGAATATGATATCGGGTATATCTACAGAACAGACCAATGCCAATATTGAATTGTTCAAGGAAAGTTTGAAAAGTTATACCTTTGTTACAGATGTGGTATATCAAGAAACTACAGTTAGCGAGGTGAATGAAATTATATACAATGTAGGTTGGGTATTGCTTGTATTTACAGCCTTGCTTTTGTTTGTATCCATAGTTGTGATAAACAATACGATAAAGATTGTTATATACTCGAAGCGATATACTATAAAAACCATGCAATTGGTAGGGGCAAAGCGTAGTTTTATAATACGCCCTTTTTTGCATCGTAGTGTGATATATGGTTTGTTGGGAGGTTTTATAGCAGCATTGCTGTTGGCGGTATTGGTGTTTATTGCATATAAACAGCTTAATGTCAATATTGCCATGGCTGATGTGCAAATGCCATACATTGTTATAATAGGTGCTGTAGTGCTGATGGGTATAGCAATATCATATCTTTCAACCTATTTTTCAATACGATATTATTTAAATCATAAAGACGAACAATTATATTAAAATAAATATATTATGAAACCTAATACTGTAAATACAAAAGGTAATACTCAAGAAGAAGTAAAAAGTAAATCCGATTTTGTTTTCGGAAAGAAAAATTATGTACTTATGATAGCCGGTTTATTGGTTATGGTAATTGGTTATTTATGTCTTGTAGGTGGCGGTTCAGAAGATCCTAATGTGTTTAATGATGCTATTTTTAGTACTCGCAGAATGGTAGTAGCTCCAATACTTATCATTGCCGGATTGGTAATAGAGGTATTTGCCATAATGATAAAGGATGGTAAAAGAGAGGAAGAATAGTATTATAAGAATATAAAAATTATTATATAGATATGGAGTGGTTTGAAGCGTTGATACTTGGCTTAGTTCAAGGTTTTACAGAATATTTGCCCGTAAGTAGTAGCGGACATTTATTGTTGGGCAAGGAAGTGTTGGGTGTAAATGTAGATGGAGGTGGTACTACGTTTGAGGTGATAGTGCATGTCGCAACGGTATTTTCCACTATAGTTATACTATGGAAAGAAGTAACTTGGATATTCAAGGGCTTGTTTAAGAAACCTATAAAGGCAGAGGTGGCCAATGAAACGAACAATAATTTGTTTGGTTGGCATTTTAATATGGAGCAGAGATATGCTTTCCTTATACTCATATCTATGATACCTATAGGTATAGTAGGTGTGTTTTTCAAAGATCATGTTGATGCATTGTTTGAGGGCGATCTTTTGATTGTAGGTATTTGTTTGTTATGTACTGCTTTACTACTTACTTTTTCGCAATATTTTTCGCCAAAGAAACCACATGAAATCAAATGTAAAGATGCTTTTATAATAGGCCTTTCGCAAGCTGTGGCTGTATTGCCGGGTCTTTCGCGTTCGGGAACAACCATTGCAACAGGTCTTTTGCTTGGCAATAGTCGTGAACATTTGGCTCAGTTTTCGTTTCTTATGGTTATACCTCCTATATTGGGCGAAGCATTGTTAGATGCCAAAGATATATTTATGGGTGGTGCCGAAACCATTTCTGTTACTGCAATGGTAGTAGGTTTTTTAGCTGCTTTTGCATCTGGTTGTGTAGCATGTAAGGCAATGATTGCATTGGTAAAACGTTGCAAATTGGTTTACTTTGCCATATATTGTGCTATAATAGGAATTGTTGCTATTGTATTTTAATATAGCTATATGACTGCAGAAGATTTAAAAGCAGGCAAGGTTGTGCTTGTAAACAAGCCTTACAAATGGACTTCCTTTCAGGTCGTAAATAAGATAAAGCATGTTTTGAGGCATAACTTCGATCTTAAGAAGATAAAGATAGGTCATGCCGGTACTTTGGATCCATTGGCCACAGGTTTACTTATAGTGTGTATAGGAAAAGAAACCAAATCCATAGAAAAGTATCAAGCATCTGAAAAAGAATATACAGGTACATTTGTATTAGGTGCCACTACTCCATGTTTTGACATGGAAAAGCCTATTGATGCAACTTATCCCATCGACCACATTACCGAAAAACTTATTACAGATATAGCCAATACTTTTGTTGGTGAGATTGAACAGGTGCCACCGATATTTTCGGCAGTGAAGATAAATGGCAAAAGAGCTTTCGATTATGCACGTAATCAAGAGGAAGTAGAGATAAAGGCAAAGAAGATATTTATCAAGACTTTTGAAATAACACGTATTGAGCTACCAGAAGTGGATTTTAGAATAGAATGTAGTAAAGGAACATATATACGTTCGATAGCACGTGATTACGGAAAAGCGTTAAACTCCGGAGCATACCTTTCGAGGTTGTGTCGTGAGAGGATTGGAGAATTTTCGTTGACTAGTGCGATGGAAATAGAAGAAGTGTCTGATTATTTAACAAATACTATTGTGGAAGTTAAATAATTAGACATGTATATTATTTATAGTGTTCTGTAATTCAGTTTAAATATAATTTATTGTTAAAAAACTTGACAAACCACTGTTAAGTGTCGTATATTTGCAAATTGTTTTGTAAGAGGTTGATGTGGATTTATGTTTCATATTTCCAAAGTATCAAATTCTTTTATTGTTTGAACGAATAAAAATAAATATATAATTATATAATGAAATTATCTCAATTCAAGTACACATTACCTAAAGATTTATTCGCAGAGAAGCCTTCAAAACTTCGTGATGAGGCTCGTTTATTAGTAGTTGATCGTAAAACGGGAGCAATAGAACACAGACTGTTTAAGGATCTTATAGACTATGTTGACGAGGGAGACGTTATGGTGCTAAACAATACCAAGGTGTTTCCGGCATTGCTTTATGGAGAAAAAGAGAAAACAGGTGCAAAGATAACAGTGTTTCTTTTGCGTGAATTGAATCGTGAAAGCAGGCTTTGGGATGTAATAGTAGATCCTGCACGTAAAATACGTATAGGAAATAAGTTGTATTTTGGACACAACGATACTCTTATAGCAGAAGTTATAGACAATACTACATCGCGAGGACGTACTGTGCGTTTCTTGTTTGATGGTTCTCATGAAGAGTTTATTACCACAATAAAATCGTTGGGACATACACCTTTGCCCGAAGAGTTGTTGCGTTTGCGTAATGTAGTACCGGAAGATGCAGAACGTTATCAAACCATATATGCCAAACATGAAGGTGCAGTGGCTGCACCTACTGCAGGCTTGCATTTCAGTCGTGAACTTTTGAAGCGTTTAGAAATAAAGGATGTAAAGATGGCCGAAGTAACTTTGCATGCAGGTTTGGGCAACTTCAAACCTATAGAAGTGGAAGATTTGACAAAGCATCGTATGGATTCGGAAGAGATGTATATTGATGATGAATCCTGTGATATCATAAATAAAGCCAAGGCCAATGGCAAGAAGATATGTGCCGTAGGTACCACATCAATGAAGGTGTTGGAAACTGCCGTAACAATTCCAGGAAAGGTAAGACCTTATTCCGGTTGGACAAACAAGTTTATATATCCTCCTTACGATTTCAGTGTTGCTGATATGATGGTTACAAATTTCCATCCCTCAATGTCATCGATGTTTATAATGGTAACGGCATTTGCAGGATATGATTTGATGATGAAAGCTTATCAGACAGCTATAAAAGAAAAATACAAATTTTACACATATGGCGATGCAATGTTGATATTGTAAAGCTAATGCAATAATAATTTTTACAGAAAAGAATGGAAGAGTGTTCTGCCATTCTTTTCTGTTTATAATACATAACATTAGAGATTATGGAACGATATATGATTATAGTGGCAGGTGGTTCGGGAAAACGTATGGGTAGCGATGTCCCTAAACAGTTTCTTCCCATTAATGGAAAACCAATACTTATGCGTACAATTGAACGTATAAAGCAATATGACAATAATATGTCTATAATAATCGTATTGCCGGAAGACCATATTCCTTATTGGCAACTATTATGTCGCGAATATAACTTTGATGTGCCATGTATTATAGCCCATGGAGGGAAGGAGCGTTTTTATTCGGTGAAAAATGCATTGACCCATGTGCCTGAAGAATGTTGGGTTGGAGTACATGACGGTGTAAGACCATTTGTGTCCAACGAAACATTGGACAAACTGTTTGAAGCATCTGAAACAAACTATGCTGCTATACCTGCCATAGCTCCATACGAAAGTATAAGAATGGACACCGGTGATAGTAATTCAATAATAGATCGCAATATAGTAAAGCTGATTCAAACTCCGCAAATTTTTCACTCATCACTCTTAAAGAAAGCCTATAATACTGATTACAATCTAATGTTTACCGATGATGCATCGGTGGTGGAACATGTTATGGGCAATAAGATAAAGCTAGTGGAGGGTAACAGAGAAAACATAAAAATAACCACAACTTTCGACCTTATGATGGCCGAAGTGATATACGAAAATTACAAATTCTAATTATTGGTTTCCTCCTTTATAATATCAAAAAGATTGATCTGCACATTGTCGAATAGTCGTAATTGGTTTTCCGGTGTCGAGTCTGCAACGTTTTTGATATTGGCAATCAGTGATTGGTGAATAATTTGTTTGGCAGCTACTGTTCGCGAAACGCCATGTTCCTTTGCATAATGTAGCAAAAGAATGTTGTCCTTTTCTGAAAGTGTAAGTTTCAATTTCAACGTCTTTGGTGTTTTCTTGGCGTTCATTAGTTGTTCTTTTGGCGTATTTATTTTCTGTTTTG
>JAEIGA010014244.1_pt1 | contig 12104 bp, 7 predicted proteins | sample 9270691 | NCBI WGS metagenome assembly JAEIGA01 (sample SAMN17057246, study PRJNA624740) | gut metagenome | biome: biome; isolation source: fecal sample | host: Bos grunniens | place: China: Xizang | collected 2019
ACACTAACCAACTACAAATATTATCAAGTTGACTACAAATTTGTAGTCAACTGCATTTCCCCAAATAAGTTGTATTCAATCTGCAGCCAACCCAACATTCTACAATAGCAAATAGAAATTTAACATTGTCACTCATATATATGCTGTGACTCCGCCTTTTATATTTATACGATTATATTTACCGCTACTTCACAATAAAATATATCGACTGTCTGTTGCCATAGGAATCGACAGCAGTTAGAGTATGGTAGCCTGGGGCGGGTAGGATTGGTTTGTTATGGACATTGGTTGTGGAGCCTATGTAGCTGTCGTCGAGGTGCCAAAACAGTTCTGCTGTGGCAGAGGTGTGGGCGATTTTACAAACAATGTTTCCGCGTGTGCCATCCAACTGTTTGGCTGGGGCTACGATGCTACCGTTTGCTGGATAGATAAAGTGGAAGGCATCCTCTGCTACGGCAGTTGTAGATGGAGTTATCTCGGGCATTGGTATGTACTCGGGGTGCTGCTGTTTATAGTAGTACTCCATGTGGGGTGGTAGTGCAAAGTAGTATTCTGAGCGTGTGGGCTCACTGCGGTCAGTCACTCGGCGCTCACCATCTAAAGAGACCAAGATTTCGGTGCAGTGTGTGCATACTCCACTCTTTACGCTATTACGAGGCAACAAGACTTCATCGGTATCGGTGCAATATCTACCTGCGCGATAGCCAGAATGGCTACACACCTTTACCTTTTCACCATCTGTACTTAGAGGCTCAGTAAACCACTCTGAATATGGTAGCAATCCAAAAGCATCAAATAAAATTGGTCCAGCGCATCGTGCACCCGTAAGCTCAGCCACGCCACTACCATCGGCATTGCCTACCCATACGCCAACGACATACTTCGGTGTTACACCCACAGCCCAAGCATCACGCGAGCCGTAGCTTGTACCCGTCTTCCATGCCACATTCTGCACCGATACGGCTCTACGCCAATCCATCTGGTCGGGGCGGTTTACCTCGCGCATAGCATTAAATGTATGGTATAGGGCTACCCTATCTCGTATTGGGAAGTCGGGGTAAGCAGTTGTATTGGCATAGCACGCCGCCATCTTTGAGTAGCACGACACGACATCCACCAATCTCACCTCAGCGCCACCCAACACAAGTGATAGTCCGTACTCATCAGCCGAGCGTGTGAGTGACTCGAAGCCCGATTGCTGCAAGGTGTTGGCAAAACGAGCTACGCCATACTCTTTGAGCAGGTGAACATTCGGGATATTTAGCGATAAGGCAAGAGCCCTATCCGCTGCAATAGCACCAGCGTAGCTACCGTCGAAATTTTTAGGTACAAAACCACCAAAGTCGGTTGGCACATCAGGGAGGAGGCTCGTTGGGAGCACTACCCCATCTTGCAATGCAACGGCATAGAGCAACGGCTTCAAGATACTACCCGACGAGCGCGGAGCACGGGCAATATCTACCCACTTACCGTGGCGATCATACGACATATCACTATTACCGCAGTAAGCAACGATCTCACCCGTAGCAACCTCCTCTACTACAATTGCCAAGTCCTGAATATTCTGCAATCGCAATTCTCGACTCCAGCGTGCAGCCAACGTCTCTACACGCTGTTGAAGAGCGATATCTATATATGTTGTCGTCTGCTCTCCGTGGGCGACCTGGTTGTAGTGCTCCACAAGGTGAGGGGCATACTGAGGCATTGGATAAGGGTTACCAATAAGGGGTTCCTCCACCGCAAGCGCATATTCATCATCCGAGATTTCACCCTTTTCGTGTAGACGAGCCAGCAGACGGTTACGTTTAGCGAGCAGAGCCTCGCGATTCTTATCGAGGTGTATCAGCGACGGAGCATTTTGCAAGACCGCCAAGGTTGCAGCCTCAGCCCACGATAGCTCAGCATTAGCATCGCCCAAGTATCTCCACATAGCGGCACGAATACCTACAACATTACCACCAAATGGGGCGTGAGAGGCGTACATATTCAAGATCTCCTCCTTACTATATCGCATCTCTAAGCGTGTTGCCATAAAGGCCTCGACACCCTTTTGCCACAACGTTCGTGGTTTCTGACGCGAGAGGCGAACAAGTTGCATTGTGATAGTGCTACCACCACTTACCACACGTCCATTGCGCACATTTTGCACCATAGCACGTGCCAACGCTGGAACACTCACACCACAATGCGAGTAGAAGCGATGATCCTCGAACTCGATGAGTGCCGTAACGAACTTTTCAGGCAGAGTGTCACACATCGGAAAACGCCACTGTCCATCATCCGCCACTCTTGCACCCAATAGTTCGCCATTTTTATCGGTCACCACAGTCGAGTATGGAACACCCTCAAATAGGTCTTTAGGCAAGCAAAAGAGCCATAGTAGCAAGATAGCTCCTGCTACTATTATTGCTCCATATTTCAACCACTTACGCATATTATTCCACTATGGTTTTACTATTTGTAGTCATCGCACGGCATGAAGTATTGTACATATCCTCGCACACTGTAGGAGGCACGACGAATGCGCCAGCGTATGCAGCACGAAGCTTCACCGTATAGCTTTTACTTTCGCCTGAGCCTATTGGGAAATACCAACTAATACGATCATCACGAATATCGGTGTACAATGCAAAGCTATCAAAATCGCCACCATACAAACGCTCGTTCCATATCTCCCAACCCGAAGGCACGGCATACGTAAGTGCCATAGATCGCGAGTCATTAGCCATTGCCTTGACATCTATATGCGCCAAGAATTCATCACCCTGATTCAAGCGGTCAATGCTAATACTCTTACCCTCCAAGTCAGTGTAACGAAGACTCACATCAACGCCATTTGAGAGAGGTTTTATGCTCTCATTAGCGGATGGAGTACGACGCATCATAAGAGCAACGCAGATCTCCTCCTCGCCTAAATTCTCAACAACAACACTACCACCCTTACTATCTAACGAAAGGTTTTTAACACCGCGAAGATTACGAATAATCTCCCTATCACCATTACCTCGTGTTACCGCCACCTCCGTGGTAGATGCACTTCCTACGACATCACTCATTCTACTCATCGCAGAGCTTACAAATGCAACCTCCTGTGTGGTGCAAGCCGTAGCTGAGAATTGAGATACCACCTCACGGGCGAGCTCAAACGCTCTACTCTTATCGCCCGCAAGAAGATAGCTCTCGAGAGCCAAAGCCTTATCTCTTAGTGATGACCAGAACATTTCATAAGTGCCATTAATAGCTGGTGTCGTCTCAGCCTTATCAATGAGCTTCGTAGCAACATCTGTTCGACCATTAAGGGTATATGCAGCAGCAAGGCACAATAGGGCTTGCTGTGAATGACTCTTCGATTCACGCAACTTATTCATTGCAGCCGTAGGTTGCTCACCAGCAAGTACAAGAGTATAGAGACGATAAGACTGCACTAAATCGGCAGCATTTGTAGTAGAGTGACGATAGCTTCGCGCCGTAGCATTCTGATAAGTCTTCCAACGCTCTATTGTTTGATTAGAGACGATGAAGCCCTGACGACGTGCCTCCACCATAACCTCGCCAGCCATAGAGGTAACCCACTCATGAGCGCAATCATCACCTGGCCAGTAGGCAAAACCTCCAGATGAGAATTGACGCGATTCGATAGACTTAAGCAACGTTGGCAATATCTTCTCAGCACGAGCCTTATCCTCAGCGCTCAAGAACTTACGAGCATAGAGCATATACATCGCTCTTGCCGATAGTTGCTCGGTACAATAGTGTGAGTAGTTCTCAACAAACGAGAAGACACCGCTAAAATCGATGGTAGGCATTGTCGCGATAGTTAGCTCAGCACTGCTATATTGCGATAGGTCGAAGTTCTGCTTTGCGCCCTTAGCAAGAACAACACTCTCCGAGTCAATAATATCTGGAAGTGGGTTTCGCACATCTATAAATATCGTCTCTGTTGCTTGCTGACCACCACCTATAGCATTGATAATGATCTTTGCCTGGCCACTCTTTGTCTCATCGCACTGCAGATCAAAGTTTATTAGTGTCTCAGACGGTTGTTTAAACACCACACTCTTTGAAGAGCTGCCAACGATAGACACAGGACCCTCAGTCTCAACAGTTAACTTAACCTCCTTAACCTTCTCCTCCATAGCAAAGAGGTTAATTGGCAGTTTAACGCTATCTCCGCACGCGAGCTGACGAGGCATAGTTGCAAGCAACATCAAAGGAGAGCTCACCTTAATACTCTCATCTGCGCTACCATACGCCCCATTTTTAGCCGCTACGACCATTACTCGCACCGAGCCCACATACATTGGCAGGGTGATTTTATGGCTCTTAGTACCGCTATTTAGCGTAAATGGACCCAAGAACTTAACAACAGGGTTAAAGCGCTTCTCCTTACCAGCAGCACGGCGCAATGCCTCATCACCACCAATGCTCAAGATTGATGTGAACTTACCACCATACGCGCCGATTACATCGCTATACATATCCCAAGTCTTAACGCCCAAAGCCTCGCGCTGATTCATTGCAGCCCATGGCTGAGGTGTTGTATAAGAGGTGATATCAAGCAAGCCCTCATCAACAATGGCAAGTGTATAGCTCATTGGTTTACCATCAGCCTCGCGCACCTTAATCGTGAACTCCTGCTGTGGAAGAATCTCCACTGGAGCATCGATTACAGGGTGCAAAATAGTCTTACGGTCGATAACCTCAGCGCCCTCCACGCCATACATTCGAATTGGGGAGTCGTTGATGGTCTGCGAGTGTGGTTGCAAGAGTGTGGCGTGAACATAGAAGTTTGGAGTCATATCTGCTGTTACAGGAAGTGTATACGCAGTCTCCTTATCCGACGAGGTATTTACCCACTGACGAGATATTACTCGTGAGCCATTCTCCACAGAGAGTAACACGCGACCACCCGCCGATTTTGGGAGATAGATGGTTGCCTTTTCGCCCACCTCATAGTTCTGCTTATCAAGCGAGAATGAGAGCATAGTCGATGCCGTAGGGTTACTCTTACCCGAGTGACCTCGCCAATCTGGCCAGTCAATATATACAACGCCACCAGTAGCGTGACCGCCCTCTATATCCTCGACATACACGATATACTTACCCCACGATGGATAGTCTATACGGAATGATATCTCACCCTTACCATTTTTTGTTGTAACCTTGCCCGATGCTACGACCTCGGTTGTTGTGCTCTGCACGTAGCGACATAGTTCATCGGCAGAGCCCTCCCACCACCAGCTCCAATCGAGTTTATAGATCTTATATCGTAGCTCTCTATCAACGCTCTTTCCAGAGGGATCTACAGCTATGACAGGTAGACGTAGATCACAATCAGTCTCAAACTCCTTGTCCCCAAGCGCTATACCCACATAGCTATTATATGGCGAGTAGCGCACCGAATGAGAGGTAAGGCTCTCATCGCCACCAGCCTCTACCACTCGTGCAATAATATTTGCCTGCAACATACCAGGCGCTTGCTGCGTAGTAGGCACCTCAAAATATCCATAAGCCTTACCTAACGAGTCGAGTTGACCCTCATAGATAGTATGGCTTGCGTTCGAGAATGAGTATAGAGGATTGTTAAATGTGTAATCCTTGTATTGCTCAAACGGATGAGGGTTGTTATATAGCTCCATCTCCACCTCTGCATCGAGGTTTGCAGCCACTGGACCAGTAAGCCAATGCGCCTCAATACCGACGTATGCTGCCTCCTCACTCTGCAAAACGGCAGGTGAAGAGATATTAATTTTGAGACGGTTAGGCTTGATAGTCTCAACTCGTACTGCATGGTGATATGTTTGACCTCCCACCATAAAACGAGCATCCCAGCGTCCAGTAGGCACATCCTCTGTTGTTGCTACTGTAAAGAGATAGATACCATCTACGCCCTGCGTAAGAATCTGCGTATCGTATAGTTGCTCCTGAGGTGTATATAGTTCCATTGTCACAGGATGATTTTTAGGTAATGTGCGCTGTTTATCCTCGACAATAAGTGTCAAATATATATTATCACCTGGTCGCCAAACACCGCGATCACCATAGACAAAGCCCTTTACACCTCGCGCAACGGACTTACCACCAACATCAAAACGACTTGTAGAGAGTTCATGACCGCCGTTGAGTTTGAGATAGGTTGTCGAAACGCCATTCGATGCCGTTACAACAAATGGTTTACCATCGGCATTGAAATCCGCAAAGCCCTGATCATTGGTATAAGCCGAGCCAATCTCACGCATTTGATAGTTGTATGCCGTTACCTTCACACCACTCATAGGCGCTGCAGTCATAATATTCGATACCGAGCACCATATTTTATCACCCTCAGCTCGCTTTACAATCAAGCCGATGTTCGATGCCATAAGGTTGTACTCAGCATAGCTCTTCGAGGACATATAGTAACTATCCTTGGTGGGATCGTCATCCTCATACCAGTTGTACTCCATCCAATCATAATCAGGTGCTTCACGATAGATATATGCAGAGTCCTCATCCCAAACCTGCTTATCGCTCTTTGTTACACCCGATAGCATCTCAAACTCACCCACCTCTGTCTTATCGTAGAGTGAGTATGCCTTGCGGAACGATAGACGAATGTTGTATATAGCGCCGTGCTCCTGCTTAAAAAGATTCTTCAAGTCAATCGAGAAATTCTGCCACTGGTGCAGATTTTGGCTTTTGTCGCCATCCAAACGAACAGTTTGCTTATAAATCAAGCGACCCACTCGTCTCAAACCATACTTCTCCTCAATCTCATTATCCTGAAGGAAGGTCATCACGTTATTAGTGTAAATCTTCACAACCTCCACATCTACCGCCACCAAATTAACTGCACGGAATGGGAATGTAAGGTTATTGCCATCAGGGAGGATAGTACCACTAATAGGCACCTCAATAGCTGGAGGAATAACCTCTTGCTCAAAGTGCTGAACAATCTCACCGTTAAGGTTGATGTCGTCATTTGAGCGAATATCCTCCGAGATTCTCACAACAACATCTGTCAAGGCATTTGTTGGATAATAGACCTTGACATTTGTGCCTCGACGCTCGATACGAGTAGCCTCGATATTATCTATTGCGATTAGTCCATCGAGCTCCTGTTCTGCCGAAATCGGTGCCGAAAACTCCAAATTGATATATGGCTCTGCGGCATTTACTCGCTCCATATACAACAATCTAAACTCCGATAGTCCTGGCACAACCACCTCTGCTGATGCACTCGAAAAATAGTTCTGTGGGTTGTACTCGATCTTCATCGCAGCATCCTCATTCTTGCACTTAACACCACTAATTGTAAAGGAGTGAATATAGGGGTTGGCAGTTGTTGTAATCGATGATTTAGCACCTGTATGGTTACACGTTAGCGTTGATGGCTCGGTTGCCTCCTCGCCTGGCACAGTGCTAAAAATCATATTACCACGCACGATGACCTGCTCCAAGTTATTTGGGTCTATGCTCACGTGCAAATCCGCGAGTTCCACCTCACGACGCTCGACAAAAAAGTCAAACGAGAAATCCTTAAGCGTATCGATACCCGTAAGTTGCGACATCGAGACACGGCAATTATACTGTGTTCCCTGCTTTAATGCTCCAGCGTTAGGCACAAACTCAATATATCTACCCTCGTCGTAGTAGTTAGCCTCACCCTTTACCGAAGGGGTAAATTGGAAGACCTTATCGAGCGAACGATTGGTGTCTATGCGTGAGAAAAGCGAATCGGTAGCTTCGATACAGATTGTATCATCCATATCGATACGTTCAGGAGTGTAGGCAGCAATCCATATCGCAGCCTCTTGGGTAGACATCGGTTCCTCAGAGCCACACGATACGATGCCCACAATAGCAAGCATCGCAATCGAGAATTTAAGCAGAGTAGTTTTCATAATTTATACTTGTTTTAATTTGTTTACACAATTCTTCAAGTACAAATATCTATAAAAGAAATCGTACAGCCGAGCATTTCCTTCTCGACTGTACGAAATCGTTTTTGCGGTGTACGAAATAGTCCGCTTTCTGCTACTTTGAATATCGTTCCGACACTAATCCTCTACAACCACTCTTCGCCATACGATGTAGCTTGTATTCTTTGGCATCTTGCGACGACCAGTATAGTAGTTGTCTTCGCCAAACTCGTGCATTGTGCCCGACTCATCAATAGCCCAACCGTATGCCGATGATCCAACGAGATATACCGCCTGGTCGACCCCCAAATCTACCAATGCTTGAGCGAAATCGTGGAACGACTCTGGCGTTCCACTATCCGCCATAAATATCTCGCCACGTCTGTCGCAAATGGCACGTCGCACAGACTTACCTTTAGGCTCGTTCTCAATTAACACACCATCGCCCACCAAAGGATACTGGCGAAAGAAGTAGCCACCCTGCTCCGTTGCCTGCTCGAAGAGAGGTGAATTGTCGGCAACACCCACTGTCACCACGCCATTAATCGATGCACAAAAACCCCTCTTAGAGAGCCCCCATGCAAGAGGCTCACCATTTAGAACAAATGCACCTACAATACCACCGTTATCGGCTCTAACGTCTGCTGCCTGAGCGGCATAGATTATGGTTGCATCCTCCCTATTCATTCTACCTATCTGTAACGACATCTCGGCATTGTGCGGGATGAAGATATGAATAGGAATATCGTTTATAAGGGTATCTCTAATCTCGGTAAAACCTGCCTGCGATGGATCAACATCGCGACCAAGCCACTCTCGACCAACAGAGACTGGTTCTGGCTCGACCACTGGCTCAAAGAGTGCTGGCTCAGGCTCTGACAGTTGCTGTGCCGGCACCTCGTGGTTGCCTGATAGGATAAACGCCAATAGAACTATCACACCCAAAACAGCGATTACAACTATCCACTTATTTCGAGATATAGGCTTGCGCTGATCCTCTTCGCCTACGATACGAATTTGGTCATCACGGATATCTTTCAACTCCTTCATAACTATTTTACCTCCTTTTCAAGTAACTCCTTCAACTGCTTCAATGCCTCCTTGGATGCGGTCACGGTGTGGTTAAACGATGCCACATCGGAGAGTGTCAACTTCTGTCTCACGATGTTGATGTAGTAGATGTAGGAGCGGTTAATGATTAGACTTCTACCGATGCGAATAAAGACATTACCGTCGCTACCGAGCTGCGACGAAATCATCTTCTCAACCTCGCCCAACTGATACGACACCATACGCACCTCATTATCGGTCTGCATAATGGTCGAATAGTTACCATCCGACGATATGTAGACAATCTTCTCCGGCGCGATACGCACCAGATCAATCGAGGTCGATATTACCAATTGTTTCTTCATCCGTATTAATTTCTACGCAAAAGTATAACAGTTATCCGGTATCTCAAAACATTCTTAGTTATAATGTATGAAATAGCTGTTTTAGTGTATGTAATCCACACTACGACAACTTAAATATTATATTTGACGACACTGACAAAGATATAGTAAAAATTTCTAAAAATATCAAGTTTGGAGCAATAATTTGTCTATATTGTGCATTCTTATTCAATATTCTGCACATTTAATTCTAAACTTTTTGGGATTGAAGCATCGCGTATTGCAGAACTGCATAGAATTTAATGCCACCCAGGTAGTATCGTTTGCCATTTATCCACAATTTTTGTCTATCTTTGCAGGCGAATAATTGGGACGAGAGAGGAATATTATTTTAACTAAAAAACAAACGTATATGAGTGAGATTACAAAGTGCCCTAAGTGCGGTGGCGAGTATGTATATTTCGATGGATCGCTCTATGTATGCCCTGATTGCGCATACGAGTTTGATGGCGAGAATGGCGCAGCTGCAACAAGCGACAATACACCACGAGATAGCAACGGCGCTGAGTTGTTGGATGGTGATTCAGTGACCGTTATCAAGGACTTGAAGGTTAAGGGCTCCTCTATGGTTATCAAGCGAGGCACTAAGGTGAAGAGCATTCGTCTTACCGAGAATCCAGAGGAGGTAGATTGCAAAATCGACGGTAGCAGCATTGTACTTAAGACCTGCTTTTTGAAGAAGTAAACCGCAGTCTATTATCGGATATTTAAACCGACAAATTACACAAGCCAAAAGTCTCCCAATTGGGGCGCTTTTGGCTTTCTTTGTACTGTCAAGCCTACGAATTAGCCTCACTTATATTTATTCTTGTTTTAACGTAGAAACAGACGTTTATTTATCGTTTTTTTCCATCCACTCGCGCCAATTAGCAGCAATGTCTTTTGATGTCGTAACAACCTATAATACAATAAAAACCACCACTTTAATTGTAATACTACTATACCTTTTCGCTCATAGATATCCTAAATGGGTCATTATTGATATTTTTTAAACATTTATATTGCTATATAACATACTTTGCATATATTTGTAGTGTAATCACAAAAACATTATACTATGGCAAATGAACTAATGACACTACATATAGATATAGAGATATGCGACAATTATGGGAGTGGTGGCGAGCGCGAAGATGAACGTTTTGCACGAGCTATTGAGCATGGGCTACGATGCGCTGTTGGAGTCGAGGAGTTAGCCGAGATGTGTTGCCAGTCGGTCTCCACCTTCAAACGCCGCTTCCGTGCCCGCTATAGTATGTCACCACACCGCTGGTTTACCCTACACAAATTGGAGATCGCCTACAAGATTATACTTAAGCGTGATATCGCCATTGTGGAACTCACGAAGCTCTGCGGCTTCAACAACTCCTCACACTTTATTGCGGCCTTCCGCAAGCGCTACGGCATCTCCCCCGCTCGTCTAAGCAAGCAACTCCGCGAAAAGGAGCGACAAGAACAAGAGGCCTTAAATAAAGAGGTGGAATAAAACACCGCACCCGCAAGACAATAAATCTTGCGGGTGTCGTGCATAGATTAAAGTTATGTTCTACAATATTAGTATAATCACAACAAATTTTCTATCTTTGTGGTGAAGGAATATAATAACATAGGATAATATGCGCAAAATTTTAGTTATAGCTTTGGCGTTGTGCATTCCTGCAATGGCATTTGCTTGGGGTGCTAAGGGTCACGATATTGTGGCGTGCGTGGCAGAGAAAAATGTATCGAAAAAGACACGTCGTGCGGTTGAGAAGGTACTTGATGGTCACTCGATGGTATATGTAGCAAACTGGATGGATAACGCCAGCCACACCGAGGAGTATGCCTACACCAAGACGTGGCACTATGTGAATGTAGACCCAGAGGAGCAGAGCTACTACAACTCCACAAAAGAACCTAAGGGCGATGTTGTAACGGCAATAGACGGCATCGTGGCAAACCTCAAGAGCGGTGAGCTAACACCAGACCAGGAGCGCGCACAGCTAATGATGCTTATCCACCTCGTAGGTGATATGCACTGCCCTATGCACGCAGGACACAAAGGCGATAGGGGCGGCAACGGCACAAAAGTAAAATACTTCAACGCACAGAAGAAGCTACACACGGTATGGGATAGCGATATCATCGAGTCGGCACACCGCTGGAGCCATAGCGAGTGGCAGGAGCAGATAGACCGCGTAAGCAAAAAGGAGAAGAAGGCAATGGCGCAGGGCAGACCAGTAGACTGGATCGAGGAGTGCGTAACACTCGCCGCAGATGTCTACACACGCTCCACCACGGGCGAAAACCTATCATACGACTATGTGACCTACTACACGCCTATTATCGAGGAGCAACTCCTAAAGGCAGGCATCCGTCTTGCAGCGCTTCTCGAGGAGATATATTAAGGACTCGGAGCAACTTTGCAAGAATAATTTTAGGAAATAGCAACGATTTACAGAAAATGTTTTGCAAAAATTTTGGATAATAGAAAAAAGTGTGTATATTTGCACCCGATTTGAAAAACAAATCACACGGTGGATGTAGCTCAGTCGGTTAGAGTAGAGGATTGTGGTTCCTAAGGTCGTGGGTTCGAATCCCATCTTCCACCCCTAAAATGCAGAAAATCAGTCAGAAACGTTATTCTGGCTGATTTTTTTGTTATTTACAATCCTCCACTCCAACCGACTGAGCTACATTTGCAAACAAATATGCAAACAAAATCGGATGAGGCAAAATCGTTTGCAAAAGCATTGTAAACCGTTAATTG
>JAEIGA010014245.1_pt1 | contig 12104 bp, 5 predicted proteins | sample 9270691 | NCBI WGS metagenome assembly JAEIGA01 (sample SAMN17057246, study PRJNA624740) | gut metagenome | biome: biome; isolation source: fecal sample | host: Bos grunniens | place: China: Xizang | collected 2019
ATCGGCTACGAGACAGTGAAGGTTTCTCTCAATGACCATCAGGTCATCGCTGACGTGGTTATGCCAACAGAGGCGGTCAAGCTTGATGACGTGGTCGTGATCGGTTACGGTGTGCAGAACAAGCGTGACGTTACAACATCCATCACTTCTATTAAGGCAGATGAGTTCAAAAAGCAGTCAAGCGCGGATTTCCGTGACGCTATGGCAGCGAGAATGCCTGGTGTACAGGTACTTACCCTTGGTGGTCAGCCAGACGGTAACATCGCTATCCGTGTCCGTGGTATCCAGTCGGCAACTGCAGGTAACGACCCTCTCTATGTGATCGACGGCGTTCCATGTGACTCACGTGCATTCGCAAACCTTGACGGTTCGGATATCGAGAGCCTTGAGGTTCTCAAGGATGCGTCTGCAGCGGCTATCTACGGTTCACGTGGATCTTGCGGTGTGGTTCTTATCACTACAAAGCGCGGTTCATCAGAGACACCTGTAGTAAGCTATGACGGACAGGTCAGCATTTCCAACGTGAACAAGAGAATCGAGATGCTTGACGCGTACGAGTGGTCAGAGATCTATATCGAGGCTCGTAACGGTGCGTATACATTCAACGTTCCTACAGGATCGTTCGGTGACCCTATGAGCGCAAGACCTCAGGTATACCACACTTACCAGGATATCGCAGCCCTCTATCTTGCAGACGAGACAGGTACTTTGACAAACACAGACTGGCAGGATGCAATCTTCCGTACAGCTCTTACTCACAAGCACTCGCTTTCAGTATCTGCGAAGACTAAGAACTACAGCTACTATGTAGGTGCAAACTACCTCAGCAGAGAGGGTACGATCATCGGTTCGGATTTCCAGCGCGCAAGCGTCAGAATGAACCTTGACGGCAAGAAGGGCAGACTCAAATATGGAGTAAGCTTCTCACCTTCATACTCGATTACAAACCACGTTGATGCTGACGCTCAGTACGGTTCTGACGGTGTGATCGCAACTGCTCTCATGGCTCCGCCTATCTTCCCTGTATACAATGAGGATAACTCATACTGCTGGGATATGAACGGTGCGCTCAGAAGAACTGAGACAGGCGGCAAGGATACTCAGGTGAATGAGGTCCTCAACCCGGTAGCCCTTGCAAAGGAGATCACTGACGTTCGCCAGAAGATCAACCTCGTGGGTAATGCATATGCAAGCATTGAGTTCTTCAAGGGTCTTGAGTACAAGTTCTCTCTCGGAGGTGACTTCTATTCATACAACCGCGACTACTACCGTCCATCTTACTTGCCACTCCGTGGAAACAAGTATCTCAACTATGTGACTGATGAGAACGGTGTAGGACATTACGAGGCAGTTCTTTCAGATCCTACTGCAAAGAACAACAGCAACCAGTATTTCCACTGGAACATCTCTAATCAGCTCATGTTCAACAGAAAGTTCGGTAACCACTCTGTAAGTGCCGTTGCTGCATATGAGGCTGAGAAATATACAAACGTTACCAGCACAATCGTAGGTACAGGTGTTGCCGGTGACGACAAGATCCGCACAACAAAGGGTAAGACTCTCGATCTTGAAAATACACTGAACAATAAGTCGGCTTCGACATTCGCTTCTTGGCTTGTACGTGCCCAGTACTCTTACAAGGGACGTTACATGGTATCGGCTTCGATCCGTGGTGACGGTTCTTCAAGATTCGCTCCTAACACACGTTGGGGTTACTTCCCTGCAGCATCAGTAGGTTGGCGTGTGAGCGACGAGTCGTTCATGAAGGATGCAACTTGGTTGGATGACCTCAAACTTCGTGCATCTATCGGTCAGACAGGTAACGCTCAGATCGGAAACTCAGAGTATCTCGCACTCTACGGCTCTGCAAACCTTGACCTCGGAAACGGTATCGTCAACCAGGTATATCCAAACCAGATCGCAAACAACGACCTCAGATGGGAGAAGAACACTCAGTCTAACATCGGTCTCGACGCAACTCTCTGGAAGGGTCTCTTCGGTGTCAACCTCGACCTCTACTACTCAAAGACAACCGACATGCTCTACAATGTACCGGTATCTTCAGTATCAGGTCTCACTTCATCTAACATGAACATCGGTTCGATGCAGAACAAGGGTATCGAGATCAACGTATTCTCTCGTAAGCAGATCGGTGATTTCCACTATGATATCAATGCAAACTGGTCACTCAACCGTAATAAGGTCCTCAGCCTCGGTGATGAGGATGCACCTATGATCGTTGAGTCATCATATGCAGGTGGTTACTATATCACTCAGGTAGGTCAGCCTATCGGTTGCTACTATCTCCTCGTTCAGGACGGAGTATTCCACAACCAGGAGGAGCTTGATTCATATCCACACTTCGACACTACAGTGGTGGGTGACTTCCGTTTCCTCGACGCTGACGGTGACGGTGTCCTTGAGAAGGACGATGACCGCGTGATCGTAGGTAACTACATGCCGGACTTCTACTATGGTTTCGGTCTCAACCTCGGTTGGAAAGGTCTTGACCTTACTGCAAACTTCCAGGGTGTGTACGGTAATGAAATCCTCAACCTTGAGCGTCGTTACCTCTGTAACATGGAGGCTTCATCGAACATGATGAAACTTGCTCTCCAGAGATTCCCTTATGGTGAACTCAACAGAGCAACACGTAAGTCTTCAGGAAACAACGGTGCCAGCACATCTACATTCCACCTCGAGGATGGTTCATACCTCAGACTCCAGAATCTTTCAATCGGATATACCTTCCCAAACACGTGGTTCCAGAAGGCTAAGATCCGTAATTTCAAGGTTTATCTGCAGGGATCTAACCTCTTCACTCTTACAAACTACTCAGGCTATAACCCAGAGGTGAGCAAGAGAGCAAATGCTATCAGCCCAGGTGAGGACTACTGTTCTTATCCACTCGCTCGCACATTCAGCCTCGGCCTTAACTTCAACCTTTAGTATTTAGGAGGTATAAATATGAAAATAACACATATAATTGCATTGGCTGTCGCTTCTCTCGGACTTATTTCTTGTGGAAACGAGTTCTTCGAGCAGTATCCGAGCAACAATGTGACAGAAGGTAACTTCTATCAGACTGAAGACGACTTCAATCAGGGAGTTTACGCTTGCTATGCCAAGCTTAAGACTCAGAGTGGATTCCACATCACAGAGCTGTCATACCGTACTGAGGAGTGTATTCTCGAGTCAATGGCGGTGTCGACACAGGACCGTTATGATATCGACCATTTTGCGGAGAACTCAAGCAACGGTATCATCAGCGATATCTGGAATGCATGGTATAACGGTATCTATCGTTGTAATGACGTGCTTGATCATGCAGCAGGAAAGGATTTCCCTAAACTTGCTCAGTACAAGGCTGAGGCCCTCTTTATCCGCAGCTGGTACTACTTCAATCTCTGGAGGTGCTTCGGTGGTGTCCCTGTAGTAAAGAGTGTAGCAACTCCTGCTGAGGCTAAACTTGTACCTCGTTGTACAGAAGAGGCAATGTATGAAATGCTCGTTGAGGATCTTACATATGCTATCAACAACCTTCCTGCGGCAAGAAGTGCTGAGAAGGCTCGCGTGACCAAGATCGCTGCCCAGGCTCTCCTCGGTAAGGTACACCTTACTTTCGGTGAGTATTATGAGGCTGAACTCGTTCTTACAGACGCAATGGCAGACAGCAACTACGGACTCATGCCTACAACAGGTGATGCGTTCAATGTAGCTAACAAGATGAACAAGGAGATTCTCTTCGCTCTCTACTACAACAAGAGCAACGATAATGGTCACGGATACTGGTACAGCTCGAATACAGCTGTCGAGGCTGACAGACGTAACCCTACTCCTGAGTTCCAGGCAATCTTCGCAGCGAACGACAATCGTCTCCCTCTCATCAATACCTATAGAAAGATCACAAATGCGGTCTACGCTATGACTAAGTGGGATGATACATACGATGCAACATACACCACTCAGGTAGGTAACGACTTCCCTCATCTTCGCTATGCTGACGTTGTACTTATGCGTGCAGAGGCTCTTGCTCAGCAGGAGAAGATCGGTGATGCTGTAACTTATCTCAACATGACTCGCACAAGAGCTGGTCTTTCTGAAGCTTCAGCATCTGATTTCGCAGACAAGAAGGCTTTCCTCGTAGAGCTTGGCGCAGAGCGAGGTCGTGAGTTTGCACTCGAGGGTCAGCGTTGGTTTGACCTCGTTCGCCTTGGACTCGCAGTTGAGCACTTCCGTGCACAGGGTCACACTATCGGTGAGCATAATCTTCTCTTCCCGATCCCTAACTCACAGATCGAGATTGTCAACAACAAGGAAATCCTTTGGCAGAACCCAGGTTTCTAACATATAAACCTAAAGAGAAATGAAAAAATCATTATATATCATTTTAGCAGCAATCCTCTGCTTGGGAATCTCTTCCTGCTGGAAAGAGAATCTTCCAGAAAAAGGACAGGATCGTCACCAGGTCCAGAATCTCGTGGCAACTCCGGGAGATGAGGAGGTAGTTCTTTCATGGACTATGCCGGAAGGATGGAATCCTACTGACTTCCTCATCACTTACAACGATGCAGCATCTGCAACTGTGAAACTCTATACAGATGGAGCTACCACATATACCGTAACTAACCTCGTGAATGAGTTCTCGTATTCATTCAACGTACAGGCTATCTACGGCGAGGCTGTGTCGGGTATGGTAAGCGTAAGCGGAAAGCCGACCACATCAAGATTCCCAATCACATCTTATCTCGTTGATACTGACGACCAGACAGTTACCGTAACTTGGGAGAAACCGTCGACACTTGTTGAGGGATACACCGTCAAGTACTACATGGAAGGTGACGAGGGTAATGTACAGGAAATCAAGATTGACAAAGATGCTCTCAAGCATGAGTTCAAGGGTCTTACAAACGACAAGAGCTATTTCTTCTCATTTGTAGCCAACTATGCTAAGGGCGATTCAGAGCCTGTCGAGTTCAAGGCTATGCCTGCTCTTGCAATCCCTTACTTCGTGAGCGCAACATCTGTGGCTCAGGGATGGCCTGTTACATTCCAGTTCAACAGAACTGACTTCCCAGAGGCAACAGACGTCAAGTGGTCATTCCCTGACGGTGGCACAAGAACAGGTGACGAGGTTACATACAGCATCTATGCTACAGGCGAGAAGCAGGTAATCCTTACTGCCAAGGTCAACGGCATCGACAAGGAGTGGAAGATCGACATCACTCTCCGTGAGTGGGTAGTGGAGTCGACAGGTCTTGCTCAGGATGGAACCAACTACAACGGTTACAAGGGATCATATCCTATATTCTCACCAGATGGAAAGACTGTATACGGCATTACCTTCAACAAGATTTCAGGTCTCTATGCGTATGACATCATGACAGGTGCTGAAAAGTGGCGCTTCATTCCTGAAATTCCATCAGGTAGCTACAACCCTGGAACTGTAAACCCTGTAAATGGTGATATCTATTACGGTACAACAACAGCAGGACAGTTCTACTGTGTATCTTCTGAGGGTCAGCTCAAATGGACTTTCAAAGAGGCTGGATCAATGAAGAGTACTGCACCGGCAGTAAGCGCAGACGGTAGCATCGTCTATATCGCTGACGCTACAGGAAACGTATTCGCTATCAATGCATCATCAGGTGCAAAGATCTGGGGTACAACTGCAGGCAACGGCAGCCAGGCAGGTTCACTCCTTCTCAATGGCAATGATCTCATCGTAGGTTCTGGTGATACAGGCAAGACAATCACTTTCATCAATGCTACAGACGGTTCTGAGATCTCTACTATCGCTCTTACAAAGGGTGCAACCGATATCGCAGGTATGGCTGTAAGTGATGACAAGAAGATTGCATACGTACCTCTTCTCGGAGATGGTATTGCAAGCATCGACCTTGCTTCCAGAACTCTTATCAAGGAGTTCCACTTTGCGGGCAATCATGTCTACGCTCCTGTAATCTCATCTAACGGTATCGTAGTCGTTGGTAGCAAGGACAGTAGAATTTACGGTCTTAAGGCAGATCTTTCAGAGGTAATCTGGACATATGCACACTTCGGTGCAGAGAGCACAACAAATAACGCATTCAACTACTCTCACCCTTGTGCAGATACTGAAGGTCGAGTATACTTCACCAATGGTCAGGCCGCGCCTTACACTTGTATGACAATTGATGCTGCAACAGGTACAATTATCGAGCAGTTCACTTACAAGGATCACGCTTCATGCAAGCAGATGGGTGGTAACAACTTCCTTGATGGTGTAATCTACTCAGGTTATATCGGTGCAAAAGACAACAATGGAGTTCTTGTAGGAAAATACGTAGGAGGTACCCGTAAGTTCTGGGGAGGCCCAGGTGGAGATATCTGCGGTTCCGGCTGTGTTCAGAGCCCGCTCCTCTAATATTCCTTAAATTATATAGTTACTCTTCAGAGTGGTCGAGGTCACTCTGAAGAGTAATTATAATCTTATATATGAAGGGACTCAAACTATTATTTGCAGTATTATCTGCGATGTTTTTCGGTTCTTGCCAGAAGCAGGAAGGTTCTGAGACAGCAAGTAATGTGGCTGTCAGGCTCAACATGAGCATGTCCGACTACTCTGAACTTGTCTATGTCCAGAGTAACCGTCCATGGACAGGCAAGGAAAAGGTTCTCCTTATAGATCCGTCCCAGGATAATGTGAAGGTGACCTCCGAACCGATCAGCACAAATAATCTCAATGCGCTCTTCATTTATAATATGCCCCTGCAGAAGCAGCAGAATACTCTGGTGGGCATATATCCTCACACTGCAGCTGTCAATGTCAGATCAGACGCCCTAGTATTCAATATACCAGAATGCCAGAACGGCAACATTCTGAATCTGATGGCAGGCAAGACCAATTATCAGAAAGGATCTTATCAAGGTGGCGCAATTGCGCTTAAACCGCTCTATAGGATTCTTAATGTTTGGGTAGACAGAAGCAATCATATCATAAGCAAGGTCAAGGTAACTGGAAAGAACGGAGAGCCGATCTCCGGCGAAGTAACACTGGATATCAGTGCCTGGAATTCTCAGGCCATGTCATCAAGCGTGACAGTAAACCTTAATACTCCACTTGACTGCTCAGGTTCAAGACAATCGATACCGGTCATGGTGGCAGACACCGGATGCAAGGACTTTATTGCTGAGATTACCACAGTTGAAGGCGAAACATTCACTACAGAAAACATTGTCGAGGGCTTTGTTACTGTAGAGGATAAGACTTATGAACTGGGAGTCTCGCAAGCATTGTTCGCCAGTCTGAGTGCGGCAGAAGCAAAGTCGATGCCTGATTCTGGTGTGAAGTATCTCGAAGTGACAATGAATACCTTCTGGAGAAACTATACGGAAGAGGAATGTTACACTCGAGCAAGAAATAATAAGAAAGTTATTGAAGCAACCCCGGGACTTGAAGTCTGGTCTGTACATCTTCCGTTCAGCGGAACTCTCGACATTTCTGTCCTTGATGACAAGAAGAGAGCGGAGAATGTAGCGATCCAGACAGAAATGATTCGTCTTGCAGGTGAATTCAAACCAAAGAAACTTGTTCTTCATCCAAGTTCGGAACCTATCAGTGAAAATGACCGCGCAGCACGTATCAGATGTGCGAAGGAGTCAATCCGCCTGCTGTTGCCTATAGCAAAGGAAATCGGTGCTGAATTGTGTATTGAAAACCTTCCACGTACCTGTCTGGGCCGCAACTCTGAAGAAATAAAACTTCTTATAGAGGATTTTCCTGAAGTGATGGTATGTTTCGATACCAATCATCTTCTGACTGAAGATCATAATATGTTCTTTAAGAATGTGGGAGACAGAATCACGACTCTCCACGTGTCGGATTATGATAAGGTAGATGAAAGGCATTGGCTCCCTGGTCGTGGTGTAATCGACTGGCCTCAGTTCATGACGAATCTGATGCATTATGGATATGATGGGGTCTTTATGACAGAGGTCAAATCTGTCTCGTTAACAGAGGTAATAAATGCCTATAAAACAGTAATTTGCGCAACTAAATAATTAAATAACAACAATGAGATATTCACTAATGACATTTTCGGCGATTGCCTGTATGTTCGCAATGCTTTTTGCTTCATGCGAGAAGGAACCATCAAATAACGGTGGAACAGGCTCTACTAAAGCGGCTAAAATCAACATCACCCTTGAGAAGTACTACAATGCTGCAGGCTCAATGAGTCTTAAGAACTGGGAGAGGGGAGACAAAGTCGGCATCTTCAATGCAGATGCAGCAAAACCTGAACCATCGGAGGGTGCTCCTATTGCATTCGGTGCCCAGTCCTCTCTGTTTACATTTGCAGTCAAGGATGTTCAGAATGGCGATAACCTTATGGCGTATTATCCTGCATCTGCAGATGTGACATGCGCAAAAGGTGCAATCAAGATGCAGATATCTGAGACTCAGGACGGCACTATACCATCTCCTTTATATGTAGGCGCCACTAAATTCAGTGATGCCTTCTCTGGCTCGACTATGACCATGAAACCGTTCTGGTGCGTGGTGTACGCAAAGGTGCAGATGGGTGCATACTCTATCAAGAAAGCCACAATTACTGCCAACGGCGGCGAAAATCTTGCCGGTGAAATTACAATCAATGCATCGGATATGAGCGTGACTGCATCCAAGGCATCTGTGACAGTGGAATTCGCCGAGGCTCGCGACTGCAGATTGAGCGGAATCACAATCCCTATGACCGTTGCTCCTGTTGCCCTGTCAAATGGATATACAATTACATATACAACAGCTGAAGGTGCGACATTCGATTATAAGGTTGAGGATGCAGTTACCCTTGACCTCGGTGCCAAGCTGGATACTGATACGGCAAACTCTGATGTGACCCAGCTCCTTGTATGCGGTGACAACATGATCTATCTTCTCGATGCGGAACTGGCAGTGACTTCAGGCTACAGAAACGCCATTCTTTGGGAGTGGGATGCCAAGAAGTATGCAGGTGTTGTAGGACTTACAGCGAACAATATGATCCGTCTCGATGACGCAAAACCGGTAGATGACAACAAGAAGATTCTTGCTACATCGTCGAAGGGATATTCAGTGCTTATCGACAAGGCTACAGGCGACGTGCTCTGGTATTCGAATATTTCTACAAACGCCCACTCTGCAGCCCTTCTTCCAAACAACCGTATTGCAGTGGCATGCTCTGATAAAGGTGACAAGGTGCAGGTCTTTGACGCAGGCGTATCTAACGTGGTGAAGTTCAGTGATCCTCTTTCCAGCGCTCATGGAGTTGTCTGGAATCCGGCGACAGAGCGTCTTTATGCAGTAGGCGGATCATCTCTCAAGATCTATAGCCTCCAGGACTGGACAACAGCAGCTCCAAAGCTTAAGCTTGAGAAGACAATCAGCACAACCGGTATTGTGACAGGCCTTCATGACATGACCCTTGTTGATGAGAACACTCTTCTTCTCGCAGGTAACAAGGCGGCATTCTTCAATGTTACAACAGAGGCGTTTACAAGCATTTCAACATTCCAGTCTTCACATTCGATGAAGTCGCTGAACTACAACTCAGAGACTAAGGAGTGCTGGTTTACCGACCCTACAGTTGTGGAGGTTCCTGATCTTACTTGGGCATCTCATACAATCCGCTATTCAAGCAATATGAACACTACCTACGAGACAAAGAACTTCAAGATCGACGATCTTAACTGTTACAAGGTACGAGTTTATAATTGGTAATCATATAATTATGCCGGTCATGGGATAACTATGGCCGGCATGTCTTTTTATAGGGAAATGAAAGTTAGACTTCTGATTCCGGCACTCTTGCTGTGCTGTCTTTCATGTACAGACAATATTGAACCGCTGAAGATTCCTGATAGTATAGCTGTGAATGACGAGCGTCCGCTATACCTTGGAAACGGGACAGTGGGTTATGTCGAGGCCGTGGTAAATCCTGCGAGCTATGATATACTGTCGCAGGACACGGCGGTGACCCTTGAGGTGGTGGAGTCTAATCTCGGCACCTCAGCAGGGACTACCTCGATATTATATAGCTTGGCAGATATTACGAAGGTCCCGGGCCAGCAGAATACCTATAAGATAGGCATCCGCGATCTGAATAAGGGCAAACGCTATTCAGACGCAGTCAAGCTCGTAGCAAAGACGCGAACATCAGAGGGTACAAAACGTGTGGAGTCAAATCCGTTCAGACTTGAGTTCTCCGGCAACGCAATCAAGAACCTGGTTTTCTACAAAAGCGGCAATTCTACGGCCATTCTGGAGGATATCAGTCTTGACCTCAGTTCCTCATACATCACGGTCTCGTCTCCTTTCATCACAGATTCGAAACTTGCCCTCAGCTTTGAGACTGATGCCGCCCATGTCCTTGTGGATGGGGAGGAGCAGGTCAGCGGCAAGACAGTAAATGACTTCTCCAAGCCGGTCAAGATCTCTTTTGTCTCTGCTGCGGGAGAGGCCAAGATCTACACCATCCATGTCAAGAAGTCAGGACTTCCGATAGTCTTCATCAATACTCCTTCTGCAAAGGAGATTCCTCCCAAGACAGAAGATTGGCTCGCCGGGACTAACCTTAGAATCTACGATACAGAATGTAACCTCGTTTATTCAGGTACGACCGGTATCCGAGGAAGAGGCAATTCGACATGGAGATATCCGAAGAAGCCTTATGCGCTCAAGCTCGATTCAAAGGCTGAGATTCTCGGACTGCCGAAACATAAAAGATGGGTGCTTCTTGCCAATTGGCTTGACCGTACGCTCCTGCGAAACCATATTTCGTTCAGGATCGCAATGCAGACAGATTTGGCGTGGACACCGCGCGGTCAGTTTGTCGAGGTTGTACTGAACGATAAATATATAGGAAATTATTATCTTTGTGAACATATAAAGGTTGACAAAAACCGCGTTAACATCGACGAACTGGATGATGATGAAGTAGATGGCGGCTACGTAATGGAGATAGATACCTATTACGACGAGACCTTCAGGTTCAAGTCTGCCGTCAAAGGTTTTCCATATATGTTCAAGGATCCGGATGAGGTCAATGACAGCCAGTTCCTGTATATGCAGGGCTTTATAGATACGCTTGAAGTCTCGCTGTATGATAGCGAACGTCTCAAGTCCAGAGAATATGCGGAATACCTTGATGTGGAGTCGTTCGTGGACTGGTGGATCGCATACGAACTTACAGGCAATACCGAGACCGGTCATCCGAAGAGTACCTATGTCCATAAGGACAAGGGAGGCAAACTGAAGGCAGGACCTGCGTGGGATTTTGATTGGAAGACCTTCCGCCCTCAAAACAATACATGGGTTACCAAATCGCATCTGTACTATGATGCCCTTTTCAATGACCCTGTATTTGTGGCAACAGTCAAGGAAAGGTGGGGTAAACATAGGAGTGCCCTTCTGGAAATTCCTGCATTCATCGAGGCGGAAGCCGAGAGGATACGAAACTCTGAGGAAATGAATCACGCCATGTGGCCGGTGACTCAGGATACAAATGGAGATATAGACCTTACCTTCATCGAGGCTGTGGAAAGGATGAAAAAGTCCTATGAGACCAAGTTTGATTTCATGGATAAGGAAATCAGTAAGATGTAACTAAATAAATGTCAATAATATGTTAGTCCCATTCAGTAAGATACTGCAGGATGCCTATGATGGACATTATGCAGTCGGTGCGTTCAACTGCCTTAGCATTGAGCACGTATTGGGCGCAATCCAGGCTGCAGAGGAATTGCGCTCTCCGATTATCCTGCAGCTGGCGGAGGTGCAGTTTCCGTGCGCTCCGATGGAGATGATGGCTCCTGTCTATCTCGAAGTTGCTGCAAAGGCGACTGTTCCTGTTGCAGTGCACCTGGATCATGGCCAGAGTCTGGAAACATGCGTAAAGGCAATTCAGCTGGGTTTCAATTCAGTCATGTTTGACGGTGCGAATCTTCCTTTTGAAGAGAATGTACGCCAGACAGCGGAGATTGTAAGAATCGCACGTGCGGCTGGAGTTGACGTAGAGGCTGAATTGGGAAAAGTAGGAGATACAGGCTTCGGTGGCGAAGGCACTGGTGAAGCTACTCCGGACGTG
>JAEIGA010014246.1_pt1 | contig 12103 bp, 10 predicted proteins | sample 9270691 | NCBI WGS metagenome assembly JAEIGA01 (sample SAMN17057246, study PRJNA624740) | gut metagenome | biome: biome; isolation source: fecal sample | host: Bos grunniens | place: China: Xizang | collected 2019
AGGCGGTGCCATGGCTGAGGCAATTCTGATGCGTTACACTCAGAAGGGAGCATTTGGCGTTATCACCACACACTACCAGAACCTGAAGCACTTTGCCGATGCGCATGAGGGGGTGGTGAACGGTGCCATGCTCTACGACAGGCATCAGATGCAGGCTCTGTTCCAATTGCAGATAGGCAATCCTGGCAGTTCCTTTGCAATAGAGATTGCCAGGAAGATAGGCATACCTGAGGAGGTGATTGCCGATGCCACAAACCTGGTGGGCAAGGACTATGTGAATGCTGACAAATACCTGCTGGATATTGTGCGTGACAAACGCTACTGGGAGGGCAAGCGCCAGACCATACACTCGCAGGAGAAGCAGATGGAACAGACCATACAGAAGTATGAGCGCGAGATAGAGGAACTGAAGCACAAGCGCAAGGAAATAATCCAGGGTGCACGCCAACAGGCTGAGGAGATAATACAGAACTCGAATGCCGTGGTGGAGAATACTATCCGAGAAATACGTGAGGCACAGGCTGAGAAGGAGCGTACAAGGGAAATACGCAATGAGCTGAATGAGTTCCGCGAACAACTGGACCAGGCTACACGTAGCGAGCACGACGAACTGATAGAGCGCAAGATGCGACAGATCCAGGAGCGAAAGAAGCGACAGGAGGACCGCAGACGCGAAAAGGCAGAAAAGGCGGTACAGGATGCGCAACGTCCTGCCCTTGGGAATCTGCTCAGCGCTCTGGGTGCACAGCCCAAGAACGACAACGGTCTGGCAGTGGGCATGCCGGTGAAGATAGTAGGCACGACTGCCATAGGTACGGTGGAGAAGATTGACGGAAAAAGAATCACTGTGCAGTTTGGCATGGTAAGGAGCGTAATGGATGCCAAGAAACTGGTTCCTGCAAAACCGGAAAAGAAACCTGCAGAGCAGGCATTCCAGGTGGCTACATTCGTGAGCCGCGACACGCAGGACAAGATTCGTGAGACGCATCTGAACTTCCACCCCGAAATAGATATCCGTGGCATGCGTGGTGACGAGGCTTTGGATACAATAACGCACTATATGGACGATGCCATACTGGTGGGTGCTTCGCGCATACGCATACTGCATGGTACGGGTAACGGCATACTGCGTCAGCTAATACGCCAATACCTTCACACCGTGCCTCAGGTAAAGTCTGCCCGCGATGAGGACGTCCGTTTCGGCGGCGCCGGAATAACAGTGGTGGAGATTAGATAAACGGAAAACTGCTAACGCCACCACACACTTTCTCCCCCTGAGACAGGGCGAATAAGGCCTGTCTCAGGGGACAGTAGGCTAGCGCAGTAAGAGCGACGAGGCGAGGACTAAGAAGATGACGAAAACTCACCGTTCATCCGCTCCCTAAAACGGCAGTCCTACGGCAAAGTGGAGAGCGAAGTCACGCTTGAAATTGGGATAAATAATAGGATAATGACGTCTGGTGTCCTGATAAGCAGGGTTAATGGCTTTCATACCTGCATCCAGACGAAGAAGGAAATAGTTGAGATTTAGTCTGAGACCCAAACCATAGGAAACGGCAATCTGCTCCCAACAGGTGTCCCAACGGAACTGACCACCAGGCTGCTCCTTGTAATCACGAAGGGTCCAGATATTGCCAGCATCGACAAACAGGGCGCCATCAAACTTCCAGAACAGGCGCATGCGCATCTCCACGCTCATATCAAGTTTGACATCGCCGGTCTGATTGATGAAGTCAATGTTGCCGTCGTTACCTACGAAAGAACCAGGACCAAGACTTCTGACACTCCAGCCACGAACGCTGTTGGCGCCACCACCAAAGTAACGCTTCTCGTAGGGCAGGACATCACTGTTGCCATAAGGATAAGCTATGCCAAGTGCAAAGCGCATGGCAAGACTGGCACGATCGGAAAAGCGTATGCTCTTGCTGATATCAAAGTCGAACTTGGCATACTGGGCATAGGCAATGTTGAAAAGCGTGCGCTGGCCATCGCTGTTCTTCTTGGTACCGGCAAGATTGCAAATTCCATGCAGGGCATTGCCTGCTGTCTCAATGGCAATACGATAGGTGTAGGCATCCTTGCCGTAAATTCCCATGGGACTGGCGAGACCGGCACTGGAGTACTGGTACTGATATCCCATCCTGACAATAAGAAGATTCTTGTAGTTATATGCTATGATGGCATTGCGACTTTCCGGATTCTCAATATATGTCTTATAAAAGGTGTCGCTGATCCATGGCATGAACACGTAGTTGATGTCCAGAAGGTCGAAACGATGCTGCTTGTTGGGCTTCCTGCCATTCCAACGGTATTTCCACGAAGCTGTCAGGACCCTTCTATGGAACTCGGGACGATCCTGACTGGCAAACATGAGATCAAACTCTGTAATGGCAGCTGTCTTCCTGCGCAGACTATGCGAAAGAAAAGGGAACATGAAGTCGGGGAACTGCAGACCTCCCTGAATGCTGTATTCGAAATAGTTCTGGTCGGCATAGCCTTTCAATCCTCTGATGGCTTCAAAAGCAGTGCGGAATTTAAGCGAGAATATCTCGGAACCGTGGAAGACATTGCGGTTCTGATAAGTCAGATTGGCTGCAGCGCCAAGGTCGCCTGCGGTATTCGTTCCATCCAGTCCCAGTTGGATACTGTTAAGACGTGCTGGGGTGATGACTATATTTGCATCCAGAAGCGAACTGTCCTGAGGATTTGTCTGCAAGCGGATACTTGTGGCAGCAACTGCTCCAAGACTGTTTATGCGGCTATAGGTGTCGCTGATATCTGACTCCCTATATATCGCTCCTGGAATAAGACTGTTGGCCTTGTTCAAGACAGACTGCCTAAGCCATACGGGAGAACCCGTGCTTCTATCATAGGTAAACGACACATCACCTATTCTATATACCTGATGAGGTTGACGGGAAGTGGCATCTGCACTGTAGCCGGATGCAATTATGGTTTTCAGTCTTACAAACCTGGACCCTAAAATGGTGTCGACCTCATATCGGATGAAGTCGCGATTGAAGGCGTAGTATCCGTTCTCCGACATGTGATTGGCAATACGGGAACGCTCGTTATTAAGCACGTTGGCATCCAAAGGCATACCTGGACGAAGCAACGTGGAATGAGATATCTTTGCAATTTCACCGGCAATGACGGAATCCTGAATCTCAATGTCCAAGCTGTCAACATAGTATCGCTGGCCAGGATGTATATCATAGGATACCTTTACCTTATGCTTGCGATACTCCTCACGGGTATCAACCCTTGCATGAAGATAACCCAGATTGAACATGGCATTCTGGATGAGCAGGCGACTACGTTCGGACAGGATAGTGTCGTAGACAACAGGTGCCTCGCCCATCCTGCGGAGGAAGCGGTTGAAGGAACTGTTGCTTTCTGGACTGGACATAAGATAGATGCCCAATGGCAATTTGACGAAAGAGACCCAACGCGAATTGGGCTGCTGACGGACATAACCGGACAGCATCGAAGTATTTACCTTTACCGTATCCGTAGTAATACAGACCTTGTCAAGAAGGAAATCCCCCTCGGCAAGGTACTTCTTGCTGCTACAAGAACACATGAATACCAGGAAACCGAACAGGATTCCCGATACCCATGTGCTGACATATCGTTTTTGCCTAATAATGATATCTGATTTTGAAAAGGTGGAACTTGAAACTATTCCTCGGCTTCTTCGATAGAAAGACCTGAGAACTCATCATCATCCTGGTCGTCACGACTCTTGACTCCCTCGGAGATGCTGCTATAGTACATCTCGTCCATCTGATCGTCATCAGGACTGTTGTCAATCTCGTCCTCAGAGTTCTGGTCTACATCTTCTGGCAAATCCTCTTCGTCGTCATCGCTGAAGTTCTTGAGAGGTGACTTGCGCAGATTTCCTTCCTCGTCGTACATATTCTCATTCATACGTACTCTCACAACAGGTTCTTTCTTCTTGGCAAAAATTGCTTCAACCCATGTGCCCTTGGTAATCTCGAGAACCTCAAAACCCTGTGCCACCTTCCTCTCCAAAGTACCGCCTGGGGCATGAATACGGCTTGCTGGCAATGTGGTGGTACTGATGTCAAAGCCGCTGAGAATAATGTCCTTCATACTCAAGGCTATGCTGTCCCAACCGCCACCAAAGTTGTTGGCAATGAGTTCCAACAAAGTGGATACAGTGATGTGATGTATGTTCTCGTAACTGAGGTCGGTTAGGCGTGTAATGTATTTCTTGCGAACTGCCACCCAACCTCGCTTTTCGTTGCAATGCTGGAATGTGGCCCATTCACCGTTCTCGTATTTCGCCTTCTCGCGAGGATCAGCAGGATTGTAGTGCACCACATCAAAACTTAGACGGATGATGTTGAGCAACTTGTCTTCGCTTGTTGCAAAACTTCCTTCTTCCTTCTCGGCATCCCAAGCCTTCTTAATGTCCTGCTCGGTAAGTTTCCATACGTTGGTTGAATTCAAATCAAGAATACTTTCTATTGCTGCTTCTTGTCTCATAATTATTATGGAATATTAAATTTTCTTTCTGTTATTTTATAGATGCAATAAGCATAGTCCAAATCGCCAAACACTCAACGCTAAACACTAAACTCTAAACACTAAACGTTCAACGCTCAACGTCACTACGACATCTGACGGTAGTCCTTGGCAAGACCGCCTTCGCTGGTCTCCTTGTAAAGACTGGGGAGGTCGTGACCAGTCTGCTTCATCACCTCAACAACCTTGTCGAACGACACACGGTGCACACCATCGGTGAAACTGCTATAGATGTTGGCATCGAGGGCACGGGCAGCGGCATAGGCATTACGCTCGATGCAGGGTATCTGCACCAAACCGCAGACGGGATCGCAGGTCATGCCCAGATGATGCTCCAGGCCCATCTCGGCGGCATACTCGATCTGAGCCGGCGAACCGCCGAAGAGCTGGTTGGCAGCGGCCGATGCCATGGCGCATGCCACACCTACCTCGCCCTGACAGCCTACCTCGGCACCGGAAATAGATGCATTGGTCTTTACCACATTGCCGAAAAGAGCGGCTGTGGCAAGTGCCTTGAGAATACGCTGCTCGGAGAAAGCACGGCTCTTCCACAGATGATAAAGGACACCGGGTACAACGCCACAGGAACCGCAGGTGGGAGCAGTGACAATCTTGCCACCAGAGGCATTTTCCTCGCTGACTGCCAAGGCATAGGAGAATACCAGACCGCGGGTGCGAAGATTGTCCTTGTAACCCATTGCCTTTACGTGATAGGAATAGGCTTTGCGACGGAGATTAAGCGGACCGGGGAGCACGCCCTCGGCATCCAAACCACGCTCTACAGCCTGGACCATGGTGTGCCACACATCGCGAAGATAGTCCCAAATCTCGGGACCTTCGCATTCCTCGACATATTCCCAATAACCCTTGCCCGACCATTCGCAATACTGGAGTATCTCCGTCATGGTGTTCATGGCATATACATCGGGAAGCGCAACACTGTTGTCGCCCTCCTCGGCCAAAGCTCCACCTCCAACACTAAAAACCGTCCATGCCTCGGCAAAGGCCTCATCACGCCTTACCTCAAACTTCATGCCGTTGGGATGGAAGTCGAGGAAATCCTTAGACCATATTATTTCTGTCTTGTCGTCGCCAAGGACATCAAGTATGGCACGATCGGTCATGTGTCCCTTGCCTGTGGCAGAAAGGGAGCCATAGAGGGTGACACGATATGCTGCAGCCTGGGGGAAACGTTCCTTGTAGAGTTCTGCTGCCTTGCGAGGCCCCATGGTATGGCTACTGGATGGACCAATGCCTATACGGTATATTTCGCGTATGGTTTTCATTTGGCATATGTATATATTGTGTGGTACTTGAGTTCACCATCTTCCCTGCCGGAACTGGCAGAACCACCATTCATGGGATGAAATGTGGCACGGTCGGTGTATATGTTTCCAAGATACGGAGCCTCGTTTGAGGTTTCGTCGCTGAAATCCACCTCGGAATCCTGGTTGCCAAAGGTATTGAAATAGAACTGGCAGGCCGCCTCTACCTTAAAGTAATCATACTCTCCCTCAAATGAAGGAAGGGTAAATGTAGCATAGGGATCTTCCCATCCATCATAAGTGTCATTGGCAAGTGATATGACAGTCTTGTCTATCACTGCTGTCTGAGGTGCCCCTGAAGAGGGATAGACTGTGCAACGCAAACTGATGGTGCCCGTTATCTGACCTATGAGCCTTCCCTGGCTCTTTCTCAAGGCATACACCTTGATGGGGGCGCCAGGGTATAGTTCTCCTCGTTCTACCTGAACTGTATCACCGAGATTGCCTGAGGGTGCAAGCTGCTTGACAACATAGTTGAATCCCTTCCAGCTGGGAGGTGCTACCAATGGATCTTCAAATGCACATGAAGATAGAAGGCATGTGCAAAGTGTCATGATCAAAAGGATTGTCTTGTTTTTCATTTATTGATATTTGTATAAGATTCTATTGGTTTGTATTTGTCAATAGATGAAGTTGTCTACATAGGAATTGCTCTCTTCATTCATAAATGCCTGAAGTTCCAAATTGAGCCGTTGGACAGGCAAACCCATTACATTGTAGTAGGAACCGTTGATACTGGTTACACCCACACAACCTATCCATTCCTGGATGCCGTATGCTCCTGCCTTGTCGAAAGGCGAGTAATTCTTGACATAATAATTTATCTGTTCCTTTGTAAGCTCAGCAAAGGTAACCTCGGTTACACATGAGAAGGAGTGCGAACGCTCCAGTGTGCGCAAAGTTACACCAGTAACTACCTGATGGGTTTTTCCAGAAAGCTTTGCAAGCATCTTGCATGCCTCCTTGGCGTCGGCAGGCTTGCCAAGAACCTCTTCATCAAGATACACAATTGTGTCTGCAGCAATAAGCAGTTCGTTTTCGCCCAAAGCGTATGCTGCTGCCTTCTGGCTGGATATGTGCTCAGGAATAGCCGTCATGGTGAGACCCTGGGGATATGATTCGTCTATTCCCTCCAGAGTACGTACCTCAAATTCAAGTTCCAACGCTCCAAGCAACTCCTTCCTGCGTGGGGAGTTGGAAGCAAGTACAATCTTCATGTTCTTGTTTTTGTTCATATTCTTTCTTTTTACCTATTTTACCTGTTAAATATATTGCCTGTCTCATCTGCGCATAGCGGTGGCGCCCCCCTCATCTACCTGTCTACCACCGGAAAGCCTCTGCATCGGACATCCACTTGCCCTGGGCTCTAAGCACTTGCTCTATAACGTCTCTTCCGCATCCCATTCCGCCTGCATGATGACTGACATAAAGGCAGATGTGCTGGATTTCGGGAGCGGCATCCCGTGGACAACAGGGACAGCCGCATCGCTTAAGCACCTCATAATCGGGAATGTCGTCTCCCATGTACAGGACATTCTCGTCCTTAATGCCATACTTTTGCAGCAACCTCTCGTAGGTTTCTATCTTGTTGCTACAGCCAAGGTGTACATCCTGACTGCCAAGGGACTCGTACCTGCGCCTGACAGGCTCGTGCGTGCCACCTGTAATAATGGCGACTGGCATACCCAGCTTCAGGGCAAGATGTATGGCATATCCATCCTTTATATTGGCAGTACGCATAGGTTGCCCATCCTCGCCTACGGGAATGGTGGAGGCACTGAGCACACCGTCGATATCGAAGGCCAGGAGCTTTATCTTACTGAGGTCATAGTTTATCATTGTCGGTGGCTGCTGAATTTTCTGTATGTGAAAAATGTATGGATTCGCTGAGAAGACGGTATATTTCGCGATGAATGGGATTGGCAAGCATAGAGATGTGCGACTGAATCACATTCTCGTCCCATCTAACGGCCGGGCCTGTCTGTGCTTCGTGCGGTGGCAATGCACGAACCTTGTCAAGCGTCTCTTCCATCAACGGGAATAGCGTACTGAATGGAATTCCCTGCTCTGCCAGAATATCGTGGGAGATGGCGAAGAGGTGATTTACGAAATTACAGCACAGAACTGCCGCAAGATGCAATATTTTCCTGCGTTCGCTATCCATAGGCAAGTACGTGTCGGATATGGTTGAAGCCAACTGACTCAGGACAGACATGTCCTCCTCTGTTCCGGCTTCAAGGAAAATGGGTATTTTGCGGAAGTCCACATTCCTGTCTAAAGAAAAAGTCTGCAAAGGATAGAATACACCACGACGCAACGACGGAATGGAGTCCATGGGCACACTGCCAGAGGTGTGCAGAACCAATGCCTTGCTCTGGACCAAGGTCTGTGCCACCTGCGATATGGCACTGTCCTTTACGGAAAGAATGACAACCTCTGCCTCGTCGGGAACAGGCAGCTCACGGTTGCGCCCCCCGCACATGGCAACTTCATGCCCTGCCGAAGACAGTGCACGGCCAAGATGTGAGGCCACCCTACCCTTTCCTATAATGGCTATATTCATTCCGAAGCGAACCCTTTCCCTAAAATCCTATTTGACACGTGTCACTTTCTCCTGCTTAAGGAGCTGTATCTTTTCAAGATTCTGCCCCTTGCGTTCCATGCCCTTATGTCCTATGGCAATGATGCACAGGACGCGCTTGGCGGGAGAAACGGAAAGGAGTTCACGAACAACTTTCTCGCTATCCATGCCTTCTGCATTACTACGTTCCCTAACCTGCACCCAACAGGCGCCCAAACCAAGAGCCTCTGCCTGATACAGCACAGACATTGCTGCCGTAGAGGCATCCTCAATCCACACATCACTGATCTCCGGTTCTGCCATGACCACTATAGCACATGTGGCATCAGACAAAAACTGGCTGCCCATGGACTTACACTGAGAAAGAGCGGCAAGCGTAGCAGCATTCTCCACAACACAGAAGGAATAGCTGTGCATGCCCTTGCTTGTGGGGGCCATCAGGGCTGCATCAAGGAGTACCTGCAACTGCTCTTCAGTCACCCTTTCATCGGTGAATTTACGGTGCGAACGGCGATTTCTTGCCAATTCAGAAAACTGTTCCATTCTTTATTATTATATTTGCACGCAAAGATAAGAAAAAATTGACACATAGGGCAAGAAATAAGGGCCTTTTTGCGTTATTAGGGCATGAAACGAATACTGCTATACACTTTTATTCTCATATTTCCATTAATAGCCTACGCTGGGGATACCATCAAGGTGAACCTTAAAGGCAGAATCATTGACGAAAAGAACGAACCTGTGAGCTTCTGCCTCATCAAGGTTGAGGGACAGACGGCAGGAGCAACTGCCGACCTGGACGGCAAGTACTCGCTCTCGTTCAACTCTGCCGATTCGGTGGTAATTACATACAGAATGATGGGTTACCGAACTCGCAGGCGTGTTTTGCAAAAACCGCAGGGGGCGCTGACACTGAACATCGTAATGTACAACAACAGCACCGACATCGGGGAGGTGGAGATAAAGGAACTGCAAAGACAGATGGGGCAGACGCAGAACCTGAACACCAAGGAGATAAAGCGTATGCCCAGCACAACAGGAAATACAGTAGAGGATCTGGTGTCAACGCAGGCTGGCGTGTCGCAGCACAACGAACTTTCCTCGCAGTACAACGTGAGAGGCGGTTCGTTCGACGAAAACTGTGTTTATATCAACGGCGGCGAGGTGTACCGGCCACTGCTCATCCGAAGCGGCGAACAGGAAGGATTGTCTGTAATAAATCCTTTCATGGTTGAGAAGATACGCTTCAGCTCTGGTGGATTCGAAGCGAAATATGCCGACAAAATGTCGTCAGTACTTGATATTGACTACCGCAAACCCATTAAATGGGAAGGAGACTTAAGTGCATCGCTGCTTGGAGCTTCGGGATATATGGGATGGGGAAACCAGAAGGTATCATTGTCACATAGCTTGCGATACAAGACAAACTCATACATGCTGGGTGCTCTGGAAACAGAGGCAGAGTACTCACCAAACTTTATTGACTACCAGGCATTCCTGTCATGGGCACCCGCAAAGGATTGGGCAATAGACGTAATCGGATACATCTCGCACAACAGCTACAAGTTCACGCCTGCATCCCGCGAAACGAGTTTCGGCACCATGGAGAACATAAACAACTTCAAGGTATACTTTGACGGATGGGAGCAGGACCTCTTCCAAACATTCTACGGCACAGCAAGAATCAAAAGGCAGCTCGGCAAGAAGCACTCCATTTCACTGAACTACACGGCATTTAGCACCAAGGAAAGAGAAACTTACGACATACAGGGACAATACTGGCTGTCCAACACCAGTACGGCAACCGAACTCGCAGTGGGCACCTACATGGAGCATGCAAGAAACAGACTGAACAGCAGCCAGCACAGCCTGAAACTTGCCTATGACTTCAAGCACAAAGAGCACCACATTGAGGCTGGCGTGGGCTACAGACACGAAAAGGTGGACGAACGTTCAAGGGAGTGGGAATACAGAGACAGTTCAGGCTACTCCATGCCACACAACCCCGAGGCCCTGGAGGTAATATACAACCTCAGAAGCAGCAACGAAATAGCATCAAACCACCTTGAGCTGTATGCACAGGACACATGGCGCAGGGAAACGTCAAAGAGTATTTTCAGTCTGAACTACGGCATAAGACTCTCCTATTGGTCGTGGAATGGAGAATGCCTTATCTCGCCTCGTACAAGCCTTACATACATACCCAAAAATCACGACAATATGACATTCCGACTGGCTACCGGACTATACTACCAGCGCCCATTCTACAAGGAACTGAGAGATACTGTTACAAGCGGCGCTACAACTATTGTCCAACTGAACAAGAACATACAGTCGCAACGTTCTTTTCAGGTAATAGCAGGATACGAGTACCGTTTCAAACTTGGCAAACGCCCATTCCTCTTCTCTACAGAACTTTACTACAAGGCGCAGGACCGTCTGAATCCTTACACCGTGGATAATACAAAGATAGTTTATTATGGCCGAAACTGCGCCACAGGCAACGTAATGGGTGCCGACTTCAAGCTTTACGGCGAGTTCGTGCCTGGCACCGATTCATGGCTGACGTTCTCGCTGATGAGGGCACGCATGAACCTGAACGGCAAAAACATCCCTCAACCCACCGACCAGGCATGGTCCTTGAATATGTTCTTCTCTGACTACTTTCCTGGCACGACACGATGGAAGATGAACCTTAAGGCCTGCTTTGCCGGAGGACTGCCATTCGGTGCTCCTCACACTGGACTGGAAAAGAACGTGTACCGTTCCTCTGCATACAAGCGTGTGGATGTGGGCCTGAACTTTCGTGCACTGGACAACGAGGACCGGCATCTGAAAAATAATCCCATACGCAACATCTGGCTGGGACTCGACTGCCTGAACATCTTTGGTTTCGACAACGTCAGCGGTTACTACTGGGTCACCGACGTTAAAAACGACCAATACGCAGTGCCAAACTACCTAACCGGACGTATGGTAAACTTCCGCGTAAATGTAGACTTCTAACACATCATTCCCCATAACGCACCAACTGCCATATTTAGCAAATACCAAAAAGCACTAATCGACAGGAGGGAAATTTCACTCCATTACCTCCAAATAGAAACTCACCGGTCGGAATCCGTCATTACAACTTATCATGGCGCTGTAGGGGTTCTTCATCCACCCGTCAAAAAAGTTAGCGTCTCCCCTCGACAGCGCTTCGGCAAATTCACACATCGACTTCCATGCCTCGGGACAGAAGCCCTCGGGTCTTCTGCCATCCACCGACACCCACACCTGCCCTTCCTCCACATCACAAGCATGCTCGATGGGATTTTCATACCTTTCCATCAAATCACGGTGTTCTATCTTGCGTATTGCAGTTATTCTTACTTTCTTCATATCAACTCCTTAAAACTATGTTTTCGCACTGACCCTGCCTACAAATGCGATAGTTGCGTTTGTATTTCATTAGTTTAGAACAAACAAAAAGAGAGTTCATTACTGAACTCTCTAAATGTCATTTCTGAGCCTCTTGTCGGATTCGAACCAACGACCCCGAGATTACAAATCACGTGCTCTGGCCAACTGAGCTAAAGAGGCGGGTGGGTAAGCGAACTATATCGCGCCGCTACAACCAAGTACCCTTGCTGCGGTCAAGCCC
>JAEIGA010014247.1_pt1 | contig 12103 bp, 11 predicted proteins | sample 9270691 | NCBI WGS metagenome assembly JAEIGA01 (sample SAMN17057246, study PRJNA624740) | gut metagenome | biome: biome; isolation source: fecal sample | host: Bos grunniens | place: China: Xizang | collected 2019
CATCTGGCGTGACCTACGCTACCTACTTCTTCGGCAAGGACGCTTTCGGCATCATCGATCCCGAGGGCGGCGCTCTGGAGATGATCGTCAAGGACAAGAGCCAGGTCGGCGGCCCTCTGAACCAGTTCAGCACCATCGGCTACAAGTTCGAGACCAACGGCGCTACCATCCTGTATCCTGAGCGTGTTCTGCGTGTGATGAGCTGCTCCAGCTTCAGCGCAACTGACGCAGCGAACTAAATCTGTCACTCTGGGGGGCAAGGCGTAAGCCCTGCCCCCTCAATTCTTTAGGAGGAATATACAATGGCTAACAACGAAAACAAGGCTTCCAAGGCCACTGAGGCCGTCACCGATAACCGTGTGGAGATCTTCGTGCCCAAGGGTTACGCAAACGATGATCCCAATATGTTCATCAGCGTCAACGGTGTCAACTACCTGCTCCCCAGAGGCAAGAAGTCCCTGGTTCCCGACTTCGTAGCAGAAGAGTTCTACCGCTCTCAGCGTGCGCAGGAGAGACTGGACGAGACCGTGGAGCAGATGCTGGAAGCATCCAAATAATCAGAGGGGGGGCTTCAGCAGCTCCCCTTTCATGATAGGAGTGAAGCACATGACAATTGCTGAAGCGATTACCAAGGTGGATGCCTTGAAACCCAATACCTACACCATCGAGGACAAGCTGAGCTGGCTGTCTACCCTGGACAACAGAGTAAAAACCCAGATCATCGACACCCACCAGCAGGATCAGCCGGTCTACTTCTATGGATATGACGATCCCGAAGACCTGGAAATCGATCTGTTGGTGCCGGCTCCCTACGATGAGATGTACCTTCGGTGGCTGGAGGCCATGATCGACTACCACAACAGCGAGGATGACCGCTACAACAATGCCATCATCCTGTTCAACAATGCCTACGAAGGCTTCAAGACACACTACACACGCACCCATATGCCTAAAAGTCACGGCAATCGGTTCGTTTTCTGAGGAGGGAGGGATGAGCATGGAGTATCCAATGCTTAATGTCAAGCAGAAGTCCAGACAGATGTCGGATGCGTTCATGGGCTACAACCACAATCTTCGGATTGGCGAGACCGAATTCTATGACATGAAGAACATGACTTCGGACTACTACCCGGTTCTCTCCCCCAGAGCCAAGCGAGGCACTTATGTCAGCGGAGCCGATGTCAATGGCATTATTGCCAAGGATAAGCTGTGCTATGTGGATGGGACGGAATTCGTCATAGGTGAAGACCGCATCGAGATGGGATTGTCCACAGATGCAGCGGATTGCCCCAAGGAACTGATTTCCATGGGCGCCTATGTCATCATCATGCCGGACAAGAAGTACATCAACACCGCCAAAAACGGCACGGAGTACGAACACGGTGATATCGGCAGCAGCTATGACATTGATGCGGATGTCACCTTCACCATGTGTACGCTGACCGGCGAAACATATGAGGATGTTGGCTACGGAGACAGAGTCCCGGACAGCCCGTATGATGGAGAGCTGTGGATCGACACCTCCAGCAAACCGCACACCCTGAAGAAGTATTCTGAGGCCAATGCAATGTGGGTGCCGATACCAACCACTTATGTCAAGATCAAATCAGCCACGGCTGTGGGTCTCACCGACCACTTCAAGCAGTATGATGGCGTGAACATCTCAGGTATCACCGCAGAGGGTGCGAAGGAACTGAACGGAAACCATGTGCTGTGGGGCTGCGGTGAAGACTACATCATCGTGCAGGGCTTTCTGGACGAAGTGGCCACCCAGACCAAGGACCAGGGCTTGATCAGCCTTGTGCGGGATATCCCGAAGATGGATTTCATCGTGGAATGCAATAACCGCCTGTGGGGGTGCAGATATGGCCTTGACAACAAGGGCGATATGGTCAACGAGATCTATGCATCCAAGCTGGGCGATTTCAAGAACTGGAACTGTTTTATGAACCTAAGCACAGACAGCTATACGGTGTCCTGCGGTTCGGATGGCCCTTTTACCGGGGCGACCACCCACCTTGGCTATCCGATTTTCTTCAAGGAAAGCTGGCTGCACAAGGTATATGGTGACTACCCGGCAAACTATCGTGTGCAGGCAACCACCTGCCGTGGTGTGCAGAAGGGCAGCCACAGAAGCCTTGCCACCGTCAACGAGACTCTGTTCTACAAGTCCGTGAATGGCGTGTGTGCCTATGACGGCTCTCTGCCTGTGGAAGTATCCTCTGTGCTGGGAGAGGTCAAGTACAGCGGTGCTGTGGCTTGTGCGCATGGCAATAAATACTACATCGACATGATGACAGCAGACGGCATAGCCCATCTGTTTGTTTACGATACGGCCAAGGGTATGTGGCACAAGGAGGACAATATCCGGGTGGATGATTTCTGCTCCTTCGAAAATGAGCTGTATGCCATCGACCACGAGACAAAGAACATCATCACCATGCTTGGCTCCGGCACTGCTGGCACGGAGAATGTGCAGTGGATGGTGGAGACCGGCATGATCGGAATGCCCCTACCGGATATGAAGTATATCTCCAGACTGCTGGTGCGAATGAGCCTGGCCGCAGGATCTTCCGTGCGGATCAGCATCCAGCACGATTCCATTGGGGGCTGGGAGCAGGTGTGCCAGATGACCATGTCCACCCTACGGAGCTTTGCCGTGCCGATTCGCCCCAGACGATGCGACCATTTCCGCATCCGTATCGAGGGCAACGGTGAGGGCAAGGTCTACTCCATCACCAAGACCATTGAGCAAGGAAGTGATGTCTCATGAGTTTGAATCTTCGATATCCGAACATTACGGGCCTGTCGGAGAAAGAGCAGCTAACGCAAATCAAGAGCTTTCTTATTCAGCTTGTGGACCAGCTGAACTACGCACCTATTTCTGGCGGCAGTGAGTCCGCCCAGACATATCAGGTGCAGGGTGCAGAGGTGTCCTACTACGAGCTGCGGTCGCTGATTATGCATGACCTCCAGCAGATGGAGAAGGATTTCGAACAGCTATCGCAGAAAATGGAATCGGGGTATGTGTCTAAGAGCGGATGGGATGCAAACAAGGACATCGTCACAGATGCAAGCGGCAATGTGGTGACAGCAGCACATACCGGCGGAACCGGCGGTTCTTCCGGCTCCACCGTGACCATTGGCGAGGTGACGCTGCTGGCTGCAAACTGGAGCGGAACTGAAGATCCTTACTGGCAGGTAGTGGCTATTTCCGGTGTGACCGAAAACAGCCAGGTTGACCTGAAGCCTAGCGTGGAGCAGCTTGCCATTTTCCACGATAAGGACCTGGCTTTCGTGACGGAGAATGATGGCGGTGTGGTGACTGTTTATGCGATCGGTGATAAGCCGATGAATGACTACACCATGCAGGTGAGCATCACGGAGGTGAATGTATGAGTGTGAAGATTTACGGAGCATCTGTAGGCACTACACTGCCAAAACCGAACTGGAAACAAGATGACCCCAGAAAAGGTGACTATATCAAGAATAGGCCAAAGGTTGTCCTATACACGGAGCAGAAACTTACTGATGAGCAGAAAGCACAGGCCCGGAGAAATATTGGTGCTTGTACCGGCATTAACGGTATGGTAGAGGTCACGCATGACGGCAAGGGCAATGTGACTATGACTACCACAGCAACAGTTTCGGACGATGGAAACGGCAATGTGGCCATCGGATGAAAGGAGTAATGATATGACCGAAATGAAAACCTTAACCATAGGTGGAATTACCTATGAAATCGTAGACGATGAAGCCAGAAAAAGGCTTGATGCGCTGGATGAGGGTGGAGTCGGTGAGCCTGGTGAAGATGGCGAAGACGGCATTTCTCCTACCATTGCGGTGAGCAAGATCACCGGTGGCCACAGGATCACCATTACCGATGTCAACGGCACACAGACTGTCGATGTAATGGATGGTGCGGACGGAAGCAATGGCATGGATGGTGTCGGCATTGCTTCCGTGAAACAGACCACTGCATCCAGTGCTGATGGCGGTAGCAATGTTGTTACCGTTACATTGTCCAATGGGACAAAAGCAACCTTTACTGTGAAAAACGGCAGCCAGGGCAGCCCGGGTGAAGCTGGCCCCCAAGGCCCTGCCGGCCCGCAAGGCCCCCAGGGCCCTGCAGGTGCCGATGGCGCAAAGGGCGACAAAGGCGATAAGGGCGATAAGGGTGACACTGGAGCGCAAGGCGAAAAGGGTGACCCCGGTGAAAAAGGTGACACTGGTGCTACCGGCCCCCAGGGAGAAAAGGGAGATAAAGGTGATGCCGGTTACACACCTGTTAAGGGCACGGACTACTGCACCGAGGCGGATAAGGCTGAAATGGTGCAGGCTGTCATTTCTGCTTTGCCTGTTTATGATGGGAGTGTGACGAGTGTATGAGCCACAACATTACTGTAGAGGGTGGCAGTTCCGTCCGTCTGCCTACCAAGGGCAAATACTGCGATAGGGATATCGTGATCACCGCAGAGGGTGGCAGCGAGGATCTGGACGCTGTACTGACCGAGCAGGAAGAACTGATTACCGAACTGCAAGATGCCCTTAGGGGGAAGGCAGCTGGCAGCGGTGCGGTGCTGCCGGAGCTGACCAATCCGGCGAGTGCCTGGGATATTGTTGTCGGGAAGCAGGCAATTGACGGTGAGGGAAATGTAATCGAGGGCGTAGTCAATGTGGTGGACGGCGATATCTCCTCCGGTGACTGCGCTTTGTTCCAAAGTGAAAATGGCATCTGGATGGAATGCGGTATGGAAGAGGATGTCCTGATCCGGGCGGGGTTAAATTTCGCACTGTACCGTCCAGCCAGCGACTTTGGTGATGCGGCCCCGGAGGATGTGACGGCTGGAAAGACCTTTACCTCTGCCGCAGGACTGGCGGTGGTGGGCACTGCCACGGCCAGTGGCGACGGTAGTGACCCAAATGCTTTACTGGATGCCGCCCTTAGCAATACACTGACCGATATTGACAGCAATGTGACAAGCATCGTTGCTTACGCTTGCCGTGGTTTGTCGAAGCTGAAAACAGTCAACCTTCCCAATGCAACGAGCATTGGCACATATGCGTTTTATTATTGCACAGCGCTGTCTAGCTTCTCAGCACCAAAAGTGACAACGCTGAACACCTATGTGTTTTACAACTGCGACAAGATATCGAGCATCAATTTCCCACTGGCGACATCCGTGCCAACCCAGTGCTTTTACTCATGTGGCATACTCAAAAAGGCAGACTTTGGGGCGGCAAAGAGCATAGCGGCAAGCGCCTTTCCATATTGTGAGCAACTGGTTACTCTGATACTGAGAAGATCCGACGCTATTTGCACGCTTGCTAACAAGAATGCATTTACTGACACCCCAATCGAAGACGGTACTGGCTATGTGTATGTCCCTGCGGCATTAAAAGAGCAGTACGCACAATCCGCAAACTGGAGTGCCTATGCTAACCAGTTTAGAGCCATCGAGGACTACCCCGAAATCTGTGGAGGTGAAACCTAATGACGAACACAGAACGAATCCAAGCCAACAACGCCGAGTTACAGGAAATTCTGGATGCTGTGGAGGCACTGCCGGATGCGGGAGAGGGGGGCGGTGGCTGGTATGACACCTTCTGGGATGCGTTTCAGCAGAACGGTGCCAGGACAGACTATGCGTATGGTTTGGCAGGTCCAGGATGGACAAATGAGATATTTATTCCGAAGTATCCTATCGTGGTAGTTGGGGATGCATCGTATATGTTTAATGCCTGCGGCCTTACGGATTTTGACTTCGTTGAAAAGGGCGTGTCCATTGATTTCAGCGGTATGACAAGAACCACATATTTGTTCCGAGACTGTAGTGGAATAAAGAGGATAGGCGTATTTGACTGCAGAGGTTGCAAAGATGTGAACCGTCCGTTCTATGGAAGCGGCATCCAGACGATTGACAGCTTCGTTGTAACTGAAGCTACAATATACGACAACACATTCGCCCAGGCTCGCAAGCTGGAGAACATCACCATAAGTGGAACAATCGGTAAATCCATCTCCTTTGCTAACTCTGCGGCATTGACGGCCACATCGGTACAATCTATCATCGACCACTTGAAGGATCTGACCGGGGGAACCGCCCAGACACTGACCTTCCACGCAACGGTTGGTGCAAAGCTGACTGATGCGCAGAAGTCGTCCATTGCGGCAAAGAACTGGACGGTTGCCTATTAAGGAGGGCTTTATGCAGAAAATCATTGAAAACGGAATTACGGTGCTGAGTGCCGACGATGGAATGCGGCTGACGGACGGAAGTTCTTTTGTGTCCACCGTGCGGCTGGGCAAAGAGGATGACGGAAACGGCTGGACCGAAATTACCGAGGCAGAAGCCGAGCGACGGATAGAAGTGATGTATCCGTCCGATGAAGCGGATATGGCCACGGAGGCGGACTACCAGGCCGCACTGCGGGAAATGGGGGTAAGCCTATGAAAAAGGACTATCTGACCGCAGCTGTAGAGGCTGCGAAGGATGAAACCAAGAACGCCCTGCAGACCGTCTACGATGCCCTCAATCATGGTCAGCAGAAGCAGATCGTCAAGGACGAGAAGGTGAAGGCTTTGTTTGACCTGTATGGGGTAGAGTACAGCGAATAAGTAAAAGCCCCACTTCGGTGGGGCAATCCTAAAGGAGGAATATCAATGGCCAAAAACAACAATCAGCCTCTGCTGAAGAATGGCAGCACAGGCAGCGATGTCAAGAAGCTCCAGCAGAGCCTGATCGATGCCGGTTACGATGTTGGCAAGACTCGTGCAGACGGCGTCTATGGCAAGAATACTGCCGCAGCTGTCCGGCAGTACCAGCGGGACAATGGCCTTGCAGTGGATGGAATCGCAGGCCCGAAGACCATGGGCAGTATGTACGGAAATGGTAGTGTGCAGACAAACGGGAAACCCGATTTGCCGCCTGTTGAGAACAAGAACGGGGCGGGCAATGGCGCTTCCGCAGGTGGGCAGCAGGAGCCGGCCGCAGGAACCGAGCAGCCCCCTGCCACCAGTAATACTACGAGCGATGTCGTACAGGCGGCGAACCAGGCGCTTGCGAATTGGCAGAAAAGCTCGTATGGAGCCTATCAGTCCCAGTTCCAGGATGAGATGGACTACTACCTGGGCAAGTATCGGGATCGTGATCCTTTCTCCTATGACTTTAACCAGGATGCACTGTACCAGATGTACAAGGATCAGTACATCCAGCTTGGTCAGATGGCGATGATGGACACCATGGGACAGGCTGCCGCTATGACCGGTGGCTACGGTAACTCCTATGCCCAGACCGTGGGACAGCAGGCGTATAACCAGCAGCTGAGTCAACTGAACAACATCATTCCGGACCTGTACCAGATGGCCTATAACCGCTACAACCAGGAAGGCCAGGATATGCTGAATATGTACAATATGTACGCAGACCGGGAGGCTATGGAATTCAATAAATACCAGGCAGGTTTGGAGAACTGGTGGAGACAGGGCGAATTCCTGGCGGGACAAGCCTCCACTGCGTGGGAGCAGGATCGCTTGACCAACTTGGATGCGTATAATCAGGGCCGTGATGCCATCGGGGATGCTCAGTGGCAGGCTGAGTTCGATCGGAAGGGACAGCAGACCAACAAGGAATGGCTGGCTGGCATGATCGCCAACTACGGCTACAAGCCTACCACAAAAGAACTGACGGAAGCGGGTATGTCCCGGGCTGAGGCAAATGCGCTGCAAAAAGCCTATACTGATTCGCTCAAGAAGGGCAACGGCAACAACGATGTGGATAACCCCAAATATGCTACATTTGGCTATGAAGACCAGCAGAAGTGGGATAAGGACTTCCGCAGCGCAACAACCTATGCCGAACTGGAGCGAGTTGGAGACAGAATGCAGCAGGCTGGTGTCGATCCCAATATCGTTGCAAACTGGGTTGCCTATTATGCGAATGTGTTGGGGCTTGTACCGGATGCGCCCGTCAACCCCCAATACTATGGTGGAGACGCCGGTGAAAACGGAGGCGGTGGCTCCAGTGGTGGTGGAGGTGGCGGTGGCGGCCGCTGGGTGGTGGAAGCCTGGTAAAAAAAGGAGGAGCGATGTATGGCTGAAAAGAAGGACTGGCGTGATTATCTAAAGGAACACCAATCGGGTAATCGCACCAGCGGCAACAGTTCAGCGACAGGCGGCAGGGCGTCTGACGACTGGCGCAACTATATGAAAAATGACTGGGGTTCCATTGTTGGCAAGACCGTCAGCAATCGTGTGAAAGCCTGGCTCCAGAATCACGATACCTATATCTCTGATTACAACAATCGGTATTCCGGCAGAAAATACAACTACGAGGACTCCTATGTAAGCGACTCCGGGGACTGGCTGAACACGGTTACCGAGCGGAAGAACAGTTTCGATGCGGAAGCCGAGAGCATCCTGGCCTACCTGGATCAGTACGGTGGCTATCTGGACAAAAACTGGATAGCCAAAGTTCGCAAGACCCTTACCGATGCCAGAGGTCAGCAGGGACAGATTCTCGACCTTGCCACAAAGGACAACGAGTGGTGGAGCGGCTTTGGAAGCGAGGATCTGGTGAGCCAGTACGGCTCTGCCGAGAAGGCGTACCAGTATTACCAGCGAGCTGATGGGTACAGTAAGAAGTATGATGGCATGACATCCGCCGACCTTGGGGGGGCGCTAGGAACCCTTCAAGATGGTGAGGAAAAGGACTGGCTATCCGCTTACAAGGCATCCGTATACCACGATGAGATGCTCAATTATGATATTGCAGGGGGCGAAAGCAGCATCCAGGAGCTGGAGCAATTGCTGTCAGAACATGATACTCTTGCTGCTGGCCACTATGCGTATACTTATGACGCAGCATACTACTCTGGCAGTCAGTTAGAGGAGTTTAGGCGGCAATCGGAAGCATATTTGCAGTTTCTGCAGAAGTACGGCTCTAAAGAGGATCTGGAAAAACAGATTTCCGATATCAAGAGGAACATCAACAATGCCCAGAGAATCCAGAAGGGCGCAGAACTGGCATCCGTAGCAGATCCCACTTCCAAGAATTATGACCCGGAATTCGGCAAGTATTCCGGTTATGCCGGGAGTACATGGATCGACAGCGGATGGGATAGATTCTGGTCTTGGGACGATACTGCGGGCATGAACAGCGGCTACGAAGACATTCGGTATGACTACATCAATGACCCCGATGCCGTCACCGAGTATCTGACGAAAGGCACGAATGCAGAGCTACAGCTTTTGTCCGGGTTACACGCATATAGCTATATGACGAAAGACCAGGTCGATATTTACAACTACTACTACGCAAAAGGTGGCAAGGAAGCTGCGGACGAATACCTGGACAGCATCCAGGACTCTCTCAACGCACAGCAGGGCAAACAGCTCTTCGGCTTTGTAAAGGGCCAACCTGTCCTGGAAATGGCGTTTGGCGTGGGTGCGGGCCTTGATCAGTTCGGTTCTGGTTTGAAAAGCCTGTTCAGCAACGAGGACTATATCCCAACATCCGCTATGCAGTATGCATCCGGCATGGTGAGAGAAGACCTTGCCGATAACGGCCCGAATCTCCCCGATTGGATGGGCGGTGCGTCCTTGGGACAGGGCGCTTATGATCTTATCACCACCACAGCAAACATGGCTCCGTCCATCTTGACATCCGCTGTGGTTAGCTATGTCAACCCCGCTGCGGGTGCGGCGGTAGGTAGCGCTTTGATGGGTGCATCTGCTGCCGGTAATGCCTACCAGGAAGCCGTCAATCTTGGCTATGACAAGGGGCAAGCACGAGCATACTCCACACTTGTAGGCGCATCCGAGGCAGGTCTTCAGTACCTTATTGGTGGTATCGGTAAACTTGGTGGCAAGTTATCCGGCAAAACTGTCGCAAGTCTGGCATCCAAGTTCGACAGTGCCTATGCTCGTCTGGCTGTTCAGTACGGCACAAATATGCTGTCCGAAGGTTTTGAGGAATATCTGCAGGAAATCCTCACGCCCATGTTCAAGAATCTTGCCCTTGGAACTGATGAAGAGATTGAGCTGATCAGCGAGGAAGCCATCTACTCCTTCCTGTTGGGTGCAATCACCTCCGGTGTCATGGAGGGCGGAAGCACTGTTAAAACCGCATTTGATATGCGTAGCGGAAAGCAGGCAAATATCGATGCGGCCAATCTGTATAGCGGTTCCACTAAGGAACTGATTGCAGAAGGTCTTGCCAGCGAGGCTGGGAGCGAAAGCCGTCAGTTTGCAGAAATCATGAAGCGGAAGACGGACAAGGGCAAGAACATGACCGGCTACGAGATCCGTCAGCAGGTGCAGGCCAACGAAGCGCAGTTTGCCGTGGAGGACTATGATGCTGCCGTGAAGACAGCAAAGGATCGCCTGACAGAACTTGGTGAAACCAAGGATGTGGACAAGCTCGCACAACTGGTAGCCAAGCGTGTGTCCGGGCAGGAGCTTACCCGGGCCGAGACAAAAGCCATGGTTAACAGCTTCGGTTCGCAGGTGGCGAAGGAGATGAGAGAGGCTGCGGAGGAGAGCAAGAATGCCTATAAATCTCTGGAGGAGAGAATTGGCGCAAAGGGTCGCTTTGGTGTATCCAAGAGTGGACACACCACACTCAGCGAGACGGACGAGGCTGTAGCCATTGCAGAGGTTTCCAAGATCGAGGGCGACAAGATGACCATGAAACTGGAGGACGGTAGAGAGGTGGACGCAGGTGACATCGACTTTGCCGATGACAGCGAGTCCTACCTTTACTCCGCTGTTGCGGACATGGAGAACATGACTCCGGCAGCCGCTACCGCACTGGTGAAGGCTTATGATCCTTCCTCTGGCATTAGCGCACAGGCGTATGCAAACGGCATTGACGAAGCATACACCTACGGCTACTACGGCTACTCCGAGGCAGATCTGAAGGCGGGCAACTTCACCTCCAATCTGACCAGCGAGCAGATGATGAGCGCCTACGAGCTTGGCAAGTCTGCAAAGAAGATCGGCATCGCAGCGGACGAAGCCAAGCGAGTGAAGATGCGTACCGCTGCGGAAGCGGCTACCTCCAAAAAGGAAAAGACCGCACAGCAGAAAGCCCGCTTTGAAGCTGATGCCGAGGTCTACTTCATGGACGGCAAGACTGTTAAGAAGTTCGATGAGCATACCGGCAAGTATGACGATAAGAGAATGGCCGCTGTGAATGCCGCCAAGATCCTCAGCAAGCTGGGCATCGGAAAAAAGTATTACTTCTATGAGTCCTATGTGAAGGACGGCAAGCGGTACTACAAGGATGCGGATGGTGTGGAAAAACTGGCTCCCAACGGCATTTATCGTGAAGGCACCGGCATTATCTACATCGACCTGAATGCCGGTAATAAGGGACAGGGTACCACTCTGTATACCCTTGCCCATGAGCTGACACACTTTGTAAAGGATCAGTCCGAGAAGCAGTTCCAGACCCTGGCTGATTTGGTCAAGGAGGCCTATGACAAGACCGATATGACCATGCATGAGCGTGTGGTGGAGAAGCAGAACCTGCTCTCCGAGACTCGTGGGAAACATATCACCTATGACGATGCCTATGAGGAAGTGGTGTGTGACGCTCTGTCCACCATGATCTCCGATGGCAGTTTCTTTGAGAAGCTGACCGAGATTAAGGTCAAGGACAAGGGGCTGTTCAACACCATCAAGAAGTTCTTCCAGGGGCTGTTCGCCAAGTTCAAGAAGGTCTACGAGGGCCTTACGCCCGAACAGAAGGATGCCCAGGATATCCGGGAAATGAAGGATATGTTTGACCGCATCCAGACGGCCTTTGCTGAGGCGCTGGTTGAGGCCAGTGACAATTTCCATGCGGCTATGGAATCTGTTGTGGAATCCAAGTCTGAGCCTATATCCGCTGACGAGATCATCACTGACGGTGCTGTGGTCACGGACGGTGAGGGCGAGAAGCACTCCATCCGTTCCATGAAGGCAGACATCGCAGAGGGCAAAATGTTCGAAGATCTGAAGACTGTCTGCGGCTGGACGGATGCTCAGTTGACTACACTTCGTAAGCAACTGAATGATCTGGTTGAGTACATGATCCCCTACCGCAACATCCTGGACATG
>JAEIGA010014248.1_pt1 | contig 12103 bp, 9 predicted proteins | sample 9270691 | NCBI WGS metagenome assembly JAEIGA01 (sample SAMN17057246, study PRJNA624740) | gut metagenome | biome: biome; isolation source: fecal sample | host: Bos grunniens | place: China: Xizang | collected 2019
CTGGCAAGGATCACCGCCTCCAGCTCCGGATGATGGGCGTACAATTCCTCATCTGTCCGGTACTGAGGGATCCCTTCCAACATACTGACCCGCGCGTCACTGAAAGCGCCGGAATCCAGCGAAACCGCCACCAGTTCAAACATCGGATCGCTCCGGAGAGAATAGTAGCCGGGTGCGTGACCATGATTACAGGAAAGGATCGCGATCTTAACGGGCTTCATCCGCATTTCCTCTCAATTGGACAAATTCCTTTTCCCAGAGCGCCACGGCTGCTCTGACTTCATCGCCGGTAGGAATGCTTCCCACCGCACCGTGGCGTGTTACGCCGATGCCGGCAGCCACAGCTCCCATTCCGGCGGCAGAAACAATATCCGATCCGGTGGCCAGAGAAGCAGTCAGAACACCGGTGAAGGTATCCCCCGCTCCTGTTGTATCGACTGCCATGCCGTGACGATAGCTGGGGATCAGTTGAAGCCGGTCGCCGTCCATGATCAGCGCACCTTCCGCGCCCAGAGTAATCACTGCACGGCGGATTCCCTGCGCATTCAGTGCCTCTGCCAATTCCATCGGCGTCACCTTGGTTTCAGATGCAAGTCCCGCCAGCAGCCTGGCTTCTCCGGAATTGGGGGTAATCCAGTCACCGCAGCGGACAACCTCCATAGGGATTCCCACCGCCGGGGCTGGGTTGATTACGATACACATTCCCAGTTCCCGTCCGATTCCACAGGCCTCCATGAGACACGGGACAGACAGTTCATTCTGAAGCAACAGCCAATCGCATTGACGCAAATGCTTCATAATCTGGGGGCTTCTTAAATCTTCCGGGGTCAGCTCCCTTGCAGCACCTGGGAAAACCTGAACGATATTCTCACCTGATGCATCCGTCGTGATGCAGGCAAAGGCGGTAGGTATTTCCTTTGGAACCAGCGCTGCCGTGATTCCCTCTGCCTCCAATGCGCTGCGGCAGGCATCACCATAAACATCACAGCCCACCGCGCCGATGAAGGTCGTATCCACGCCCATTCGGGCACAAGCCACAGCCTGATTATACCCCTTACCGCCCAACTCAAAGAAGAGATCTTTGCAGGACACCGTCTCACCTGGAGTGGGAAAGTGCTGCGCCGACAGGAAGGCCGACTGTCCGCCGAGTCCGATCACGCAAACTCTGGGTCGTTTCATAACCTCTCCCCCTTTAAAGATGCTTGTTTCTGGGCATATAGCGCCGGATCAGCGCCTGATTCTTTTCCATACCGCCTTCAATATTTCCACTGACATATACCGGGGGCTGAAGTCCCATCGCGTGCATCCATTCATCCGCCTGTACCACGATGCTCTGGGCAATCAGACAGGAGGAGATCGTGGAAATCGGGCCCACGCGCATATCCGTATCGGCAATCTGTACCGCGGCATCTCCGTGGCAAACGCCGTTATCCAGCACGATATCCGCCACATCCCGCAGCTTCCTGCCACTGGGATGCCGGGAGACATCCTCCCGGTAAGCTTCAGAAACGATGGCGATCACAGGGATACCCTGAGCCTCCGCGCACATTGCCATCTCAACAGGAACGCTGTTGATACCGGAGGTAGAGACCACCAGCAGCACATCATTGGGTGTGATGCCATAGCGATCAAATATCGGCCGCGCCAGCCCGGGCATCTTTTCGTACACACTGCTCTTGGCAGCGCCATTATGGAGCATCAGATCACTGTCCAGCATAGCGCACACTGCAGCGGTACCACCGGCCCGGTAAAACAGGTCCTCTCCGATAATGTGGGAGTGACCGCAGCCGAATACATAAAGCTGTCCATCCTTTGCCAGACTCTCAGCCACCAGTCTGGCAGCACGCTCAATTCCCTCGACCTGTGTATCCATAACATAATCGATGACCTTCTGAGCTTCTTTCCAATATTCACGGTAAAGCATACGCGCCTCCTGTCGTTCTCTGTTGCATCTAAATCGTGTTTATTCCTCGCTCTGCCAGCCGGTAATTTCGGTAATCTTCTCGATCAATGCTTCGCCCCGTGAGTCATACGCGGAGGAAACGGTATGATTCAGGTTCAGCTCCCATGCCTGGCACTGCTCAAGCTGCAAATAATGCAGCTTGCTGTCGCCCTCGCTGCGAAGCTGCTCGACGACAGAGGCAATGGTATCGGACAGACCGACCCGCACAAGTCCGTATGCATATATGATCTGGGCATCGGGATTACGCTGGCGAACTTCCTTCAGAAACACCAGCAGACCCTGCCGGAATTCTTCTCTTGATAATTCTTTATTGGCCTCCGACTCATCATTGGTACCCAGGTTGATCACGATCACATCCGGCTGTCTGGCAAAATCGTAGTCTACACCGGGATTGTTATACAGGTCTAGTTCCCTATAGATATCGGGGAACAGAATTTCAGCGTCGCCGCCATTGTTCCGCACGATCCCGCGGCCGGAAATGGCCACAGTCTGGTATTCAGCATCAAACGTCTGTGCGATCTGCGGACAGTAAGTGCCTGTCACATCTTCGGTAGTGGTGCTCCAGGAAGTTGCGGTCTTCCCATCTTTTGATGCCACATAGCCAACCGTCAGGGAATCCCCCAGAAATTCGATCAGTCTTTCCTTTTCCTGAGCGGGGGGAAGGATCGTTCCGTCCATCAGGACGATACGCCCCACACCGGCGTTGGAGGAGCGAGCATTGGTGCGCTTGCGAACCTCAACGGTATGCTCTAGCTCCGGATCCAGCCCCTCCGCCAGCGTAATGATCTGGCATTCGTCCTTCAGTATGATGTCCTGCATCTCTACGCCGTCCACATACACCTTCAGGTAAGCCAAATTCCGGGTATCCGGTGCGTTGGAATAGAATTCTGCCAACACATTGCTGCCCTTGAAACGGATGGAGAAGCCGGAACCGGACCAGTTAAACCAGTGGATCCGGGATTTTTCATAGGTGCGGCCAAAATACAGTACGTCTTTCCCCAAATCATACTTCTGCTGCACAGGAGCAGGCTGTGTGATTTCTTCGGTAGCGTCCGTGCCGGCTGTGCTTTCCGGTGTGGTGGGCGCTTCCTGTCCGCATCCCGCAGTAAGAATCATAACTGTCAAAAGGATTATCACTCCCCCAAGTTGAACTAAGTGGATATGCTTCTTTTTCATAGATTTTCTCTCCCCTCATAACTACAGCCCGGAACCCTTGCCATTGTGAATATACGCACAGTTTTTTTGCTTACGCACGGATTCCCGCGGGGCATCTTCGAAAACCGCCGAGCATGCCGGCGGCTTTCAAGGGTGTCCGGCGGAGGGCAGCCCGGACGGAAAACTCCGTCCGGGTCGTATCATTGTACCAGCGTTAGAATATCCGCCACCGGCCGCAGGGCATCCAGACCGGAGGAGGGTTTATTGAGGATTGCCATGCTTCCGTCAGCCTGCTTGCCCATCAGGATCGTGGAGTGGCCGCCGTCCAGATTCAGTATGGAACGCAGCTCAATATCCAGCTCCAGAAAAATCTGCAGCAGATCCGTATAGGTGGCACCGACAGACAGTTCGGATCTGCCATCCACGCAGAGCATGACCAATCCGCCGTCCCGGGTGATCGCTATGGCCGTACGGGGTTCAACTGCGGGGGAACTGTGATATACAGGGATCTGCTCCCGCATCAGCCACACACCACCGCCTACTGCGCACTGCAGACGTCCCTTGTAGGCGCTAAAATATCCGTCATAATCGGACATCACATACGCACAGTCTTCGGTCATACCAAACCAGTTGTCACCGTACCGCTCAACTAAGCTGGGCTCTTTATAGACGGTTCCATCGATGATCTGGATGCCAAAGGTCGTCTTATCGCCGTCGTTGAAGAAATGGAAGAAATCCGCATTGACCGCAGCCACCACATCTCTGCCCAGACTGCGCATCCACTCCACCTGCTCCGGTACAATCATGGACTCGCCCTGAGGACATCCCCAAACCGCTGCTTTCGCGGGAGAATCCGGCTCGGCGATTACGAAGAACGCCTCCACCGGTGTGCCGTCGCTACGGGTATAGCTCCGGTGCAGAAATTTCACACCTTCGCAAAGAGCAGACTGTTGCTGCTCTTTCAGGCGCAAGCCATAGTGGATCGCTTTTTCTGGCCAGCAATAGCCATATCTGTTGCCGGATACACAGCCCTCTTCGGCAATGGATATCCGCATCAAATCGGCTGCCTGACGCAGTAGCTCCTCACTGCCGCCATCCAGATAGATATTCCCCCGCTCCACACAAACTCCGCATCTGCACCCATCATAATCACAGAAGGGTCTCATTCCGACTTGGATTGTCCGCTTTTCCGAAGACATTTCTTCCGTTACCTGCAGACGGACACCCAATGTGCTGTACAGCGCATCTGCCAGATAGTGCCCAATCTGCGCCGAGCGGGACACAATTTGAAATTCCGCCAGCTCTGCCGCGGAAATGATCTCTTGACAACTCATTTCAGTTCCTCTGATCTGTCACCGCGGAAGCTTAGTCCATGCGGACGGCTTCACCGGTGAAAATACTGTCGTAGGCGGCATTCATGGCACGAATCGTGTTGTAATGCTCCCGCAGACCGACCGTGGGCTTGCAGCCGCTGCGGATGCAGTGGTAAAACTCCGCGGTGCGGCGATTCCACAGACCGGAGCTTCCCAGACCGGCACAGTAATACTCACCGGTGGGTTTCATCTGGCACTGATATGTCTTACCGTACAGGTCAGAAATGATGGTGCCTTTCGTGCCGACTGCAGTCATGAACACCTCTACGGGCTTAGGATTCTTGACGCCCACCCGTATCTTTTCCTGATGCTCGTTGTTGGCATAGGACGGATCGATGGAGAAGATCGCACCGTTACGCAATCTGCCGATGACCCGCACCATATCCTCCGTCTCCACGCCCTCACGAATGTTGGGGGAGACATCGCCAAATACCGTATCGAATTCCGAGCCGGTGATATAGCGGATCACATCAAACACATGGGGGTGGTCTGCCAGCGCGCCGCCCCGGAAGCGTCCATCACCCAGTCGAAGGGAAACACGCTTGCCATAGCTCTGCTCAGGGTTACACATCCAGGGCCACCACCAAACAGGATTGTGGGAATAGTTGACCATGTTAACGGACAGCAGTTCTCCGATAGCGCCGCTTTCCAGCAGTTCCTTCACTCGGTAGACCGGGGCGTGATGACGCATCTCCAGTTCCACCTGGAATACCAGTCCAGCATCCTCTGTCAACCGGATCATTTCCTCATATTCCGCCATATCGAAGGTGGGAATCTTCATAGAGAAAATGTGCAGCCCGCGCTTGACCGCATCCCGGACCTGCCGCATATGACTGATATTGTCACTGGCAAGGATCACCGCTTCCAGATCCGGATGATTGGCATACAGCTCTTCATCCGTAGAATACTGGGGCAGATGTGTCAGCATTTCCATTTTCTCTCCGCCCTCATAGCCGGGAGCAATAGAAACCGCTACGACTTCAAACATCGGATCATTGATCAGCGGGTAGTAACCCTTGGCATGCCCATGATTACAGGAAAGAATCGCAATTTTTACAGGTTTGAGCATAATGCGTCTCCTTTCATTCCGGATACACGGGTCTTCCCAGCCGATCGGATTCAAAAACAGCCGCGATCAATCTGCGATACCGGGCATCATTGTCCGCCCACTGACTCCAGTCAACCTGACCGGTGATGACAGCGTGAACTGTAAGCACCTTTGCGACCTCATCTTCATTCAGGCCATAGAGATAATATTCATCATCATCGTATACCTGCACGCCGTCCTGTCCGTAGATATAGAGCTGGTGCTGTACGGTCATATCCGTCACACCCAAATCGTTGGCCATTCCGTGATTGGTGATCAGCCGGTGCTGGCACTGATTGTGGGCACCGGGCTGCATTGTATTGCCCAGGTCAATATTTGCGGAAGTTCCGTTTTCCATGATGGCAATGATATTGGCAGCATTGCGGTTGACGAAGGCAGTGATCTTTCGGATCCTGCTGTGTAGGATAAACTCAGCAATGTCAAATTCCCGATAGATCAGTCGCTCAAGAGAAACATCACTGCCGGAAAAAGAATACACATTCAGCGCGCTGTTGTTCTCCGGCTTGTTGCCGTAGCCCGCAACGGCCCGGATGCGGGGCTCGTAACGGCTGGAAAACAGAGGGATTCTGTTCCCGTCCCATACAAGTGTATCTGCGAAATCATCCGCATGGCGGAGTTCTATCCGAAATTCAGGCACTTCCCTGCCTCGAATCGTCAGCAGTTTTTCAACGCCTGCATGGAGATCCGTAATTTTTTCCATGTGCTTTTGTCTCCTGTTTTTATTTTATCACGATCGCGATCGCATCCGCCACTTCTCTTTCCAGCGGTGTCTCACACAGGAACAGCTTCAGTGCGCCGTTTTCATCCTGAGCGTGCAGCGTCGTAGAGCCGCCGCCGTCCAGATTCAGGACTGTGGTAACATCGATATTCAGATCCATGAATGCCTGCACCGCCACTGCGTAGTTCGCACCGGGCAGAGTCATGATCACCAGATCATTGTGCTCGGTAATACCCACCAGCGTTCGGTAATCCACAGGCGCGGCAGCATGACAGGGCACACCATCGCGCATCAGCACCAGACCGCCGCCTACACCCTGGCGAAGCTTTCCCTCGTAGTCGCTCTCATATCCGGCAGTATCAGAAATGACATAGCTGCCATCTACTGCAAGGCCAATCCAATTGTCGGTATGTTTGGGATTCTCGGTGTTGGGCGCTTTCTTAACCAGACCGTCCACGATCTGCATACCCAAGGGAATGTTTGTTTTTCCGTTGTTCAAATCATAGAAGCCGCCATTGGTGATCGCCAGGACCTCATAGCCCTGATCGCTCAGCATTTGCGCATACTCCGAAACGGCATGCTTGGGTGCCGGATTGTCAGCATCATTGGTCTTGTCCCAATCCGCAGCGATCACTTTCAGCTCGGCAGCTGCATCGGACCTGATCACGACTGCGTATCCGGTTACCTTTCCATAGGCGAAAGAATTGTATTTCAGTTCTCGCAGCTCCACCCCGGAGGCAAGCTCACGGGTCTCGACGGATTCCAGATTGAAACCAAGGGCCGTCATATTCACATCGCCGGTATTCCATTCATACCCGAGGATCTGCTCTTCCTGGCCGAAGGGGAAAGCAAAGATGTCCTTCAGACCGGATTTCATCCATTTTGCGATGGCCGTATCCAAAGAATTCCCGGATCCGTCGATGTAAACACCCGCACTTGTGTCAGACCCCTCGCAGTAGACGCGGTATTTATACCCGCCATAGCTGTTAAAGCCGGTGGTATCCAAATAAATACCGTATTCGCCGGTGAAGGCATCCGCCTGTGATACCTTCAGTGTCACACCATGCTTCTCTTTCAGCATAACCGCAAGTCTGTGCGCAGTTTCCATTTTATCTTCGTTCGCAACGATTGTAAAGTCCGCCAGACTGGCCGGTCCTTTTGGACTTTCCACTGAAGTCTGTGCATCGGTTGCAATACCTGCGCTCAGTAACAGGCACAACAGCAGCGCGGCAGAAAGCAGAAAGCAGCAGCCGGAGCAAATGTGCCATTTTTTCTGTAGCCAACTCCCATTTTCGGGCATATCAATATTCCTCCAAATTCTTCTCTTCTGAAAAAGCTGGGATGGGAGACCCATCCCAGCCAATTCACTCAGATCCGCTTCTTCTTGCCGATCACCAGGACTGCCATCATACAGAAGGAAATGACCATCAGCACTGCTGCCATCACGATCATAGAAGAATCGCCGGTCTCGGGAATGTAGTCACCTGTGCAAAGCTGCGCCACAGATACACCGTTGCCCTCCAGCGCTTCACTCATCGGTACGGCGGTGATACGCAGCGGGTCTCCATTCCACCCAACAGGCGGATGCTTGAATACAAGCACATACTTGACATTGTTCTCTATCTGGTAGAGCATTTCATGCTCAGCGTCCCATCCGAAATTTACCAGGCTGGCCTGATCCTTAGTGGTAATGCCAACACCGTTGCTGTTGATGTAAATATACAGCTTCCTTCCATTACTGAGGTAGTACAGCCGATACTCATCACCCACAGACTCCACGCGGACGACAGTCGCTGCATCCAGATAGCTGGTTGCATACAGGGAATAGGGCGTTGTACTGGTAACGCTTTCTCCGGAGCGCGCCATGCGGAAATAGTAACGCCGATCACCAATCACTCCAGACAGAACATTACGGTTTCCGTGTGCGGGAGGCTCTGGTGTGATCGTGCTGTAGATAATGGCTTCGATATCATGCTGGCAAGTCGTGCAGTAGCCGGTCTTCAGACCGTTCTCCAGGTCAGTCGCTTCCTTGACAATGGTCCACTCGTCCACGGTATGCGCTTCCACATCCTTTTTGTCACCGCAGGAGCATTCCTTCCAGTGCTGCTTGGAATTGTACGTCCAATCCTCGCTGTAGCTATGGACATGGGTCACCTGCACGATAACAGGCACGACAGTATCGCTGAGCTCGTCCATGGGAACCGCAGCCAGACGCAGTTCAGTTGTGCCGGTCTTAGTATTGTCCATCATCTTCAGCGCCAGAACATACTTCACTTCGCCCTCGAGCTGGTACAGCAGGCCCTTGTCCGCATCCCAGGAGAACTGAACAAGGTCAGCGTCATCCTTTGCGGTGATGCCGGCGCCACTTGCGTTGATATAGATGAGATATTCCTTACCGTTCATCTGGTAGGTCAGCCGGTAAGCGCCGTCCGCCTCACGAACCGTCAGATCGATAGCCTCGGCAGTCTTATCCGTCACATACAGGGAATAAGGGGAAGTACTGGTAATGGATTCGCCGCTGACGGAATGGCGATAATAGTAACGCACACCGTTGAACACGCCGGACACATAGGCAATATCGCCCTCGGCCGGAGTCTTGACACCGGTAGCGGGAATATTCTCCTGAACGACATAGCCACAGACATCGCAGCTGCCGTTTCGCAGACCGGGCATGACCTCAGTGGCTTCCTTCTCCACTGTCCAGTTGGTAACAGTATGTGCCCCAAGGTCGCTCTTCTCGCCACAGGTGCAGACATGCCAGTGCTCGCTCTCGTTCTTTTCCCACGCAGTGCCGAAGCTGTGGGTATGGCAGATCTCCAGCTTTGCCTCCACTGCACCGTTGCCCAGCTCACTCTCGGGCACGGCCACCAGACGCAGCTCCTCCTTGCCGCTCTTCAGAGTCAGCATCTTAAATGCCAACACATAGCGGACAGTTTCACCGTTTACGGTCTCCACCTGATACAGCCGTTTATTCTCATCATCCCACAAGAAGGTGGTGCGATCGTTCCGAAGACTCTTGGTTCTGCCGGTATCCATAGCGCCGTCTTTGCTCTCGTCGTTGACGTACAGATACCATCCCACATTGCTATCGTCGGTATACTGGACAGCATAGGTAACATTTCCGTCGGTCTCGCTGCGAACGATGTTGACCTTGGTCGCGCTGGCCATGTCGGGAGTCACATGCAGGGACTGGAAGCCGGTATCACCGGTACCACTGCTCTTGTGCAGGAAGTACTGGGATGCGGAATCCACCTTACCCGTCAGATGATAGGTTGCTTCCTTCAAAATGGCCGGAATCCGTTCCTTCACCTCATATCCGCAATTGCCGCAAGCCTTGGATCTGCTGCCAGCAGTTTCCTCAGTGGGCTGTGTATCCACTGCCCACTCACCATAGCTATGGTCTGCGGGAGCGGTTTCCGCGCCGCACTCGCACTTCTGCCAGTGCTGGGTATCATTCTTCTCATAGGTAAAGCTGTGCTCAGCCTTGTTCAGTTCAGCAGAACACACGGAACAGGGATACCAGTGGTTTGCATCATCCTTCGCAATTTCATCTGCCGGGGTATGCTTTTCCTTGGTGCTGTCGATGATCTGCTTGCACTGCACACAGATATGCCAGTGGTATTCGCCGTCTGTCTCCCATGCCACATTGGGCGTACAGCCATGATTCAGTTCTTGAACGTTCACATAGCCGCAGGTGCCGCAAGTCTGAGACTGCTGACCGGCTGCGTAATCCGGGATCCATTCGCCGTAGTCATGCTCAGCAAGATCCCTGCGATCCGCGCAGGAGCAGGCGTGCCAGTGATGGGTGGCATCGTTGGTCCACTGAGTGGAGAATTCATGAGCAGCCTCGCCGTTTTTCGCACCGCAAGCGCACTCCATCCAGTGATTGGTGTCGTCAGTCTTGGCAATCGTAAATTCGTGGGTTGCCATGTCGCGCTTATCGCCGCACAGGCACTCGTTCCAGTGATTGACACCGTCAGAAGCCGGGGTATAAACGTGGGCTGCCTCGTCGGTCTTTGCACCACAGGCGCAAGCGTGCCAGTGGCTGGTAGCGTCAGTCTTCCAGTCAGCACTGTAAGAACAGGCACGGATCTCGCCCAGCTTAACGGGGAACACTCCGTCCTTTTCCAGATCAGCAACCGGGACGAACCGCATTCTCCACATATAGTTCTTGTAAGTAGTATATAAGTATTCCGCTGCGAGAACATACTGCTCTTCACCAATCGTATGATAGATTCGCTGATTGGTCTTATCCCAAGTAAAGGTATAATTATTGTTCGTAGAAGCTGTGCCCTCGCCAGTATCCAGGATCCCGTCAACTGGGCTTGTAGAATCATAGTGATAAATTGCCGCTGTGGCAGAATACTTTATCAGAATGCCATCGCCATTCTTTGCAACACTGACTTTTGTGCCGTTGGTGTAGCTCGTCTGTCTTGCTACCAAACTGCGATCGGGAGTCGTTGTATTTGTGCTTCCTTTTGAGTAGAATTGCGTTGTCTGCGTATCGCCGGATGTCACTTCTGCGAACAGGTAGTATTTCTGTACGTCATACTCCAGCTCACCGGCCACATGTAAAGTCTGTTCCTCGGCCGCTGCGGTTCTGGTAACAAACAAACCGCTTCCCATCATGCCCAGCAGCATAACGAGCGTCAGAAGCAGGCTCAGCGTTCTTTTGAAGGTCATGATGCAAATTCCTCCATTTTTTCATGCTGTAGCCAACATAGGATGGAGCCAAAAGGCCCCATCCCAGTTGTCAAGATTATGCTTTATCTTTCTTCTTTCCCCATATCATCACAGCTACACCGGTGACTGCAAGTAGGATCACCGCAGCCAAGCCGATCGGGCTGATGCCCACAGGGATGCTCTGGGTGCCCTCATTGGTGACCGGTTCCGTCACCTGATCAGGCTCAGTCACGGGGGTGTCCTCGGTCAGGGAGGGAATCACTTCCGTAGCCTGCGCACCGCAGACCGTACAAACACCGCTGCGGCTACCCTCAATTCCAACGGCGGGCTCTGCAGTCACAGTCCACTCCTCCACCTGGTGGAGCTGCAGGTACTCCTTTGCATCACAGGTACAAGGATGCCAGTGGCTGTACTCATTGGACGCCCAATCCTCGCTGAAAGCGCACTCATGCTGCTTTGCCAGCCGAACCGGATAAACGCCGTTTGCAGGATCTACTTGAGAAGCCGGGACCGTCAGCATACGGTATTCCTCTGCGCCGCTGCCGGAGCTAACCAGCTTCTTTACGGCCAGAACATACTGCTCACTGCCCTTCATCATGTAGATATACTGATTCTCAGCGTCCCAGGAGAAGTAATGGTTCGCAGGAACGGACTTCGCATTGACACCTGTATCGACCACGCCGTCCTTATCCACATCGTAGGAGTAGATCCGCTTTGAACCATCGGGATAATCCAGTGTAAATCCACCGTTCACTTCTGCCAGCGTAACCATGATAATGTTGGGATCTGCGATATCAGAGGTGGTACACACCGAATACGGCGCAGTGTGGGTAACGGATTCGCCGGATTTTGTATTGCGGAAGAAGTAGTCAGTTCCGTCCACATCCGCAACCAGGTAGTACTCCCCACCCATTATGGGTGTGTCGACTATATCATACAGTTCAGCGGCAGAGGCATTGACGCTTACACTGAGCAGCACGCTAAATTTATCCGCGACGGGGGGCTGGAATTCCGCGGACGCGCCGCATCGGTCCTGTTGCGTATGGGCTTTGATGAGGACAGTATGCACCGTTCCCTATCCACCCTCTCAGGCGGTCAGCGCA
>JAEIGA010014249.1_pt1 | contig 12103 bp, 12 predicted proteins | sample 9270691 | NCBI WGS metagenome assembly JAEIGA01 (sample SAMN17057246, study PRJNA624740) | gut metagenome | biome: biome; isolation source: fecal sample | host: Bos grunniens | place: China: Xizang | collected 2019
ATTTGTTGAGAGAATAGTGCAGATACTTTCGCTCGGCGAATTTCGAGGCGATGGGCTGTACTTAGGCGTACTGCCCATTGCTGAGATAATTCGTTAGCGGAAGTAGATGCGCTGTTATATCAACAAAGAACGACAAAATACTCTTTTTATTCACTCTCTTTACATTTTGATTATAACACACCTATTAACAACGGGAGTATCAGGCTTAGTAAATGCCTGCACAGTATCGCCTACCCAGTTCGTTGAGATACGCGAGGCTGGGACACCTAAGCTCATAAGGTAGTTCGCCACATTCTCGGCACGCTCCTTAGATAGTTGCTCGTTGCGCTTGGCGCTACCTGTCTCCTTATCGGCATAGCCCGTAACAACGATGGCGGCATCGTTAGCCATAAGCAGAGATACAGAGCTATCAAGCGTTGCCTTGGCGTAGTCGGTAAGCGTAGCCTCGCCAATAGTGAAGAATACCACACTCTCGGTAGGCATCGCTGCTGGTGCTACAGGAGTCTGCGCGTGAGCACTTGCAAGAGTATTGCGAAGGTTATCATTCTCGCTCTTAAGTGCTGAGAAGTTGCTATTCGCCCTCTTTAGCTGAGCATTGCGCTCTATGAGTTGCTCCTCGAGGGTCATAATAGCGAGTAGATAACCGTCGACATCGAGCTGCGAATATGCTGGCGACCAGTTGCGCTGGTTAAAGCGGTAGGCAACACCCACAGATGCTGACATCGCCACAGCGAAGCGACCACCACGCTGGATACTCTTAGGCAACGACTTCTCTGCCATAAGCCACGTGCGTAGGTCGAGCTCTATATCGAAGCGAGGCGATACTCTGAACTTATTGATAAGACCCGTTGTGAAGGCGTACTCACCATTGTATGGCGTCTCCGACTTCTTTGTCCACGATAGCGCGGTGTAACCAAAACCCATGTAGGATACCGCCGAGTAGAATCTATCGGGGTCGTAGCCACCTATCCAGTTCGACATATTTATAAGGATATCTCCGTGTACATAGAGGTATGGCATCCTTACTTCGGCACTACCCATACTCGGACTTGTGTAGTTACGAAACTCTCCTGCATCGAGCTGCAGACGCATACCGAGTGTCGGTACTATCCACTTCGACACAGCTATGTTGGCATTCCAGCCATTACGCTCTTTGAACTTGCCATAGTCACCACCTTTCTGCGTTATCTGCAATAGGGAGTTACCACCGGCAGCTGCGACCTCCCAGTTATCCCAAAAGCGATTGGTGTATACCCCCTCCCAGCGTATTGGGGCGTACTCCTGTGCCTCAGCCTCCGCAACCACGGTTGCTAAAGCCATTAGACTAAGTATAAATCTTTTCATAAGCCAAAAATGATTGCTTTAATTATTTCGACCTACGAAGAGACAAATACCACGCCAAGAGCGAAAATTAGCAATTAGTAGAGAGGAATTAGTAATGTTAAGAGGCTTTGGCTTTTAAACTGAAAACTGAAAGGTGAAAAATTCACCTTTCAGTTTAATATGCGTCGCAGACACCATACTTTTGAGGCAAAACTTCGTAATGCCTCGACTTTGCTACGGCTTGGTAGAGCAACTTTGCTTGCTCTACAAGCCGTAGCAAAGTACAGTTCTCAGTTTCTACTTTTCAGTTCGTTATGTTCTGCTGTATATCAAGAATGAAAACGGAGACTCATACTCCTCGCCGCGCTCGTGACGCTCCTCAGATACCAACTGCCACTGAGAGTAGTCAATCTCTGGGAAAGAGGTGTCACCCTCGTAGTCGCGCTCTACGCGGGTGATATAGAGGCAATCAACGACATTTAGTGCCTCGGCATATATCTGTGCGCCACCCATAACAAAGATTTCACCATCGCCACACTCAGCCTTAGCCATAGCGATAGCCTCCTCCAAAGAGTGAGCTGTTAATGCTCCCTCAAATGTGCGGTCGGCACGTGTGATGACGATGTTTGTGCGCTTAGGCAGTGGCTTCGAGCCCAACGACTCAAATGTTTTGCGACCCATAATCACAGGGTGACCAGAGGTCGTTGTGCGGAAGAAGCGCATATCCTCCTTAATATGCCACAACAAGGCATTCTTATCTCCGATAGTGCCATTCTGAGCGATGGCAACGATAATACTTACCATAATACTATTCTTAAATCTTAACTGATAGATAAGACCTGTAAACTTTTCACTTTAATCCGCGTCGCAGACACCACACTTTTCACCTTTCACCTTTTACTTTTCACTTTAGAAAGATAATGGTGCTTTAATTGCTGGATGCGGGTCGTAGCCCTCGAGAGAGAAATCCTCATATTTATAATCGAAGATCGACTCGACAGCAGGGTTAAGGGACATCTTAGGGAGCTTACGGGGCTCACGGCTAAGTTGTTCGGCTGCTTGCTCCTGATGATTTAGGTAGAGGTGTGCATCGCCCAAGGTGTGGATAAACTCTCCTGGCTCAAGACCACACTCCTTAGCTATCATCATAGTAAGCAGTGCATACGATGCGATATTAAAGGGCACACCAAGGAAGGTATCGCCACTACGCTGGTAGAGCTGACACGATAGTTTACCCTCGGCAACGAAGAACTGAAACATCGTATGACAAGGAGGCAGAGCCATACTATCTACATCCGCCACATTCCACGCCGAGACAATCATACGGCGCGAGTTAGGGTTGGTCTTGATAGTCTCGATGACCTTTTTAATCTGATCTATAGCACAACCGTCACCCGTAGGCCAGCTACGCCACTGATAGCCATATACGTTATTCAAATCGCCAAAGCGGTAGCCGTCAATAGGCGACTCTACACCCACAGCCGAGAGGAAGGTATCCATATCTACAGGTAGTACACCATGCTTGATACATAGCTCGTTGTAGTAGCGGAAGGCATCGCTATCCCAAATGTGTACGCCGTTGTCTACCAAGTACTTGATATTAGTATCGCCACGCAAGAACCATAGCAACTCATAAATAACACCCTTCAAAAAGAGCTTCTTTGTGGTTACAAGCGGAAAGCCCTCACTGAGATCAAAGCGCATCTGGTAGCCGAAGATTCCCTTCGTACCCGTTCCAGTTCGGTCACCTCGCACCACGCCCTCGCGACAAATCTTATCGAGTAGTTCAAGATATTGTTTCATCTATCGAAAATTCTTTAAGTTCCACATTCTGAGCCTCATCCAACTGGGCATACACAGCCTTCTCACCCGACCAGTCGCTAAGATATACAACCTCAACGCCGTCCTCTATCGTGGTGCGGTGCGACAGGTGCATGTGTCCGAAGATATAGAGGCTTGCCCTGTTATCCTCGCTATGGTGCTTGCGCGCATACTCGGTAAGGTAGCCAAGCATATCTACCGAAATTGGAGCATTGCCGTGCGACTTACGCGATTTACCACTCCACCAACGACCAAACTTTAGGGCGAAGTCTGGGTGCATAAACCAGCTAAAGAGCCAGCGCAGTGCCGAGGAGCGGAACATTGTGTTCATCGCCTTGAGAAGTGGCTGGTTGCCCACATTCATATTATCACCGTGGGCGATATGCATCACTCTGCACCCTACCTCCATAACCTTAGGGCTTTTATATACCTCGATACCACACTCCGAGCTTAGGTAGTCTCTACACCACATATCGTGGTTGCCGGTAAAGAATACCACTCTAACCCCCCTATCCGTAAGCTCAGCAAGGCGACCCAACACTCTGACAAAGCCCTTGGGTGCTACCCTCTTATGCTCAAACCAGAAGTCGAAGATATCGCCAAGAAGATAGATCTCCGTAGCATCTGCCGAGACCATATCGAGCCAACGACAGAAGGCACGCTCCGTGCGCTTTGCCTCCTGCGGCGCACCTGCTCCGAGGTGGATATCTGATGCGAAGTATATCATACTACAAAGCCTCCTTTATCTCGCGCTCCAACGCCTTAAGCGATAATGGGGCAACCGACATATTACCCTCACGATCAATAAGATATGCCGTAGGTAGTTTCACCACATTATAGAGCGTAAAGACATCAATATTATTTCCACCAAAGACCGAAATCCAAGGGAGCTTCTGCTGACGCACAACATCTATCCACAACGCCTCGTCACTATCCGCCGAGATATGATACACCTCAAAGCCCTCGTCGTGATACTCTTTATATAGCTCCTTAAGCTCCGCGTTTAGGTTGTTGCACAACGCACTCTCCAAGGTCCAAAAGTATAGCAACACAACCTTGCCCTCCAACGACGATAGCTTGTGCTTAGTTTTATACATATCCTCAAGCTCGATATCGGGATAGGAGACGAGCTTCACGTTACCCACCAAGTCAATCATAGCCTCCATCTCGGCAATCTCGCCCTCGAGGAGTGCGATATATGGCGAGTCGGGATATGTGGTAGTGATACCCTCTAAGACGGTGCGGTAGTGCAAAATCGAGATACCGTAGCCATCGAGCTGTGGGATATAGCGCTCCGCAACATTGTGGCGCATAGCGTATAGTGCGGCAAGTGTGTTTGGATAGGTTCCTACAAAACGTACCTGACTCTTAACAGCCTCCGTAGCCAAGCGATATGCCTCCTTCTTCGAGTACGCCATGTTGCTACCAAGTCGCTCAGCTACAAGGGCAAGCCTATCGCACGATGCAAAATATTCGCGGTTGAACTCGCGGATAAGAGCCGACTCCTCGGAGCCCTCAACAGTATAGTTTAGGAAGATATCACCTGCCGACTCCAAGGTGATATTATCCTCTGGTGCAACGACCAAAGTGACTGGACGACCACCACTATTTGAGCTCAATCTATAGAATCGTGGCGATGTACCCTCGTCGATAGCCAACTCAAAACTAAAGGCTCCGTTATCCTCCAAGCACGATGTAGCTACTCGCTCAGGCTCGGAGAAGTTATCTGACATACGCTCCAAATAGATAGTATCGACACCACTACCCACGAAGCGACCCGAGATTGTTGTATTTACCTTTGTTGTATCTGTGGCACATGATATTATGCCCACCATCGCAAGGATGGCAAATATAGCTCTCTTCATCTTTATGAGTTTTCTCTACTTTGTACGTTGATGCTGATGTGGTCTTGCGCTTCGCTGTTGCTTGCGACCATTGTTGCGCTGCTGCGGACCCTTACGCTTGTGGTTGTTACGCTGTGGCTGCTTGCAGTACTCGCTACGCATATTAAGAAGCTGCGACATATCCACCACCAAATCTCCCGCCGCCATAAGGCGCATATCGCGAACTATGGAGTCGTTCTTAGGGTGCTCGTTATTGAACTCATAGCTCTTGGCTCTAAGGTAACGACCCATATCAAGCAGACCCTGCGTTGTACCATCCGACAGACCCTGCTCGTTAATCATACGCACAAAGCGCTGTGCATACTTACCATAGTGCTTGAACATAATGCGCGTCTGTGGGTATGGCAAACGCTTAGGTGTAATGGTCAACTGCTCACGCGAAGGCTGAGCGTATGGAGAGTCTACGTCGAGCTTGAAATCCGACATTATAAAGAGGTGATCCCAAAGCTTATGCTTGAAGTCCTCTGAATCGCGGAGCGCAGAGTTAAGGTTACCCATAACCGCAATCACCGCCTTAGCCTGTCGTGTACGCTCCTGCCTATCCTCGATTAGAAGTAACGAATCTACCATCTCCTGAATATGCCTACCATACTCTGGCAAGAAGAGCTTACGACGTGTGTAGTTATAATTTTTTCTCATAATGAAATCTGTTCGATTTTGACAATATCGCGCTACGACGATAATTATTAACGACCAATAGAACTTGCTATTTGGGTCGTATTGCACAGAATGGTTGCAACTCTAAAATAAAGTCCACATCTTGCGCCCTCTCATATCTACATAATGTAGATAATGAGTCTACAAAGTAACTAAAAATAATTTACATATACAAGTTATGACAAAAATTTTACTTCTCTCGCGCTCCAAAAGTATGCTCAACTCACTAAGCGAGCGATTGCAATACGAGAATTTCGACACCACCGAGACCACAACCATAAGCTCGGCTAACGAACTATGCCAAAACGACCATTTCGATGCCGCCATTGTGGATGGTGAGATGGAGCTTGAGGATATGGTGCTTCCGATGATTGTCATCACACGCCAACCTAACATAGACTCCGCCGTAGATGCTCTGCGTCATGGAGCTATCGACTACATCACTATCCCCATGGATATGAATCGCTTATTTAGCACACTGCGCAGTATTGGTAGCAACGGGAATCATCCTATTAAGTCTCGCACACGCCACTGCTCTAAACGCACGAACTGTGCCACACAGCCCATTATTGGCGACTCGGAGGCTATTCACCACGTACGCAATATGATTGAGCGCGTAGCACCCTCCGATGCCCGAGTCTTGGTGTTAGGTGAGAATGGCACGGGCAAGGAGCTTGTGGCACGCTGGCTACACCACCACAGCCAACGCTGCGATGCACCCTTTGTGGAGGTCAACTGCGCCGCCATACCCACAGAACTAATAGAGAGCGAACTCTTTGGTCATGAGAAGGGGTCCTTCACCTCGGCAGTCAAACAGCGCAAAGGTAAATTCGAGCTTGCCGATGGCGGTACGCTCTTTATGGATGAGATTGGCGATATGTCGCTTTCGGCACAAGCCAAGGTGCTGCGCGCCCTACAAGAGAATAAGATTACCCGCGTGGGCGGAGACAAGGATATCGCTGTGGATGTGCGCGTTGTGGCGGCTACCAACAAGAATATACGCGACGAGATACGCCAAGGACACTTCCGCGAGGACCTCTACCACCGTCTAAGCGTTATCGAGATAGATGTACCACCCTTGCGCGAACGTCGTGACGATATAGCTCTGCTTGTGGAGTACTTTATTCGCGAGATATGCTCGCGCCATAATATCTCGGCTAAATCTATAGATAGAGGAGCTGTAGATATGCTCTCCTCGCGCTCCTGGACGGGAAATATCCGTGAGCTACACAACGTGGTTGAACGTCTAATAATCCTTAGCGACGAGCGTATAACAGCAGAAAACGTGGAGAAATACTGCCACGCCTAACGCCATTATATGCAATCTTTTGCTGACCAAAACAGAATATTTTGGTTGAACTTTTTGGCATATTTTCTTTGTACTTTGAAAAATTGATGTTATATTTGTGTTCGTAAAAACAAATTTATTAACTAAAACATTTCAAAGTTATGAAGAAATTTTTGGTAGCATTGGTGGCAATGTTTTGCGTAACAGCTGTATCAGCTCAGGTTAGCAATGTCGGTGTTCGTTTCAACGGTGGCGTTGAGGTTGTCGGTCAGTACGATTTGAGCAAGGCAAACTATGTTGAGGGTCGTATCGGTCTTAACCACAACATTAGCCTTACTGGTATCTATACATGGAAGATTCAGGAGTTCAACTGGACACCTCAGTACGGCAAGTGGTTCTTCGATGCAGGTGTTGGTGCTAGCGCAACTTTCTCTGAGCCAGTATTCCTTTCAGTAGTTGGTTCTGCTAAGCTTGGTTTCGAGTTCAAGAATGCTCCAGTTAGCGTTATTTGGGATCTTTGCCCAGTATTCAGCCTAACTCCTCACACTGGCTTCGGCTTCGGCGGTGGTGTTTCTGTAGTTTACAACTTCTAATAATCATATTAGATAAGTTATGCTCGCGGGGGATTACCTCCGCGAGTTTTTTAATTCTAAAGGATGAAAAAACTTATAATCTTTGACCTCGACGGCACACTGCTAAACACCATTGGTGACTTGGCAGATGCGGTCGACTATGTGATGCGCTCGCGCAACCTACCCGAGCACACCAATGCCGAGTATCGACAGATGGTGGGTGGTGGCATCAAGCGTCTTGTGGAGCGAGCTCTACCCTTAGAACTTGCAGAGAATGAGGCGTATGTGGAGGAGTGCGTAGCACAATTTCGCCGATACTATGTAGATAATATCGACCGCCACACTATCCCCTACGAGGGCATTCCAGAGTTACTTCGTAAGCTCCAGTGCGACGGTGTAAAGATGGCGATAGCATCAAATAAGTTTCAGCACGGCACGGATAGACTTGTGGCAAAGTTCTTTGGCGATATAGAGTTTGTCGCTATAGAGGGTAACCGCGAGGGAGCACCCCTAAAGCCTAACCCTGAGATTATCCACAACATCCTTTGCATCGCAGGTCTCGAGCCTCGTGATGCAGTTATGGTTGGAGACTCGGGCATAGATATCCGCACCGCCATAGCGGCAGGCATCGACTCTATAGGTGTCTCGTGGGGCTTCCGCTTCGCCGATGAGCTATACGCCGCCGGCGCTACAACAGTGGTAACCACCGCCGAAGAGTTAGAACGCGCTATATACAACGAATAGCAAACAGCACAAAGCATAATAAAGGGAGAGTTTTGGGCCATCAAAACTCTCCCTAATTTTTAGTAGATAGACCTATTCTGTCTTAATGATAATCTTAGCAGACTTCAACCCCTTAGAAGTCGCGGTAAGAGTAATCTCACCACTCTTTGTGGAACTCTGCACAATGGCTGTCATCATACCGCTAAACGCCTTCATTTGAGGCTCATGGAAGAGCTCCAACGATACTGGATTGCCGTTAGCACCTGCGCGATATAAGCCCTCGCCCTTAACGCTATACTTGATAAGGTTATCGGCATTAGGACATAGGTTGCCGTGCTTATCAACGACCTTTACAGTCACAAACGAGAGGTCTCTGCCGTCAGCCTTAATCGTGCTACGGTCAGCCTCCAGAACTATAGCATAAGGCTTACCCGCAGTGCGCATAACACGCTCAGCAACAGCATTACCCTCGCTGTCGTATGCTACAACCTTAACCTCGCCTGGCTCATAGGTCGTATCCATCCACATAAGGCGGTAGCGCTGCTGACGCACAAAGTTGCGCTCAGCCTCAGCACCACGGCTATTCTCCACCGTGATAGTGGTATCCTTAGTGCGCACGCCCTGACTTACGCCATTAATAAAGAGTTCAGCACTTGGGTAGTTGGTGTAGACAAAGATAGGTGTTGTCTCGCCCTCGCGACCCTCCCAGTTCCAGTGTGGAAGGATATGCAGGGTCTCCTTCTCCTTATTCCAGTGGCTACGATAGAGGTAGTAGCGATCCTTCGGCAGACCTGCAAGGTCCACAATACCAAAGAGCGACGAGTGGCTTGGCCAATCGGTATAATATGGTGTAGGCTCACCGAGATAGTCAAAGCCAGTCCATACAAACTCGCCTATAGCCCAGCTAAACTCGTCGTGCCAAATCCAATCATCCTCCGGAAGGTTCGACCAGCCACAGTGCTCCACGTCGTAAGACGATGCCTGATGATCCTCGTAGCGCGCCATAGAGCGACGCTCCACTGGGAACTTATATACGCCACGGCTACTTACCGTAGAGGCTGTCTCCGAGCCAAGTATTATCTGCTGTGGCAGACGGTAGTAGTTATCCGCATAGCGAAATGGACGGTAGTTGAAGCCCGCCACATCCATAACAGCAGCCATATTGTTAAATACTACATTATCAGGCTGATCCATACCATTTGTCACTGGACGTGTAGGGTCTTCGCGGTGACATATATCTTGCAATACACGCGAAAGTTTTGGACCGAGCATCTGATTACCCTGGTCGGGCACCTCGTTACCGATACACCACATCACCACACTTGGGTTATTGCGGTAGTGGTGCAAGAGGTTTATCATATCGCGCTCCACCCACTCGGCAAAGTGGCGGTGGTAGCCATTCTTAACCTTTGGTGTGGCCCACTCGTCGAAGGACTCCACCATAAGCATCATACCCATCTCATCGCACGCCTTCACAAGCTCTGGCGCTGGCATATTGTGCGATGTGCGGATAGCATTACAGCCCATATCCTTCATGATGCGTATCTGACGGCGTATAGCAGCATCGTTCACCGCAGCACCCAAAGGACCGAGGTCGTGGTGGTTACATACACCCTTAAACTTCGTAAGTTCTCCATTGATAAGCATACCGTAATCTGGCACAATTTCGATAGTGCGCACACCAAAGCGTGTGGTGTACTCATCTTTAAGCACTTCCCCATTGTAAACCTTTGATACAGCGCTATATAGATATGGTGTGTCAACACTCCAAAGCTCAGGCTTTGCAAGATCTATATGCTGCTCAAATAGCGAGTTATCGTACTTGCTTAAGCCACCCTCGGCAGATGCTACAACCACACCGTTAGCATCTACAATATCAGTCTCGATGCGGAGATTTTCGCGCGATGCGCCCTCGGGAGTTACCACCTTTGTGCAGACTACTACCTCGGCGAGCTCCTTGGTAACACGAGGTGTTGTCACCTGCGTTCCCCATACTGGAACATGGATATCCTCGGTAACCACAAGGTGTACATTTCTATAGAGTCCAGCACCTGGATACCAACGTGATGAGTCGGGCAAGTTCTCAAGGCGTACAGCAAGAATATTCTTCTCGCCCACCTTTAGATGCTCCGTGATATCGATATGAAAGGAGTTATAGCCGTATGGCCAGTAACCCACCTCAACGCCATTGAGATATACATGGGCATCGCTCATAGCGCCATCGAAGATAAGCGTTGCAGCCTTACCGCTCGTAAAATCCTCAACCTCAAACTCTAAGCGATACCAACCAACGCCTACAAATGGAAGACCTCCGGTGCGACCAGCGTGCTCCATAGCCTCCTTTTGACCATCCTGCGTGATAGCCACATTCTGCTTGTCGTTGTTGATGCTAAATGGACCATATATCGCCCAGTCGTGTGGCACGGTGACACTCTGCCACTTGCTATGGTTGTAGCCCACGGTGCTAAAATCTGCGCTATCCTCGCGCGTAAAACGCCAACCGCGCTCCAAAAGGCGCTCCGTGCGCACCTGCGCCTCGGTAGTAGAGACAAGAGCGACAAGCGCTATTAATAAAAGAAATTCCCTCTTCATCCAATTTTAAGTTTTATCTTAAAGTAACAACCACAAAGATAAGAAAGTTTTTCAATAGATTGTATATTTCGTTGAAATTCCCTACATTTGTCGCATATATATAATAAACCATTTATTGAACATACCTTAACTATGTCAGTTGAAAGCACATTGCGAGCGGTTACGACGCTCCGTCTTACTGAGATGAAACAGCGCGGCGAGAAGATCGCTATGCTCACATCATACGACTACTCTATGGCTAAGATTGTCGACCAGGCGGGTATCGATGTTATCCTTGTTGGCGACTCTGCAGCGAATGTAATGGCGGGTTTCGAGACTACACTACCTATCACCCTCGATATGATGATCTACCACGCAAAATCGGTTGTACGCGCCGTGGAGCGCGCCTTGGTGGTTGTAGACCTACCTTTCGGTACATACCAGGGTAACTCTAAGCTTGCCCTCGACTCGGCGGTCCGCATTATGAAGGAGACCGAGGCTGATGCCGTGAAGTTGGAGGGTGGCGAGGAGGTCATCGAGTCTATCCAGCGTATCCTCTCGGCAGGTATCCCTGTTATGGGTCACCTTGGACTTATGCCACAGTCGATTCATAAGTTCGGCACATACAATGTGCGCGCCAAGAGCGAGGCTGAGGCAGAGAAACTTATCCGCGATGCACACCTCTTGGAGGATGCTGGCTGCTTCGCCCTTGTATTGGAGAAGATTCCTGCGGAGCTTGGTAAGCGCGTATCTCAGGAGTTACACATCCCTACTATCGGTATCGGTGCCGGTGGTGCAACAGATGGTCAGGTGCTTGTAGCCCACGATATGCTGGGCATCACCCAGGCCTTTTCACCCCGCTTCCTACGCCGCTATGCCGACCTCGGCACAGTAATCTCGGAGGCTGTAGGTCACTATGTAGACGATGTCAAGAGCCGCGACTTCCCTAATGAAAAGGAGCAATACTAACAACAATGGCTGTCCGATGGACAGCCATTGTTGTTAGGTGAAAAGTGAAAACTGTACTTTGCTACGGCTTGTAGAGCAAGCAAAGTTGCTCTACAAGCCGTAGCAAAGTCGAGGCATTACGAAGTTTTGCCTCAAAAGTGTGGTGCACTTTGCGCAAGGTTAATTATTTGGAGACAGCAGGGACAACAGAGACAACAGGGACAACAGAGAAATTTATTATCATTCTGATGATACTCTGTTTCGCTGTGGTCTCTTTCGTCTCTGTGGTCTCTGTG
>JAEIGA010014250.1_pt1 | contig 12102 bp, 9 predicted proteins | sample 9270691 | NCBI WGS metagenome assembly JAEIGA01 (sample SAMN17057246, study PRJNA624740) | gut metagenome | biome: biome; isolation source: fecal sample | host: Bos grunniens | place: China: Xizang | collected 2019
AAAAACAATCATTACGAATAGCATACCTACACGATTCACAATGCCATATGCACCTACAGCAAGTTCTCCATCATTGCCCCCAGTTTCAAGTAGTGCTTTGTTTATAAAAATCACAACAATGCATGCACACACATTCATTAAAAATGGAGATAGCCCAATAGAGTATACATTTTTAATAATAGACCAAGAAAATTTATTGTGGTTTTTATCGAAGTGTACAAAACTGGATTTTTCTCTAAAGTGAATAATATGCCATACTAAAGATATGGCTTGACCACAGATTGTTGCTAAAGCAGCTCCGCCAATACCCCAATTTAGTACAAATATAAATATTGGTGCTAAAATAATATTGACTAATACTGATAACAATGCCAATATCATAGCCTTTTTAGGATAACCTGTAGCACGCATTAAGTTGTTCAATACGATAAATATATAAGAAATGGGTGTGCCATATAAAATTATGCGCATAAACTCTCGTGCATACTCTATTGTAGAATCAGTAGCCCCGAAAAAGTATAATATTTCGTCAAGAAAGAGTAGTGATAATCCACCAAATACTATTGAATGAACAAAACTTAGTTTTACAACATTTGACAACACATTAGTGGCGCGTCTATAATCTTTTTGACCTAAATATATTGAACTTATTGCCGCACCACCAGCAGCAATAAACATACAAAAGGCTATGACTAGATTCATTAGGGGAAATGTAATAGCAAGCCCCGATATTGCCAATGGCCCAACCCCTTGTCCGATAAAAATACTGTCAATAATATTGTATAGAGAGGTTGCAACACTGGCAATAATTGCTGGAACAGAATATTGTATCAACAACTTTCCGATTGATTCAGTGCCTAATGTAATAGGAGTATTTGATGATGTATCTGCCATATTCTTAAATATTTTGCAAAATTAACTCAAATCAATACAAAAGTTGGTATTTTCAGTATTAAATTTGCGTAAAAATAAAACAATTGACAATGAAAAAAGTAGGAGTATTATTTGATTTAGATGGTGTATTAATTGATAGTGAGGATATTTACACCAAATTTTGGGAAAATATTGAGCAAATATATCCTACTGGTATTGAAAATTTTGCTTTGATAATTAAAGGGAATGCTTTGTTCAAAATACTTGATAACTATTTCCCAAAAGAGATACATCAAGATATAATTGATAGAGTTCATGAATTTGAACTTAATATCACATATCCTATTTATAACGGAGTTATAGATTTCCTAAAATCATTAAAGGAGCAAGGAATACCCACGGCGATTGTTACAAGTAGTGATGATGTGAAAATGAACGCGTTGTATGAAGCATACCCATATTTCCGCCAATATTTTGATGCAATAATTACAGGTTCAGATGTGACAGAGTCAAAACCTCATCCTCAGGGCTACCTTATGGCAGCAGAAAGAATAGGCTGTAATCCTCAAGGTTGCTATGTGTTTGAAGATTCCCTCCAAGGTCTTGAAGCTGGAATGAATGCCGAAGCAATTGTAATTGGATTAACCACTAATAATTCTGCCGAGGTGTTAAAAAATAAAGCCCACGCACTGATTGACAGTTTCGTAGGCTTTAGTATTGATAAAATGCTTGCTATTAACAAGCCTTAAAACTCATGTCAAGGCCTTTTACAGAGTGAGTTAATGCTCCCACTGAAATAAAGTCAACACCACATTCACCGTATGCACGAAGAGTGTCGATTGTAATACCACCAGAAGACTCAATTTCAACCGCTCCATTAATTATTTTTACGGCTTCACGAGTGCGCTCGGGAGTGAAATTGTCAAGCATAATACGATCTACACCTACTTCAAGCGCTTGTTTTATTTCATCTTCATTGCGCACCTCAAGCTCAATTTTGAGATTGCGACCAGTTTCTTTGCAATATTTCTTAGCCGATTCTACGGCTTCCTTTATGCCACCAGCAAAATCAACATGATTATCTTTAATGAGAATCATATCAAACAAGCCTATGCGATGATTGCAACCTCCACCAATGCGAACCGCTTCTTTTTCCAACATTCGCAAACCAGGAGTCGTTTTGCGAGTGTCAAGGACTTTAGTCTTAAGCCCGTCAAGTAATTTTTGATATTTTGCAGTAACAGTAGCAATACCACTCATGCGTTGCATGATGTTTAGCATAACGCGTTCGGTTTGTAATAATGAACGCACTTTGCCCTCAACTTCAAATGCGATATCACCTGGTTTTACTTCAGCCCCGTCATTGATGAATATAGTCATTTTCAATTCTGGGTCAAATTTGTTAAATACCTTTTTTGCCATTTCAACGCCAGCAATAATTCCATGTTCCTTTACTATGAGACGTTGTTTTCCCATAGCATCAGCAGGAATTGTGCTTAGCGTAGTGTGGTCACCATCACCTACATCTTCTGCAAAAGCCAAAGTTAGTAAATCATCAATTAGTTCATCTGTAGTCTTCATATCAAGATAAATTTATATTTTGCACAAAGTTAAACATAATCATGTAATGGAACAAAAACACTAATACAAAAAATAATCAAATTATTGGTGAGGTTTGAATAATTCAAGTAACTTTGTGCAATTAAAGTATTTAACAATTCATTTTGGCAAAACTGATAATGAATAAATTGAAATTGTGGCTTTCTAAATTATCATTTCATACAGGCGTGATTTTTCTATCAATCTGTGTGATTTGCTACATTATTTCATTTGCTCAAATGTTATTGCCGATATCTGCTACTGTTAATGGGGTGCTATGGTTCATATTTTTTGGATTAGCAAAAACTTTTCAATATGGAGGATTAGCAGTATTGGGAATTGATGGAATTAAAAGAGTCAAAATGTGGTGGAATAATATTAAACTAAGAAAAAAATGAAACATATATTATTTGTTTTAATTGCAGCTGTAAGTTTATTGCAAGTAGATGCACAAAATATGTGGTTGACATGGCTTCGCACAACTAAAGCCCCCACAAATAGTTGGATATATATGCCATCGGGTGATAGTGTAACATTTAGTGGACTTAAATCAAAAATGTATCCATTGAAACAAATCGATGATGGCGCTACTTATTTAGAGTCGGAATTTATTAGCGTTATTGATTGTGATATGACGATGGCTATTAGTTATTATACTACAACAAGCACTACAAAATCTATCAAAATAGAAATGATAGATAGGCAGGATAATGTTGTATATTCATTTATTAATAACGATTTTAATGTTGGACCGTCATTAATGGCTGCTGAAACAATTAAAATTGGCGTTTTAGAAAATGTATCGGCTGTTAAGATAAGATTATCATTGTCAAAATCAAATAAGACTACTGAAGCCATAAATGTGGAGGAATTGCAATTATATTCTACTAATGGGCAAGATGGTGTTGAGCCTATTCTAACAAATGCTCAAAATATAAGAGTTGAAGGACAATTACTTATGGTAGAAAGTCCTAAGAATTCATTCCTTGAAGTGTATTCTATGACTGGTACCCTAATAAGCAAAAATGCGATTTGCAAAGGTGCAAACCGCATTATGTTGTTTTCTGGGTTGTATCTTGTTAAAATGGGTGATTATACCCAAAAAGTTTTAATCCCATAATTTATATTTAGTAATTAGTCAAGGAATCGAGAGGTAATTCCTTTGTACGCATCTATTCTGCGATCGCGAAGGAATGGCCACCAGCGACGCACGTTCTCAGAGCGAACCATATCGATATCAATAATAGCAGTAGTTTCGCTATCGGTAGGAGCGTTGTATAGGAATTCACCTTGAGGCCCTGCAACAAAACTGCTGCCCCAGAATTGAATACCATTAGTGTTTGCAGAGGGGTCGGGCTCATGTCCAACTCTATTAACCGAAACCACAGGCAATCCATTTGCGACTGCATGAGCACGCTGAATTGTAATCCATGCTTCTCGTTGGCGGGCTTGTTCCTCTGGAGTATCGCTGCTTTCCCAACCAATCGCGGTAGGATAAATAAGAATCTCTGCACCTCTCAATGTCATAAGGCGAGCAGCTTCAGGATACCATTGATCCCAACAAACTAACACTCCTAAACGACCAACTGAGGTGTCAATTGGCTCAAATCCTAAATCGCCGGGAGTAAAATAGAATTTTTCGTAGTAGGCAGGATCATCTGGAATGTGCATTTTGCGATATTTTCCAGCAATAGAACCATCTTTTTCAAAAACTACAGCTGTATTGTGATAAAGTCCTGGAGCTCTTCTTTCAAAGAGCGATGTTACTATTACAACATTTAGCTCTTTTGCTAGGTTTGAATAAAAGTTAGTAGTTTCTGATGGTATTGCAACAGCTAGATTGCAGTTGTCGGTTGATTCTACTTGGCAAAAATATAAAGAATCGTGTAGTTCTTGATTTACAATTAATTCAGCCCCTTGTGAAGCTAATTCTCTCATCTTTTGAACTAGGCGATTACGATTATCTTCAATGTTGTCAGTATTGTGTTGTTGAATAATGCCAGTGCGTAAAATTTTTCTTGACATAAACTATAATATTTCTTTAGGTAATTGCATTGTTACACAGTGTAGTGAACCATGTTGTTTAATCAAAGCGTTGCAGTCAACAGTTACTATTTTATGATTTGGAAATGCTATTTGCATGATTTGTGTGGCCAATAAGTCCTTTTGAGGTTGATTATATATTGGCATTATTACCGATTCGTTCATAATGAGAAAATTGGCGTATGTAGCAGGTAGTCGATAGCCATCTTCGTCATATATAGGGTCGGGTAGAGGCAACTCAATGAGGTTGAACGGCCTGTTTTCAAGTGTAGTTAGTTGCATCAATTGATGTTTCATTGACTGTAATGCCGAGTAGTGTATATCGTTTTCATCGGTTGTGCCAACATAGACAATTGTATCATTTGGTGCAATACGAGCAAGAGTGTCAATGTGACTATCTGTATCATCACCCTCTAAAAACCCATAGTCAAGCCATAGGATTTTTTCTGCGCCAAATGTTGTGAGGAGTTCTTGCTCAATATCTTCTTTTGATAAATCTCCATTTCGATTTGGTGAGAGTAAACATTCTGATGTGGTGAGAATAATCCCTTTACCATCACTTTCGATAGAACCCCCTTCAAGAGCAAATCCCATGCGATTGTTATACGTGCCATTAATTGCACCTTGTTTAATCATGTTTTGCGTGATGAGATTATCCTTATTTGAGGCAAACTTTAACCCCCATCCATTAAACTGGAAGTCGTTGAGAATATAGATTCCGTTGCTATCGCATGTTGTAATAACTCCAAAATCACGAGCCCATGTGTCATTGGTTTCAATTTCGTAATATTTAATATGGGCTGGGTTGATATGGCTTAAATGCTTTTTGGGCGTTTCTATGTTTGGAGCAACTATAATAACATCAGTTTCTTGTGTTATAGCTTCTACAATTTTAATATAGCACTCGGTTACCTCTTCAAGCATATATGCCCAATCGCTATCTTCGTGAGGCCATGATAGTAGAATGGCACCAAATGACTCCCATTCAGCGGGAAGACGCAAAGTTGATTTTTTTTGCATATAATTTTTGTTCTATTTATTCATCAAAGTCTTTTAATGATTCCCATACAGAATCTTGTGATTTTTTATATTCATCACAGTAATCAAGAAAGCCTCTTTTTTCGCTACTTCCTACGGCATGACACCATTCGCTATACTCTTCAAAGATGTTTTCATCTTCTGCAATCAGCTTCTTGAATTCATTATTAGCAATATCAATGCTTCCATATTGCTCTATGAGAGAGTCAAAGATTTGAATAATATCATTCATAGGTGTAACAAATTAAATATTAAAAAATCATGTTAACGTTAGTGCTGTGAAAATAACACTCAAATATCAAATTATAGTTCAAATATAATCTAAAAACTCTAAATGACAAAATGCTGTATCATGATTTAATTATATTTTTTGTAAAGTAAATCTATCGTCGTTAATGAAATAGGGGTATATGTTGATTTCTGCCAATATTAAATAATTGTGTTTTAAGAAAGATTTGAAAAGATGTGCAGAAATATTGCCCATTATCCTTGCTAAATTTGCAGTGTAAATAACAACCGAAAAATTTATAACTATGGCAAACTTGACTAAACAACAATCAATATTGATTAGCCCTCGAGTTATCAATACAATCAATTCGTTACCCGAAGACGAAAGAATCGCAGTAGTTACAGCGTTTGTTGGTGATATGATAATGGGAGTTAAAGTGGAAGATTCATTAACACCTATTCAAACGATGTTATATGCGGTTATTAAGTCCTACGTTCAGCGAGATTCTCTACAATACAATAATAAGCAAATCGCAATATAGTAAATTCACGTTTAAGGCTATTTGTTTGATAGAGGAGGCAAGATGTTGTGAAACATCTTGCCTCCAATTATTTTGCCAATTATGCAATTGTAATTACAAAAGAGCAATTGAGCGATTGATAAATGAATTTAGTTCTTCGCCTTTAAGTAATCCATTGCTTAGAAGTGCTAAATCAACTAATTGCTTGATGGTTGATTGAGAAGAAGCATAAGTTGATAATAATGCAGTTTCTTCGTCGCGAAGTTGTTTTACAGCCTCTTCAAGCGATTTAATGTTAGAGTTATCATCTTCGCTTAAAGTCTTGTTTTTGTTTGCATCGCGAAGTGCTGTGATTTTTGAATTGTTATCGGTAATAGCTTTGCTTATCGGCGCAAGTTTTTCTGCAACATTAGCATCGGCATCATTACGAACTTTTATAATGAGAGGGTGTTCGGTATTAATGATGAGGTTATAACTGTCGGGCATCTCGCCATAGAAGTTCATGCCTGGTTGGAATGCTGCCATTTCTTTCATGCGACGCATGTACTCATTTTGAGTGATGACAATCGGAGAGGCTGTCTCACTAATTGCTTCAAACGAAACAATAAATTGGGCATTATCAACAGTAGGAATTTGAGAGTTAAAGATTCCAGTTAGCATATTGCGTTGTTCTGTTGTCAACAACACTTCTTTCTTATTATCCTTGCGAATAAGATTGTCAATGACATCACTATCTACGCGAACAAATTGAGATTTTTCAACTTGTTGTTCTAATAGACCAATGAAGTGGTTATCAAGTTGGCCATCCATTAACAATACATTGTAGCCCTTCTCGGTGGCTGCATTGATATATGTGTACTGCGCAACGGCATCGGTTGTATATAAATGGATGAGATTTCCCTCTTTGTCAGTTTGAGAGGTCTCAATTAATTGTTTGTATTCATCAAGTGTGAAATATTTACCTTCTGTATCCTTTAGAAGAACGAATTTTTTGCCTGCATCACGGAATTTTTCATCGCTTAACATGCCATATTCAATGAATATTTTAATGTCATCCCATTTCTTTTCAAATTCGCTACGGTCTGCTTTGAAAATTTCTTCAAGGCGAGAAGAAACTTTTTTGGTAATATAGGTAGAAATCTTCTTAACTGCTGCATCGCTTTGAAGGTATGAGCGAGATACATTGAGAGGAATATCAGGAGAGTCAATGACACCTTGAAGCAACATTAAGAACTCAGGAACAACACCCTCAACTGAATCTGTTACAAATACTTGATTGCAATAGAGTTGTATGCGGTTTTTATTGATGTCAAAATTGTTTTTGATTTTAGGGAAAAACAAAATACCAGTTAAGGTAAAAGGATAGTCCACATTGAGGTGAATCCAGAACAATGGATCATCTTGACCAGGATACAATTCGTGATAGAAGTTGAGATAGTCTTCATCTTTTAATTCAGATGGTTTCTTCATCCAAGCAGGAGAAGTTTCGTTGATAACTTTATCCTTGTCGGTGTCAACATATTTGCCATCTTTCCATTCTTGTTCTTTCCCTGAAATTACAGGTACAGGAAGGAAACGACAATATTTTTTCAACAAAGAATCAATGCGTGATTGCTCTAAGAAATCTTTATTGTCGTCATCAATGTATAATACGATGTCGGTACCACGTGATTCTTTTTCGATTTCAGTCATTGAGTATTCGGGCGATCCATCACATTCCCATTTTACTGCAGTTGCCCCATTTTTATATGAAAGTGAGCGAATTTCTACTTTCTTTGCAACCATAAAGGCTGAGTAAAAACCAAGCCCAAAGTGTCCGATAATTGTGTTAGCATTATCTTTATATTTTTCCAAAAATTCTTCTGCTCCTGAGAATGCAATTTGATTGATATATTTATCGATATCCTCTGAAGTCATACCGATACCACGGTCGCATATTGTGAGTGTGCCATTTTCTTTATCGACAATGACTTTTACATTTAGTTCTCCAAGTTCACCTTTATACTCGCCACATGAAGACAATGTTTTTAGTTTTTGAGTCGCGTCAATCGCATTTGAAACGAGTTCGCGAAGGAATATTTCGTGATCGCTATAAAGAAATTTTTTTATGACGGGGAAGATGTTTTCGGTAGTAACCCCAATATTGCCTTTTTTCATATTATGTTATATTTGAGATTTATTTAATTTATTATTCGTTATTGTCAAGTAATTTGGGAATAGAGTCAGATTTATCCTTATTTATAATCTGAAGCAATTCCTCGTTATTGTAATCAATTTCAATGCTATCTCCCGAGGTTATAGTCTCGTTGATAATTAATTCGGCCAACTTGTCTTCAACATATTTTTGGATGGCGCGTTTTAATGGCCGAGCTCCGTATTGTATATCATATCCTTGTGAAGCAATATAGTTTTTAGCGTCATCTGTGACAGTTAATGTATAGCCGAGTTCTTCGGTTCGTTTAGTGAATTTAGTTAACTCAATATTAATGATTTGAGATATTGCATCTTTGTCAAGTGACTCAAATGTAATAATGTCATCAATACGATTAAGAAACTCTGGTGAGAATGCTTTAGACAGAGCTTTTTGTATTACACTATTACTATATTCTTTGTTTAAGGCATTGGTGTTAAACCCAATTCCATTTCCAAATTCCTTTAATTGGCGAGAACCTATGTTTGATGTCATTATTATGATTGTATTCTTGAAATCAACGGTTCTTCCAAGACTATCGGTCAATTGACCTTCGTCCATTACTTGGAGAAGAATGTTAAACACATCGGGATGTGCTTTTTCAATCTCATCAAGTAGTACTACAGAATATGGACGGCGACGCACTTTTTCAGTTAGTTGCCCACCTTCTTCATATCCTACATAGCCAGGAGGCGCACCAACTAATCTTGAAACTGTGAATTTCTCCATAAATTCGCTCATATCTATGCGAATAAGAGTGTCGGCAGAATCAAAAAGGAATTCTGCTAATTTTTTAGCTAAAAGAGTTTTACCAACGCCTGTTGGACCTAAAAACATAAATGTGCCAATAGGTTTATTGGGGTCTTTAAGCCCTATGCGATTTCGTTGAATAGCCTTTGTAACTTTTTCAATTGCAGCATCTTGTCCAATGATTTCGTCCTTAAGCATAGATGACATTTCTGCCAATCGTTTTCCTTCGGCTTTAGCTATGCGTTGCACAGGAACGCCAGTCATCATTGCAACAACCTCGGCAATTTTATCCTCATCGACAACTTTTCGGTCGAGGTTGAGTTTTTCTTCCCATTGTTGTTTGGCTTTGGCCAATTCTTCGCGGAGAGAGTGTTCTTTATCGCGATATGCAGCAGCACTTTCAAAGTTTTGAGATTGAGCAGCTTTGAGCTTGAATTGAGAAGTTTCATTTATTGCAATTTCAAGCTCCTCAATCTCTTTTGGGGCTGTAATAGTTGTTACATGTACTCTTGAGCCAGCTTCGTCAAGGGCATCAATAGCCTTATCTGGAAAACTGCGATTGCTTATATAGCGTTCGGTTAGTTTTACGCATGCTTTTATTGCTTCTGGGGTGTATATAACATTATGATGCTCTTCATATTTTTCCTTAATGTTGTTGAGAATTTGAATGGTCTCTTCGGTAGTAGTTGCATTGATCATTACTTTTTGAAATCTGCGCTCAAGTGCACCATCATTTTCAATGTGTTTGCGGTATTCATCAAGGGTTGTAGCGCCAATGCATTGAATTGCACCTCTTGCGAGAGCTGGTTTGAGCATGTTTGCTGCATCCATTGCTCCCTGAGAATTACCTGCGCCCACAATTGTATGAAGTTCGTCAATAAACAAGATAATATCTTTATTTTTAGATAATTCATCAAGAATTGCTTTAATGCGTTCCTCAAATTGTCCCCTATATTTTGTGCCAGCAACAATTGATGCCATATCAAGTGATATGACGCGTTTGTCAAATAGCAATCGAGATACTTTTCGTTGCACTATGCGAAGGGCAAGCCCTTCAACAATTGCCGATTTCCCCACGCCTGGTTCGCCAATCAATACGGGATTGTTTTTCTTGCGTCGACTGAGAATTTGGGCAATGCGTTCAATCTCTACATCACGCCCAACGACGGGGTCCAATTGGTTTTGTTCAGCAGCGCGAGTTACATCAATTCCATACTTGTCAAGAACAGGCGTGTCGTTAGCCTTTTTTGAAGTAAATTTTTCTGTTTTGCTACTTGATTTTGATTGATTACCATTGTTCTCAAATGACATATTGTCATCATCGTCGGCGATGTCGTCGGCAGCGTAATTATTTAACATGGGCATTTCTGACAAATTTTTGAGTTGTGCATATAATTTATCATAACTTATTCCAGCGCTGAGGAAACTCTGAATAAAGGTCATATTTAGTATTTCGACATTATGGAATATAGCTAAAAGAAGATGTTCTGAGCGAATGTCATCATCTTTAAGCATTCGCGCTTCCAAGGCGCTGAGTTTAATTATTCTTTCGGTTTGAGCATTTGCTGCGATGTCGTGACTTGAATCTGATGAATTGGTGCTAAATAGGTTGTTGTCAAGCTCTTGTGACAATTCGTCTAATGCCATCGCCGATGTGAGATTTGCCATAAGTTGATATGCTTTGCATTCTGATTTTTTTGCAATAGCAAGTAGAAGATGTGCTGGTTCAATTTCGGCGCATCTATGTCGAATGGCTTCCTCTTTGCTAATTTGGAGTATTAATTTGTATTCTGATGAGAAGTTGTTGTTCATTCTTTGTCTTGTAAAAACTTATGCTATTATTTTGCAAATATAGTGCAATTATTGTGCCAAAGATAAAAGCTAATTTGCTAATAAAAATAATAGAGAATTAAAAAAGGAAAAGAAACGAAAAAGGCGTTGATAATTTGATGTTTTTTGCAAAAAAAATATTATCTTTGTATGATAATTTTTGAGAAAATTAAACCATTTAGGACATGATAGTGTCTTAAATGAAATAATAGACTAATTAACATATCATTATAACAAAAAATGTTGGAACAAGATCGAATATTAAAGATTAATATCGAGAACGAAATGAAGTCGGCATATATCGACTATTCGATGTCGGTAATTGTGTCGCGTGCCTTGCCCGATGTTAGAGATGGTTTGAAACCTGTGCATCGAAGAGTGCTTTATGGTATGAATGAGATGGGTAATACCTCAGATCATCCTCATAAAAAATCGGCAAACTGTGTAGGTGAAGTTATGGGTAAATATCACCCACATGGTGACTCTTCTATTTATGGTACAGTTGTGCGCCTTGCTCAACCTTGGGCTTTGAGATACACACTTGTTGATGGTCATGGTAACTTCGGTTCGGTTGACGGTGATAGTGCTGCGGCTATGCGTTATACTGAAGTGCGCCTCGATAAAATTGGGGAAGAAATGCTCCAAGATATTGATGCTGACACTGTAGATTTTCAACCTAACTATGACAACTCACGAAAAGAACCAACTGTTCTCCCAACTCGTATCCCTAACTTGTTGGTAAATGGTGCTTCAGGTATTGCAGTGGGTATGGCAACAAATATGCCTCCTCATAACTTGACTGAATCAATTAATGCTTGTGTGGCATTGGTCGACAATCCCGAATTGACAGTTTCGGAATTAATGCAACATATTAAAGCACCCGACTTTCCAACAGGTGGAACAATTTACGGCTATAATGGTGTGAAAGATGCATACGAAACAGGTCGTGGTCGTATCTTGATTCGAGCAAAGGCTGAAATTGAAAGTAGTGCTAATCACGAAGATATCATCGTTACTGAAATTCCATAC
>JAEIGA010014251.1_pt1 | contig 12101 bp, 8 predicted proteins | sample 9270691 | NCBI WGS metagenome assembly JAEIGA01 (sample SAMN17057246, study PRJNA624740) | gut metagenome | biome: biome; isolation source: fecal sample | host: Bos grunniens | place: China: Xizang | collected 2019
ATAAAGTAAGCTGTTACAGCTGTTTTGCCGTCTTTTGAACGACCAATTACAATACCTCTACCTGGATATGTGTTTCCAGCTAATTCTTCTCTTAAAGATAACATGTTCATTTTGCATACCTCTTTCTGTAAAAAAGTCAATAATACATGTATATTTTAGCATGATAGCATTTTTTTGACAACAAGAAAGGTTTATAAGCCGTATGAATTTAACTACTTTTTGTTATAAGGGAGACTAATCAAAAAAACAATCCCTCATCATCTGATTTTGGCTTTCCTGTTTTTATTCTTCCGAGTATGAAATCTCCCCTTCTACAAACTTTCGTTCCATCTGATGACGCATCTTACGAGTTTCCACCGAATCAAAGATGATAGAAAAATCATAGTCTTCTGGATAAAGCTCCATTGCAGCCACATGGAGTTTTACACGTTTGTGATTAATCCAGATTTTCTTGTTTGGCATCTGCACCTGAAGCACTCCTTTTTCGTTTGCTTCCTGGCAGACGATACCGATTTTCTTATCTGGATAAACCATAACACTGTCGCCGCGTTTAAAAGAAATCTGCTTTTGTTCTTTAAACGCTTTTTTCTTGACGATGCGTGAATGACTTTTCTTTTTCTTATCAGCATCTTCATCGAATTTTTCCACCACTGAACCGTCTCCATAAGCCGCTTCTGCCGCCCTCTTTAACATCTTATTCGACATCCCAAGTCTCTTTGCAATGTAAAATGCACAGCTTTCTCCTGCCTCGCCTATCTCCATCTGATACAGTGGCTTCAACTGTTCTCTATCAAAAGTCATACGCGCATTTACAATACAATCCGTTTTATCGGCATAGCCTTTTACTTCTGGATAATGAGTAGTTACTAAGAAAAATGCGCCACTTTCCTTTAACTCTTCCAAAATTGCAACTGCAATTCCCATTCCCTCTAGTGGATCTGTTCCAGAGCCAAGCTCATCCATAATTACTAGGCTCTCTTCATTTACTTCATCTAATATCTCCATAACATTGGTGATGTGGGCTGAAAAAGTGGATAGATTCTCAGACATATTTTGTCCATCACCAATATCACAAAGGAAGTTGCTGTGCATACATATATGCGCTTCTTTACAGGATACATGGAGACCACACTGTGCCATCATGCAGTTAAGTGCGACGGTCTTTAATGCTACCGTTTTTCCACCTGTATTTGGTCCCGTGATTACCACGCCTCGAACGCCATTTCCTATAGAAAACTGAAGTGGTACACAAATAGTTTTATCCATAAGAGGATGACGTGCATCAACTAATTTAATATGTCTTTCCTGTACAATTTCAGGTTCTGTAGCATCCAGTTCCAGGCTAAGCTTTGCCTTAGAAAAGATAAAGTCTAATCGCTCCATTATCTTTATATTTTCTCTGAGTATATCTGCTTGTTCACTAACCATTGCAGTCAATTCATATAAAATACGCTGTACCTCATTTGCTTCATCAATGCGAAGATACTGCAATTCTTCATAGTATTTCGTAGCACTCGCAGGCTCGATAAACACGGTATTTCCTGTAGCAGACTGGTCAATGACTGCGCCTGACACTTTGTTTTTATACTCTTTTTTTACGGGGATACAGACATGCCCGTTTCGCATAGTAGTAAACTGCTCCGATACATATGCCTTATTACTGCGAATGGCATTCTCTGCCTTCTGCTTCATCTTATCTTCTGCTATCGCAATATCCATTCGCAATGATTTCAATAATTTAGTCGCATTATCACAAACCATTTCATTTACAATAGTTGTCGCAATCGCTTCACGTACATCATCAATAGGCTGTATATTTTCCTCATAGTATGCTAGGGAAATCTGATGCACAATGCCCCTTTTCATATACTGCTTCATCCGGCTTACTGCGATTAATGCTGTTTCAATAGCAAGCAATTCCTCTATCGAAAGACAGCCTCCTTTTTCTGCAATTTGTAACAAATCAGCGATTCCATTTAACGAAACAACCGGTGGATTCCCACAAGCTTCTATCATGTTTTTTCCTTCGCTAGTTTCACGGAGTTTTATCAAAAGTTCTGCTTCTGATAAATATGGTGTGATTTCTCCTATTTGCTTCTTGGATGCATCCGTCATTGCTAGAGACATCCATAATTCTTTTATTTTATCGAATTCTATTATTTTTTCTGAATCTATCATTTTATTTACCCTTTTTCCTTACATAAGTGTCTTATAATCTGTATATTCCACTACCCCTGACATATTTTGCAATGCGTTTTCCTGCAATTCCTTTACCATAAGGCATTCCTTTGCTGGAATATGCACACTTTCACCAGCTACTATTCCATAATCAGCAGAAGTTACAAAACCTCTCGCATGGTAGTTATGAGGACCTCCCTCTACTAGAACTACTTTATATCCCATCTTCTTTGCTTTTTCAAAACCATATTCTATCAAATCCTTTGAAATATGCTTTCTTTGCATAGAAGTTTTCACTGCAACTGGTGTCAGCATCAATAATTCATCCTCATATTTTTCTTCCAAATGGAATCTCGAAAACATAGCATATCCAACAATTGCTTCTTTTTCATCAATTGCTATAAGCTCTAATTCTGGAAGGTAAAATCGACTTATTCTAATTTCTTCTACTAACTTTCTTACTAATTTTCCTTCTTCCACATTGCTATGTTCTGTAAAAACAGTTTCTACTAAATCCAATGCAAGTTCTTTGTAGTTATCGTTTATTGTAATAATTTTTCTCATAAAAATCTCCTTTTTTAATATGAATATAAAAAACCACGGATATGCCTGACAAAACAGACTTTCTCCATGGTTATATACTAAAATAAAAAACATGACTTAATCGTCATGCCTCACTTTATCTCTATATCATCCAAGATTGTAGTTTGTGTAAGACAAATACGCTAAGACCTAACATTAGCGTCAAGGATAGAATTTCCCACCAAAAATAAACATGCTACTGCATGCTTTCTGTTGAAACAATTCTATGTCGCAACTATTTAGTTCGCAGAATCCTCTTTTCTTACAATTAACAAACAAAATCCTCTTTTCATTTATTTATACAATCAGCATAACATACATTTATAGATTATGCTATCATTATTTTTCTGAAGTAAAAACAAAGCCCCGACATCATGTCGAGGCTTATACGTGTATTTAATTAAAACTTCTTACCCAGTTAAGGAGTGATCCCTGATGTGTATTTACCATTACAGTTCTCTTCATATCTTCTGTCACTGGACCATTTTTTGCCATCTTTGCTAAGATGGATGCTTGAAGCTCTTCGATAGTCATCTCTTCGTAAGGCTTGTTTAAGTCTAAGACTTTCTTTTCTTCTTCGACTTTCTGGACTTCCTCGGTAGCTTCTTGCTGTTCTTTCGCAGTCTCTACAACTTCCTCGATCACAGTTTTTTCTACAATCTCAGGAACTTCTTCTACAACTGGTTCTTCCACAGTTTCCACCACAGTTTCTTCTGCCTTTACTGCTTCTTCCATTTTCACTGGTTCCTCAGCTGGCATCTCTACTGGAGCCACCTCTACTGTACCATTATTATCTGGAACCCAGATTTCGCCTGAGTTACCAGCGATTTCTGCAGAGAATCCACCACCTGAAACTGTAATCTTTTTACCAGAAAGCACGCCTGTGTATGTGCCGTCTGGAGCACCGCCATGCATTGTACATGCGTTGTCATCATTGTTTACCATAACTACTACTGTGGAACCTTCATAACTTCTAGAGAAGGTATACTGTCTAGTAGTCAAGTTCTGTTCTTTATAATCACCGTAAGCTAAAGCTTTTACCTGATGACGCATAGCGCCTAAAGCAGAGATAAACTTCGCATAGCTATTGTCTTCCATTGCCAAAGTCCAATCTTCGTAAACCATTTCTGGACGAAGAGGTGCATCTGCATCTGCTCCATGACCTTTTTTTCCTTCGATACCAAATTCAGAACCATAGTAAATCGATGGAACACCTGGTAATGTATATAACAAAATGTGTACTGGCACAAAGCCTTTAGGTGTAGAAAGCTTTGACATAATACGTTCTACATCATGATTATCTACGAAGCTATAAAGTTTGAACACACCACTACACATATCATTCAGTCTCTTAACTGTATGTGCAATTTCAAAGAAATTGTGATCATTATAGCCTGAGTAAAGTGCTTTATGAAGGTGATAGTTTGTTACAGAATGTAAAGTATCTGCATTTGCCCAGCGGATGTAGTCACCGTGAATTACTTCACCCATCAGCCAAAAATCTGGTTTTACTTCATTTGCTGTACGACGGAGTTCTTTCATGAAATCAAAATCCAACACGTCTGCTGCATCCAAACGGATACCGTCCACATCAAATTCATCTACCCAAAAACGAATTACATCACAAATATAATTGATTACTTCTGGATTCTTCTGATTTAACTTTACAAGCAAGTCATATCCGCCCCAGTTTTCATATCCAAATCCATCGTTGTAAGAGTTATTTCCCCAGAAATTCACATTACAGTACCAATCTTTATATCTGGAGTTTTCTCTATTTTCTTTTAAATCCTTGAATGCAAAGAAATCACGTCCTGTATGGTTAAATACACCATCGAAAATAACCTTTACACCCTGTTTGTGACACTCTGCCACAAAGTTTTTTAATGTCTCATTGGTTCCGAGACGACTATCTAATTTCTTGTAGTCTGTAGTTTCATAACCATGTCCGACAGATTCAAACAATGGTCCAATGTAAATTGCATTACATCCTATATTTTTAATGTGAGAAATCCATGGCAAGAGTTTGTTCAATCTCTCCACTGGTTCTCCATATTCATTCTGTTTTGGTGCCCCTGTCATACCGAGGGGATAAATATGATAAAATATTGCCTCATCATACCACGCCATGTTCTTCAAGTCCTCCTAATTAGTCATATTTTAAGCCCCGCAAAGGCGGGGCCGTTTTTAATTCTTAAAAGAATGTACTGGTGCAGGAATTCTTCCCTTACGATTTACAAAATCATCGCATGAGAACTGGTTTACTGGCATTACTGGTGCATAACCAAGCAATCCACCAAACTCTACGACTTCGCCAACACCTTTTCCAATAACTGGAATCACGCGAACAGCTGTGGTTTTCTGGTTAATCATACCGATAGCCATTTCGTCTGCGATAATACCAGAAATAGTAGTCGCCTTTGTATCACCAGGAATCGCGATCATATCAAGACCTACGGAACATACACAGGTCATTGCTTCTAATTTTTCAAGTGTAAGAGCACCAGCTACTACTGCGTCTATCATACCCTGATCTTCGCTGACAGGGATGAATGCACCACTAAGTCCACCTACATAAGAAGATGCCATGATACCGCCCTTCTTTACTTGATCGTTAAGAAGTGCTAAAGCTGCTGTTGTACCAGGAGCACCGGCATATTCTAAACCGATTTCACAAAGAATGTCTGCTACACTATCCCCAATTGCTGGAGTAGGAGCAAGTGAAAGGTCAATGATACCAAATGGAATACCAAGCTTTCTAGACGCTTCTTTTGCAACAAGCTGTCCTACTCGAGTAACTTTAAATGCTGTTTTCTTAATAGTTTCACAAAGTACTTCGAAACTTTCACCACGTACTTTTTCAAGAGCTGTTTTTACTACACCAGGTCCAGAAACACCTACGTTGATAATCGCATCTGCTTCTGTTACACCATGGAAAGCACCTGCCATAAATGGGTTGTCATCTGGAGCATTACAGAATACTACAAATTTTGCACAGCCAAGAGAATCATTTTCTTTGGTTAATTCTGCAGTTTCTTTAATCATTTCACCGATGAGGCGAACGGCATCCATATTGATACCTGTCTTTGTAGAGCCTACGTTTACAGAACTACATACCAGTTCTGTACTAGCAAGTGCCTGTGGAATGGAACGGATAAGGTTTTCTTCTGCTGGTGTCATACCCTTTGATACGAGTGCAGAATAACCACCGATAAAGTTTACACCTACTGTATGTGCTGCTCTATCTAATGTTTTCGCAATTGTCACAAAGTCTTCTGGCGATTTACAAGCTGCACCACCTACTAAAGCAATAGGTGTTACCGAAATACGTTTATTTACGATAGGAATACAGTAATCCTTTTCGATTTCCTGTCCAACCTTTACCAAATCCTTTGCTACAGTTGTAATTTTATTATAAATATTTTCATTTAATTTATCTAAATCTGAATCGATACAATCCAAAAGGCTAATACCAATAGTAATGGTACGCACATCGAGATTTTCTTTCTCGATCATATGATTGGTTTCAATTACTTCCCAGTTACTAATCATGTTGTTTCCTCCTAAATGCGGTGCATCATTTCAAAGATCTCTTCTCTTTGACATTTTACAGAAACACCAAGACCCTGTCCTACATTTTCCAAGTCACTAGAAACATCTGCAAACTGTTTTTCTGATTTTGATAAATCTACAATCATCATCATGTTGAAATATCCAGATACGATGGTCTGTGAGATATCCAAGATGTTGATTCCGTTTTCTGCAAGATAGGTACAAACCTTTGCAATAATACCTACGGTATCCTTACCTAATACTGTGATAATAACTTTTTTGTTCTCCATAATCGTACTCCTTTATACTCGAATCATTGGTGATACACTATCTCTTTTAGCCACATACATTGGAAAATCATCTGCTTTATACGGATTATCTCCCATCGTAACCTCCAGTCGTACAGCTTCGTACGCCAATGCTTCATAATTATTCTCTTTGCTAAGATGTCCTAGCACCACTGTGCCAAAATTATCATGCAACAACTCACATAGAAGCTGTCCACTTCGCTCGTTTGACAAATGTCCACGGTCTCCTAGGATACGCTGCTTTAGCGGGTATGGATAGACGCCTGTCTGCAACATTTTTACATCATGATTCGCTTCTAAGAGCATAGCATCTAATCCCTGTAATTCATCAATAATTGCTTGATTGTATGTACCCAAATCGGTAACTACTGCGACTTTTTTATCACCATTTATTACCTTATATGCCACTGGATCAGCCGCATCATGGGAAATTGATATTGGATGAATCATTAGCTCTCCAATTGAGAATCTCTTACCAGGCTGTATCACCTGAAACAAGGACTCATCAATTTTACCCACAGACTTGGTATTTAAAATCGCCATGATAGTTTTCTCCGTAGCGAACATTGGAATTCCATATCGTCTAGCCAATACGCCCAATCCTGCAATATGATCTATGTGTTCATGGGTAATCAAAATTCCCTGCATATCACTGGTCTTTAAATCAATTTCATTCAATCCATTTTCTATGCGTTTTCCACTAATCCCAGCGTCAACCAGCAAATGTGTGTGGTCACTGCCTACACAAATGCAGTTCCCACTACTTCCACTTGCAATACTACATAATTCTAACATAATTTATTAGTTCTCTTTCCAATACAGATCAATCTGATCTCCATCATGAAGTGTTTCTGAGAACTGCGCATCGCGACCATTTACAAGTGTTGCGATAGCACGACCTCTTCCTGCTGTCAAATCAAATGTGATTCTGTCAAAAATATCTACAAAAATATACTCTGTTTTACCAGACATAGGAACTGCTTCACCATTTACATAAACGGTAATACTATTTCCTACTGGAGCTGGTGCTTCAGCCGGTTCTGTTATGTATCCTGTTTCTTTTTCATACATTTCAGCTGCAGCTCTCTTTATCTCATCGATATCACTTTCTTCTACATATTCTTCTACGTCCGCATTCTCATTCGATAAGTTTGCTACACCTTCTGGCAAATGCATGGTCTGTGCTTTTGCTTCATCTGCGACACCAAATGAAAGCACGGTCCATTCAATCGAGAAATTGTCATATACCAAAGTATCAAAATCTGCTGGTCTATTGTTTACATAGATGTCTTTATCCATATCGATTTCGACATCCATAAACTCTGCTACCTGGCCTACCGTATAGAAGTTTCTGGTTTCAATCTGATCGCCTTCCTGAATCTCATAAGAGCCTGGTTCTAAGCTACCATTTACCTGTACAAATTTTGGACAAGTAACCATCTTTCCGTTTACAACAAATCCAACATTCGCCTGTGTAAATTCTTCTAACTGACCAACCGTATATACCGCATCACTTCCAGCCGTAGATGGTTCAATTATAATTTCACAGTTTGGTTCCAAAGGTGTATTGATGCCTGCAGGTTTTCCGTTTAAGGTAATGACTGCTGCTTCACCAGCCTCACCTCTGGCAATACGAGATGCACCATTTACTGTAAAGTTGATTGCTTTTCCACGTTTTGGGAAGAGTTGATCATTTGGAAATTCAGCTGCCATAGCTGCATCTACGATTGTTAAATGACTGTTATCGTAAAGTTTTAAGCGTTCTCCATTGAAACGAACCATGATAAAGTTGTTTCTCTGTTCGTAGTAATTCATACAAATACCGATAGGTGTAACCAAAAGTGGATCTTTCTTGATATCGGTCTGCTGGAATGTCACTTCTTTTAATACTTCCTCACCACGAAGTGCAACACGTTCTTTTGGAATATTCAGATGTGTCGCAAGCATCTCTGTAAAGCCATGGATTTTTCCACCACCACCTACTACGAAGCAGGCACTTACAGATTTTTCACCATTTAATTCTCGAATCTTGTCTGAGATTTCTTTCGTAATCTTCTCTACAGTAGGAGCAACCAAATCCCATAACTCTTCTGATGGAATGGTATGCGGAATGCTCATGATATCTTCGTAGATAATTTCGTCTTTTTCCGTAGACTGTCTCTTCATGGATTCTGCCATCTTAAAGTCTACCAAATAATGCTGTACAATTACTTCTGTAAGTTCATCACCAGCGTGTGGAATCATGCCATATGCAATGATACTTCCATCTTTGGTGATCGAAATATCACTTGTACCAGCGCCCACGTCCACAAGCGCTATATTTAACATTCTGAAGTTTTCTGGAATAGCTACGTTAATCGCAGCAATAGGCTCGAGAGTCATATTGCCTACAGACAAATCCGCCTGTCCGACTGCAGAATACAGACCATCTACTACGTCTTCTGGAAGGAATGTTACGATAATATCACAACCAATAACACTCGCCTTATGTCCTTCCAAACTGATGAAGATTTCTTCGTTTAAGTAATATTTCACTACAGAATATCCTACACAGTAGAATTTATATCTAGTGTCATTTTTTTCTTTTAATTCTTCTTGAGCTCTCTCTACGCCAAGCAAATGTAAGGTATGAATATCTTCTCCCGTTACAATACTTTCTTCTGCATACTCAAAATCCACATGTGTGGTAACCGTCTTAAGTACACGACCAGCGGCAGCGATACATACTTCTGAAAGAGAATCTTTTATCTGTTCTTCTAGCTCTTCCTTTACAAGTTTAACGGTTCTGGCTACACGACCAATATCATGAATCTGTCCATCAAGCATGGCTCTTGTTTCATGTTCTTTAATGCACTGTGCAATTACTGTAAATTTTTCATCCTCTGTACGATATCCTACTGTACCTACTACATTTCTGGTACCGATATCAAGACCAAACACATTACTCATCTGCGTTTCTCCTTAATGCTTTTTCTATCTGATTATAGGTTTCTTCCAAGTCGCCATTGTTGTCGATGGTTACTTGTGTGCCTTCCCTGAATTCCGTTTCACTTAGTTGGCTATTAAATATTTGACTGATTTTCTCCTGAGAATACCCACGGGATTCCACCAATCGTTTTCTACGATTCTCTTCACTGGTATAAATATACCAAAGTTCATCGCAAATTTCATCATATTCTTCTTCAATTAATAAGGCAGCTTCTAAAATCAACAAATCCAGCTGACCTTTTTCTAGTTCAAGTGCATATTGTTCTCGCACATATTCTTTTACTGCAGGATGAACGATGGCATTCATCGCTTCGCGTTTCTTCGCATCCGAGAAAATTACGCGTGCCAATTTCCCTTTATCAAAAGGTCTGTTCTCTGCATCATTTTCAACAAAAATATCTTCCCCCACAAATCGCTCTACAATTCGACGATAACATTCTGTTCCTGGTTCCATCAAATCATGTGCGATTTCATCCGCAAGGATTACTTTTGTTTTTGGTTTCGTTGCTAGGTAGGAGAGGATGGCTGACTTGCCAGCTCCCACTCCTCCTGTGATACCTATAAACCTCATATCGGCTCCTTAATGTGCATCATACCAGTTCGCTCCCCATGCTGTTCCTACTTCTAATGGAACAGAAAGTGTAGCTACATGATGCATCTCCTCTTCTAACAAGGCAACCACTGCATCTCTTTCTGACTCTTTTGTCTCGATAAGCAATTCATCGTGTACCTGTAAAATAAGTCGAGATGCAAAACCTTCTTTGATTAATCTGTCATGCACACGTATCATGGCAATCTTGATAATATCTGCTGCAGTCCCCTGGATAGGCGCGTTCATAGCCACACGCTCTCCAAACTGACGCTGCATAAAGTTGCTGGATGACAGTTCTGGAATTGGACGGATGCGACCATATATGGTTGTGGTCTTTCCTGTTTCTTTTGCATCCGCAACGGTTTTATCAATAAATTCCTTAATCTTTGGATATGTTTCAAAATATCGATCAATATATTCCTGCGCTTCTTTTCTACTGATATCCAAATCCTGACTAAGTCCAAATGCAGAAATTCCATATACAATACCAAAGTTTACTGCTTTTGCATTACGACGAAGAAGTGGTGTTACTTCTTCAAATGGTACATGGAATACCTGAGAAGCGGTGGTGCTATGAATGTCCTGACCACTATTATATGCTTCAATGAGTTTCTCATCTCCAGACATATGTGCCAAAATACGAAGTTCAATCTGCGAATAATCGGAATCCACAAACACATTTCCTGGCATTGGGTGGAAAACCTTACGAATCATTCTACCCAGTTCGATACGAATCGGAATATTCTGCAAGTTTGGTTCTGTACTACTCAAACGTCCTGTTGCCGTAATTGTCTGATTGAAGCTGGTATGGATTTTTCCATCTGCTTCTACGAAGTTCTGTAAACCGTCTGCATAAGTTGATTTTAATTTTGACAACTGTCTGTATTCCAAAATATCAGATACAATCGGATATTCCCCAGCTAATTTTTCTAAAACATCTGCTGATGTAGAATAACCAGTCTTTGTCTTCTTTCCGTTTGGAAGCCCGAGTTTTTCAAATAAAATCACACCAAGTTGTTTTGGAGAATTGATATTGAAATCTTCTCCTGCTGCTTCATGAATTTTCTTTTCCAATTCGATAATCGAACCTTCTAATTTTGCACCATATTCCTTTAATGTCGCCACATCCATACAGATGCCTTCTCGCTCCATGTCATACAGCACAAATACCAATGGCATTTCCACTTCATAAAACAGCTTATCCATACCCTGTTCTTTTAGTGCATCTGCAATCATTGGTTTGGTTTTCCATGCAATATACACTTTATAACAAGCAAGTTTGCAATCATCCTCTTTTAAATCCTTTTCCGTAGGAACCATAAGTCCTGCGTAATCTTTTGCAATATCATCATGTGGATATTCTCCTTTTAACGGATTTAAAAGATATGCACCTATCGTCACATCAAAATATCGATTTCTATCTGAAATATAGTCGTCCCACTGACTCGAAAAATCGATATCCATTCCATAATCCATAAGCATCAACTGAGATTTCAAATCCATGGCAATCCATGTATTTACTTCAGCATCCTTCATTTTTTCCAACAGGTAACTGCTACTTACTTCGCGTCCTGTGGAAATATAATAAATATCTTCTTCACCATAAGCCAACGCTAAGGCTGCAAAGGCATTTGTTTCTGTCATAGCAAAGAGACTAATCTGTCCATCTGCTTCAATATTTTCACCATTGTTTTCCGATGGAACAATCGTAAACGCTACATCTTTCCCTTTAATATCCTTAAAAATGCGGTCTGCTTCTTTCGTATTTCGAACAGAGGCAAAATGCTCTTCCGCATTATTCTTTGGCGCATCCACCTGGAATCTTCCAAGAAGATTTTTAAACTCTAACTCTTTACAGTAAAGATATGCTTCTTCTGTATAGAGAGCTTCGATACTTTCTA
>JAEIGA010014252.1_pt1 | contig 12101 bp, 9 predicted proteins | sample 9270691 | NCBI WGS metagenome assembly JAEIGA01 (sample SAMN17057246, study PRJNA624740) | gut metagenome | biome: biome; isolation source: fecal sample | host: Bos grunniens | place: China: Xizang | collected 2019
AGGGGGAAGATCATGATTAAGGATTATGTAGCCTTTGACGTGGAGACCACGGGGACCAGCCCGGAGCGGAGTGAGATCATCGAGATCGGCGCTGTGAAGGTGGAAGGCGGCAGGGTAACCGACCGTTTTGCAAAATTTGTCAATCCCCATCAGCTGATACCGCCCGAAATCTGCGCTCTTACCGGCATTTCAAATGAGATGGTCAGGACTGCGGCGGATGCGGCTTTTGTAGTGCCGGAGTTTCTGCACTTCTGCGATGGCTTCATGCTGGTGGGACACAACCTGATGTTTGACTATTCATTTACCAGGATCTCGGCGGCCAGACTGGGCCTTCCCTTTGAGCATGAAGGGATCGATACCCTGAAGATCGCCAGGCAGATGCTTAAAGACCTTCCATCGAGAAGCCTGGGATCTTTGTGCGAACATTATGGGATCATTAACGCATCAGCCCACCGGGCCTACCACGACGCCCTGGCCACGGCCAAGCTTTACCAGACCCTGGGCCACTACTTTGAAGCTTCCGATCCGGAGGCATTTGTCCCGAAACCCTTGATTTATAAGCCAAAAAAGCAGCGGCCCATGACAAAAAAGCAAAAAGCCTACTTGAATGATTTATGTAAATATCATAAAATAGAATTTAATGAGCCTGCGGGAGGGATGACCATGAGTCAGGCCTCAAGGATGATCGACCGGATCATTCTGACCCACGGCCAGATGAAATAGACTTTATTCTTACAAACATAATGGAGGATAGTAACTGTGAACAGAAAAAAGACAAAGATTTTTTCAGCCATCATCATTGTCCTGATCGTGGTATCCATGGTCCTTGGCATGGTCGCATCATTCGTGTAGGTGTATATGAAGAAGATTTGGACCAAATGTATCGTGCTGCTGCTGATCCTGGGCGTGACCCTGGCAGTGGGCTTCGACGTACGGGCAGAAACTGAGGCCGCGTCGGAGACGACGGCTGCATCGGAGACGGCAGCTGCATCAGAGACGGCGGCTGCATCGGAGACAGCAGCTGCATCAGAAACAGCGGCTGCATCAGAAACAGCGGCTGCATCAGAAAACTCCGAAAAGACAGAGACAGAGACTGCGGTGCCGGAGGAGAAACATGCGATCCTGCCCCGGCCGGGTATCGTCCCCGACGGCGTCAGCGTCAATGGCATGGACCTGGCAGGCAAGACCTACGAGGAAGCAGAAAAAGAAATCGAAGCGTTTGTGAAGGAGACTCTCGGGGGGAAGATCACCCTGACCATCGGGGATGACAAAAAGGAGATCCCATATAAGGACTTCGGGATGACGGCTTCCGACAGGAGCTTTACTGAGGAGATCCGTCAGATCGGGACCGTCGGGACCCTGATCAGCAGGTATACCCAGCTGGCTGACGTCAGGGAAAACAAGGCGGCCTATGAGATCACTTTTGAATTTGATGAAAAAAAGCTTAAAAAGAAGCTCAAAGAGGCGGCGGAAAGCTTTAACGCCGATGTCAAGGAGGCGGATCTGGTCCGCCATTCCGGTGAATTCATCCTTACTGAAAGTGTCATCGGCCGTAAAGTCGATGTGGATAAGACGGTCAGCGACGCCATGGAGGCTATGACGAAGGACTGGGATTATAAGTCCGTGAACATCGAAGTAACGGCTGAGGAGACAAAGCCGACACATACGACAGAAGAACTGGCAGTCATCAAGGACGATCTGGGGACTTATTCTACGGAATACTGGTCCTCAAGTGAAAACCGGATCGCCAATATTGCCAACGGCGCCCGCCTGATCGATGAGACGATCCTGTATCCGGGCGAAACATTTTCATTTTTAAAGCATGTGGAACCCTTCACCGGGGCCAATGGCTATTATGAGGCCACCGGCTATGCCGGCGGCAAGGTCGTGCCCAGTATCGGCGGCGGCATCTGCCAGGTGTCAACGACCCTCTATAATGCCGTGCTGCGGGCAGAACTGGAAGTGACCCAGCGCTCCTGCCACGGTCTGACCGTAAGTTATGTACCGCTTGCTGCGGATGCGACGGTTTCTGAAGGCAGCGTGGATTTCCAGTTCAGGAACAACCTGAAGGATCCCATCTATATCGAGGCCTATACCTACAACGGCTCGCTCTATGTCACCATCTACGGCAAAGAGTACCGGTCTGCTTCAAGGTCCCTTGAGTTTACAAGTGTGACAGAAAGTGTCGACCCGCCGGGCGAGGAAGTGGTGACGGAAGACCCGGACCTTCCCGCGGATTATGAAGAAGTGACCCAGTGGGAGCATGACGGCTATACGGCGTCACTTTATAAAAATGTTTATGAAAACGGCAGTCTGGTGGATACCGTATGGATCAACACCAGCACCTATTATTCTTCTCCCCGCTATGTGATCCGGGGAACAGGTGCTTCGGAGAGCGAATCGGAGAGCGAAAGTGAATCCGATGGCGGATCCTCCGACCTGGATGAAGAGATGGCAGCGGATCTTGAAGCTGCAGATTACGAGTAAATCTTAAGAAATATCAGTTTAAACAGGAGCTTGAAGGAAATGCTGAAAACAGGCAGTGTATCGCAGGCCGTCTATGAACGGACTGCAGGGCGAAAACTTCATATCACGCCCCAGCCTGCAGCCGCGGCCGCGGAGGCCGGACGGGATGCAGGGGATATCTGCGGCGCCATCTGCCTGGCAGCAAACCGTCTGGCGGCAGCGGGGACGGTGCCCGTTGCCGTATGTCTTTCCTTCATGATTCCGGCGGAAATGGATGAAGCCGTGCTTAAGGGCCTGATGCAGGCCGCGGACACCTGCCTTGAAGCGATGTCGCTGGCAGCCGGCCAGGCGACGGTTTTCGCCGCTGAGGGTCTTAAGGACCCGGTGATCACGGCAACAGCCATCGGGGGAACGGCCGATAAACTCTTTATACCTGCTCCTGCAGCAGCCGGCCAGGACATTGTCATGTGCGGCTTTGCAGGCTGGCGCGGCGGCCTGAAGCTGGCGGCGGCCCACAGGGAAGATATCAAAGCCCGCTTTAATCCTTCATTTCTGGAACCCCTGTTCGCAGATAAGGCGTGGGCAGACTGCGATGTGCGCGCAGCAGTGAAGACCGCAGCCGCAGCAGGCGCCCGGGCCATGTATGCCGTAGGCGACGGCGGCGTCTATACAGCCCTCTGGGATATGGCACGCCGGGATGACCTTGGCCTGACTGTATCTCTGCAGGATATTCCGATCAGGCAGGAAACCATCGAGGTCTGCGATCATCTGGATATGGATCCCTATCAGATCCTGGGAACCGGCGGTCTGCTGATCGCTGCAGATCATGGTCAGCAGCTCAGAGAGGCGCTGGCCGGTGCGCAGATCCCGGCTGCGGTGATTGGCCATTTCACGGCCGCTGCAGACCGGGTTGTCATAAACCACGAAGAAAAACGCTATTTAGAGCCATTTAGATATGAACGTGTTTACCGGGACGGACGATGAAGCCTTCCGGTAAGCAGATCAGATGAGATAGGAGAATACGTAATGAATGACATGAAAGAGAAGATCCTGACCATCATCGAGAAGAACAGCAAGATCAGTATCGAGGATCTGGCCATTCTTCTGGGGGAAAAGGAAGAAACTGTCGCACAGGCAATATTTGAGATGGAAAATGACAAGACCATCTGCGGTTACCACACTATGATCAACTGGGACAAGACCAGCCGTGACCGTGTGACCGCCCTGATCGAGGTCAATGTGGTACCACAGCGCAGCCGTGGTTTCGACCATCTGGCAGAGCGCATCTACAATTTCCCGGAGGTGGAAGCTGTCTACCTCATGTCCGGCGGCTACGACTTCTGTGTCATGCTGGACGGCAAGACCCTGCGTGAGGTCTCCTCATTTATTTCCGAAAAGCTGTCAACCCTGGAGTCCGTGACCGGCACAGCCACCCACTTCGTACTTAAGAAATATAAGGATCACGGCACGATTATGGTACCGGAATCCAAGAGTGAAAGGCAGCTGATCACACCATGAGGAATCCATTATGTGAGAAGGTACAGGAGATCAAGCCCTCCGGTATCCGTAAGTTTTTTGACATCGTCACCGAGATGAATGACCCGGAGGTTATCTCCCTCGGTGTGGGCGAACCTGATTTTGATACACCGTGGCATATCCGTGATGAGGGTATCTATTCCCTGGAAAAGGGCAGAACCTTCTATACGTCCAATGCCGGCCTGATGGAGCTCAAGGAAGAGATCTCCGCCTATCTGGCCCGCAAATGCTATGTCAACTATGATCCGAAGCATGAGATCATGATCACTGTCGGCGGTTCCGAAGCCATCGATATCGCCATGCGGGCCATGCTGGATCCGGGTGATGAGGTTATCATCCCCCAGCCAAGCTATGTGTCCTACCTGCCCTGCGTCGTCCTGGCTGACGGCGTTCCGGTTCCTCTGCCGTTGCAGGAGAAGGACCAGTTCAAGCTGACGGCTGAGCTTCTGGAAGCAGCGATCACACCGCGGACCAAGCTCCTGGTCCTGCCGTTCCCGAATAATCCGACAGGATCCATCATGACCGCTGAGGACTTAAAGCCCATCGTCGATCTGGTCATCAAGCATGACCTCTTCGTCATCTCCGATGAGATCTACAGCGCCCTGACCTACAGCGGCGAGCATGTGACCATCGCCTCCTTCCCGGGCATGAAGGAGCGTACCGTCCTGATCAATGGTTTCTCCAAGGCCTATGCCATGACCGGCTGGCGTCTTGGTTACGCCTGTGCACCTCAGGTCATCCTGGACCAGATGCTCAAGATTCATCAGTTTGCCATCATGTGCGCGCCGACCACCAGCCAGTATGCAGCGGTCGAGGCTCTCAGAAACGGTGATGCAGACGTGGAAATGATGCGTGAAGCCTACAATCAGCGCCGCCGTTTTCTGGTGCATACATTTAACAAGATGGGCCTCAAGTGCTTCGAGCCTTTCGGCGCCTTCTATGTCTTCCCCAGCATCAAGAGCCTGGGCATGTCCTCGGACGAATTCGCCGTCAAGCTCCTTGAGGCGGAGAAGGTTGCCGTCGTACCGGGCACGGCTTTCGGCGACAGCGGAGAAGGCTTCCTGAGAATATCCTACGCCTATTCACTGGAAGAGCTCAAAGAGGCCACCAGCCGTATCGAGCGCTTCGTGAAAAAGCTCAGAAAAGAGGCATAAACATGGCGATGAACATCGTCCTCTTAGAGCCTGAGATGCCGGCAAATACCGGCAATATCGGCCGGACCTGCGTGGCTACCGGCTCAAGGCTCCACCTGATCGGCCCCCTGGGCTTTCAGATCAATGACAAACAACTTAAAAGGGCCGGTCTTGACTACTGGCCCTTACTTGATGTTACTGTTTACGACAGCTTCCAGGATTTCCTTGAGAAATGTCCGGAGTGCCAGGGGAAACTCTACATGGCGACCACCAAGGCCCGCCGGTCCTATACGGACGTACAGTTCCCCGAAGACGCCTGGATCATGTTCGGCAAAGAAAGCGCCGGCATCCCCGAAGAGATCCTGGTGGAAAACGAACCCTGCTGCATCCGCATCCCCATGCTGCCGGAGATCAGGTCCCTCAACCTGGGGAATTCCGCAGCCATCGTCCTCTACGAAGCCCTGAGACAGAACGGCTTCAGCCAGATGCAAAGAGAAGGTGCGCTGCACAGGTTGAAATGGTAGTGTGTTAATGGGGTTCTCGCTGACACAAAATAGAGCTGGAAGCAGCGCAGTCACGTTTGGCTGAAGCAGAGAGCAGGGTGGCTGCGTCGGAGAAACGTGCAGCTAAAGCGGAAGAAGAGCTTCGAAGGTTAAAGGAACAGTTTGGTATAAGCTGAATAAAGGCGCTGCCCGTGAGGGGCGGCGCCTTTGTAAATGAGAAGGAATCTTTACGTTTCTATGTGATATTGTTTGATTTTACGATAGACCGTCGTCCTGGCCACACCCAGTTGAGCGGCCGTCTTCGAGATATTTCCATTATTTTCGGAAAGAGCAGCTATCAGCGCTTCTTTTTCCAGATCAGAGACGGTTATACCCGCAGCTATGTCTGTCAGGGATGAAATCGTCTCTTTTTTTTCAGGCGGCTGAAAATTGATGATTTCCATCGGCAGATAGGCTGTGCTCAAATGCCGTTTCGGTGACAGACTGACGGTGCGTTCGATGACATTTCTAAGCTCTCTGATGTTGCCGGGCCAGTTGTAGCGGCAAAGGAGCTGCTCATAGTCCTGCGGGACCGGGGCAGCGTTGCCGCAGTATTGTTTATAAAAATGCCGGATCAAAAGCGGTATATCTTCCCTGCGCTCCCGGAGCGGCGGCAGGTCCAGAGAAATGACATTCAGCCTGTAATATAAATCACTTCTGAAAAGTCCTGCATCAACTGCCTGCTTCAGATTTGCGTTGGTTGCGGCGATGATGCGTACATCGATCGGAATAGACTGTGCAGCCCCGACGCGTGTGATCATCCGGTTTTCAAGTACACGGAGCAGATGAACCTGAAGGTCAAGCGGCATTTCACCAATCTCATCCAGAAAAATGGTACCGCCGTCCGCCATCTCAAATTTTCCGGCACTGCCACCGCGTCTGGCTCCGGTAAAGGCTCCGTCAATATAGCCGAAAAGCTCGCTGGCGATCAATTCTTTAGGGATGGCGCCGCAGTTGATAGCGACATAGGGATTGTCCTTACGTTTACTGGCATTGTGGATGGCCTGGGCCATGATGTCTTTTCCTGTGCCGCTTTCGCCCAGAAGCAGGATGGATGCATCGCTTTTTGCAGCAGCCTGGGCAAGAAGAATATCATTTTTAAAAATGCTGCTTTCACCGATAATATCGTCAAAAGTCAGTCTGGCTGTGGCACCTGCATAGCGTGATGCGATCTGCTGGGTCCTGCGGATCGCATCGAAAATGAAGATGGAACCAAGCCGCTGTCCTGAGTCGTCAATGATATTTCTCAAGGTACCGGTTACCCGGATTTGCTTATTGCCAAAGCGCAGGGATATCTCCCGGTCGGTCCAGGTCTTTGTGCCGGAGAGCAGCTGTTGTACTGACATTTCCTGACGCCGCATAAATGGCAGGATGCTTTCACCTGTATAATTTCTTTCCAGCTGCAGAATACTGATGGCCGATTTATTCATATGCGTAATGCAATTTTTGTCATTTAATGCGACAACGCCTTGAGTCATGGCCTCCAGCATGATCTCCTTATATGCATTATCAAGTCGGCTTTTGCGCTCGGCCCGGGAAATCCTGATGGCATTTTCTATATCCGAAGCCATTGCAACAACAATACCAAGTGTATGATGCGTGACATCCCGCAGCCTGCCTGTCAGATCGATAGTACCAATGATCTGACCGTCCGGATCATGGATCGGGGCCGCCGCACAGGCTGTCTTCTGGGTGAATGTGCAGAAGTGTTCATAGCCTGCAAACTGTATGGGTTCATTGATGGCGATGGCAGTTCCGATGGCGTTGGAACCGACACTTTTTTCGCTCCAGTCAGCGCCTTCGATAAATCCGCCTCCGACAACGGATTCCTTCATCCGCTGATCGCCTGATATTTCGATGATGACTCCGTCAGCATTGGTCAGGGCAATAATAAAATGTGAACCTCGTATAAATCCTTCTATGACTCTTCTGATCGGAGCGCTGATCCTGATCAGTTCCTTACTTTTTTTCTTTTCTTCTGTAAGTGCTTTGGCGGACAAGACGCTCAGAGGATAATCATTGTCTGCAGGAACGTTATATTTTTGACAGCGTTCCCAGCTTTGAAGAATGATTTCCTTTGTTTTTTCCGAAGCTATATCATGATGAATATAATGCTCCCATTCGCTTCTAAGCAGTTCCTTTTTCTCATCGATAATATTTTTCATATAGTTTCTCCCCAAGTGTAACACAAAAATGTAGCGCTACACGCTACAGTGTAGCATAATGATACATTTTTTGCAACATCGGCATATAACATTTTTTGCACGCAAACCAGGGAATGCCCAAAAGCAAGCATTTTTGCGTTCGTTAAAAAGTTGGCATGCCTTTTGCTTTATATTGGGTCAACAAACAAAGTCAATGAAAAACTCAAGGAGGAGAAACAATGGGTAGAGAAGTAAATGGTATTAAGATTCCGGATTTTGATCTGACCGGCAAGGTAGCGATCGTCACAGGCGGAACGAAGGGTCTTGGCCTTGCGATCTCAACAACACTTGCAGCCTACGGCGTGAAAGTTGTCGTTGCAAGCCGTACCGCAGCAGACTGCGAGCGTGTGACAAGCGAGCTGAACGCGCAGGGCTTTGACACATTCCCGTATCCGACAGACGTTACCAGCGTTGACAGCATCTACAAGCTGGTGGATGCAGCCGTTGCCAAATACGGCAAGCTGGATATCATGGTCAATAATGCCGGCGGCGCTGTAACAAAATCCGCTATCGATATGGATGAGAAGGACTGGGATCACGTGATGACCCTTGACCTGAAGGCATGCGTCTTCTGTGCACAGGCAGCTGCCAAGCAGATGATCGCCCAGGGTACAGGCGGCAGGATCATCAACATCGCTTCCATGGACGGTCTGGTCGGTGCCAAGCTCATTTCCAGCTACTGTGCAGCCAAGGGCGGCCTCATGAACGTGACCAAGGCCCTTGCACTTGAGTGGGGCAAGGACGGCATCACCGTCAACTGCATTTGCCCGGGCTATTTCAAGACAGAGATCAATGCTTACATGTTCGAGAACGAAAAGTGGGTCAAGTCCATCACCGGCAAGACCGCAGTCAGAAGAGTCTGCGAGCTTGAAGAGATCACTTCCGCGATCGTTTACCTGGCATCCGATTACTCCGGTTACACCACCGGTACTTACATTCTGATGGACGGCGGTACAACAGCACAGTAAGAGAAAGGAAATCTGAGAAATGTTAGATACAACATATAAGAAGAAAAGCGACAAGCGCATGTCGCTGAAGGAAGCAGTCAGTACATTTGTCCATGACGGTGCATCCGTTGGTTTCGCAGGTATGGCCGGCGACCAGTGTGTTGCTCCGGCACACGAGATCATCCGCCAGAAATTCCAGCACCTGACCCTGGTCGGCGATTCACCTTGCGATCCGGGCGACCTGCTGGCAGGTACCGGCCAGGTTGACAGAATGGAGATCGCATGGTGCGGTTACGCCGTTGCCGGTATGGGCCCCAACTTCAGAAGAGCCTATGAGAAGAAGATCCCGCATCCCATTGATGTCAATGATCATTCCAACTTCGGCATGGGTCTGCGCTACATGGCAGCAGCCATGGGCCTGCCTTTCATTCCGACCAAGTCCTTCCTTGGCTCAGACCTTCTGACCTACAACAAGGACATCAAGGTTATCGACGATCCGTTTGGCACAGGCCCCATCGCCCTGGTACCGCCGATCGAACCGGATGTGGCATTTATCCATGTGACAAGAGCTGACAAGAACGGCAACGCCCAGATCTTCGGCTTCTCCGCAAATGCAGAGAACCTGGCCCGCGCTGCCAAGCACACCATCATCACCTGCGAGCACCTGGTATCCACCGACGAGATCTGCGAGACACCGAACCTGACCATCATTCCCCAGTATGCTGTTGATGCTGTTGTCGAGGTTCCTTTCGGCAGCCATCCCTGGAACTATGTTTACGAGTACCAGTACGATATGCCCTTCCATATGGATATGCAGAAGGCATTCAAGACCAGAGAAGGCTTCCTGGAGTGGCTCGATGAGTGGGTCTACGGCGTGGAAGACTGGGAAGGTTATTTAAATAAAGTCGGCTACGACAGATTACATAAACTTGTTGCCATCGAACGTAAATTCCAGAAGGCATATTATTAGGAGGTAGAAAAATGGCTGAATGGACATTATCTGATTTAATGATTGTTGCCTCTGCAAGAGAGATCAAAGATGGCGACGTGATTTTTGCAGGCGTTGGCCGTCCGGTACTCAGCGCCCTTCTGGCAAAACTGACATTTGCACCGAACGCAGTCATCTGCACCGAGTCCGGTTCCATCGGACCCCTTCCGGACAGACTGATGCTCGGTATCGGCGATAACGCCGGTGTGGAAAATGCTTTCTGCTGCACCTCTCTGTGGCGTCTCTTTGCAGACCAGCAGCGCGGCTATGTGGACATCGGCATGGTCGGCGGCGCCCAGGTTGACAAGTACGGCAACCTCAACTCCACCCTGATCTTTGGTGAGGGCGGCGATTACTATAACCCGAAGATCCGTTTCACAGGTTCAGGCGGTGCCAATGATATCGCAAACAGCGCGCTCAGAACCGTTATCTCCATGCCCATGCAGGCAGGAAAATTCGTTGATAAGATCGACTACTGCACATCTCCGGGATGGCTTGAGGGTTTTGACTCCCGTGAAAAGGCAGGCCTGACCCAGGGCGGTCCGGCATCCGTCATCACCGACAAATGCATCTTCCGTTTTGAGGAAGGCAGCCATGAGATGATCCTCGACAGCCTGCATCCGGGCGTCACCGTCGATGATATCAAACCATTTATTCCGTGGGAACTGAAGGTATCCCCGGATCTGCATGAGACACCGGTGCCCACAGAGGAAGAGTGCGAACTCATCAAAACACTGGATCCGGGCCAGTATTATACCGGCGGCGGCCTCAAGGCCATGACATTTGACAGCTACATGGACATGCTGAATGCATTTTATGAAGCGAAACTGGCAAAATAAAAAGAACGAATAAATGAATGTGCGAATGACTATGCCATGCCAGGCACGCTCCCGCTGCCTCCGCCTCGCAGCGGTACTAAACCTCGCGTGGCGCTCGGTAAGTACCGGCGGGCTCCGAAGCACCTGGGAATGGCATGGGTCATTCAGCACAATTCATAAGACGTTCTAAATACAAAGTAAAATTCGAAAATTGTTTGGTTTAAGAATAGGAGATAGATATGAAAACAGGTCAGGAGTATAAAGATAGTTTAAGAAAGCGTAATATCAAGGTTTATTTCAAGGGTGAGCTTTTAAAGAGTGATGAGGTCATTGACAATCCGTATATCCGCGGTCACGTCAATTCTGCAGCCATGACCTATGATCTGGCCATGGATCCCCAGTATGAGGACCTGATGACTGTAACCTCTCACCTTACAGGCAAGAAGATCAACCGTTTCACCCACATCCATCAGAGCGTAGAGGATCTTGTCAAGAAGGTCAAGATGCTCCGTATGATCTCCCAGAAGACAGGTACCTGCTATCAGAGATGCGTTGGCTTTGATGCTGCCAATGCCCTCTACAGCACCACTTTCGAGATGGATCAGAAGTGCGGTACCCATTATCATGAGAATTTCGTCAATTATCTGAAGCGCTGGCAGGAAGAGGACCTGATGGTCGCCGGCGCCATGACCGACCCGAAGGGTGACAGAAGCAAGAAGCCTCACGAGCAGGAAGACCCGGATATGTTCGTCCATGTTGTAAAGAAGGACGACAAGGGTATCGTCGTTCGCGGCGCAAAGATGCATATGACCGGTATGGTCAACTCCCATGAGATGATCCTGATGCCGACAACAGGCATGGGTCCGGACGACGCAGAGTATGCTGTTTCCTGCGCGATTCCGGTTGACGCACCGGGTGTCATCCACATCTTCGGCCGTCAGACCAATGATGACCGTAAGGCTGAGGGCGAGATCGATCAGGGTAATGCAAAGTTCGGCGTTGTCGGCGGCGAGTGCCTGACCGTTCTTGAGGATGTCTTCGTTCCGTGGGAGAACGTCTTCATGTGCGGCGAGTATCAGTTCTCCGGCATGTTGGTTGAACGTTTCGCATGCTACCACCGTCAGAACTACGGCGGCTGCAAGGGCGGCGTTTCCGATATCGTTACAGGCTGTGCAGCTGTGATCGCTGACATGAGCGGCTACGGCAAGGCCACCCATATCAAGGATAAGCTGAACCAGATGATGCATCTGACAGAGACACTGTACTGCTGCGCGATCGCATGTTCCGCAGAAGGCAGACCGACGGCTGCAGGCAACTACTTCGTTGATCCGCTGCTGGCAAATGTTGACAAGCACAATGTTACTTCCATGATCTATGAGATCGACCGTCTGGCTCAGGATATCGGCGGCGGTATCCTTGCGACCCTTCCATCCGAGGCAGATTTCAGAAGCCCTGAGGTCGGCAAAT
>JAEIGA010014253.1_pt1 | contig 12101 bp, 10 predicted proteins | sample 9270691 | NCBI WGS metagenome assembly JAEIGA01 (sample SAMN17057246, study PRJNA624740) | gut metagenome | biome: biome; isolation source: fecal sample | host: Bos grunniens | place: China: Xizang | collected 2019
AATAATAGCATCACTCCAAATAGTATTTAAAAAATGTATTTTTAAGTTTTCCATATTATCACCATATATATTTTAACATATAAATAGCAAATAATCTATAATAAAATAAAGTTTATATTAGTCTATGAAAAAAAGACAAAATATGATAAAATATAAATAATAAGAAAGAGGAAAAATTATGAATGGTCAAACAAATGTTTTTAAATTAGTTATAGGTATTTTATTAGCAATTATATATGATTCATTATTAATTTACGTTGGAACATTAATTCCAAGAAATATAATAGGATGTTGTTTATGTTATATTTGTTTTGCAATTTCATTATTTTTAATGATTAAAAATGCAGTTAAATTAATTAAAAATAATAAAACAAAATATCATATAGATTTTGCGGAAAAAATCAAGGAAATTGAAAATTATAAAAATGAAATTAATGACTTTAATAAAGTTTACATTAAAATGAAAAAAATAATTTCAAAATTCAATTGGTATTTTATTTTTATATTAATATTACAGGCGATAATTATTATATTTGGTGCAAGATCATATATAGTAGGAATTATATTTATGGTAATCTCTGTATTTATCAATATAGATTTAATAACATCCTTAATAAGCAAAGAAGCAGTAGGCTCTAGTATCCGAGTAGATGAATTGATTAATTATCCTTACATAAAAAATATAATTGACAATTGTAAAAACAAATTTGGTATTAAAGATAAAATTAGTGCAATATTTTTACCAGGGTATAGTATTAGTGTAGGCAAGGTTGGTAAAAAAACAATATTATCAATTGGCGCATTAGCTTTAATGATATTGACAGAAGAAGAATTAGAAAATATTTTATATCATGAAATGGCTCATATATATAATAAAGATACTGCATTATCAAATGAAATTATTAAAAAATCATATCTAGTAAGAAATGTGAAGTTATTTACTTTTTCTTTTGGTATAAATTGGTTATTGTTTACTCCGATTGTAACTGCTACTGAATCTGAAATTGAAATGTTTTTACATTTTGTAAAATTAAATAGAGAAACAATAGCAGACGATGTAATATTAGAAAAAGGTAATAAACAAGCATTTATTAATGCATTAGCAAAAACAATGGTTGAACAATATCAAACAGAATATCGCTGTTATATTAATGTATATAAATATGAAAAACCGATGACAAATTATTTGGATTATTGTTTGAGTATACATAAAGAAAATTATTTTGAAAATAAAGAAATGTATGATCATTTATTAAAAAATACATTAATCAGACAATTTGATACACATCCAAGTTTAAAAATGAGAATGGATAAAATGGGAATTGAAGATTTTGAAATATCTTTTGATTCACCAAAAAAAGAACAGTTTGAAAAAGAAGTACAACAAATTAAAGAAAAATTGAATAAAGAATGGGTTAGAAATGCGTCTATATATTGGCAACAAGGAAGAGAACAATATTACTTAATATATGTAAGAGAATACGAAAAATTAAAAGATAAATTATTTGAAGAAATGTCAATTGAAGAACAAATGAAATATGCTTACTGTAATATAGTATTTAATAAGAAAGATATTGCATTAGATTCTTTTAATAAAATATTAGAAAAGAAACCTGACAATACATTCTCTTTAGTTAATAGAGGTTTTATTAAATTCGGATTCAATGATATAGGCTGTATTGAGGATTTTAAAAAAGCAAAAACTTTAGATCCATCTCTTTCAGAACAAATGAATTTCTATATTGGAACTTTTTATAACAATAATGGATATGAAGATCTAATTAAAGAATACAGAAAAGATAGCATAATAGATGCTAATAAAAATATTCAAAGTGCCAAATTTTTAGATGAAAATAAATATAAAGTTTATCAAGAACATGATTTGCCGGAAGATGTTATCAATACAATAAAGTCTAAAATAAATAATTTTGAATGTGTTCAAGAAGCTTATGTTATTAAAAAATTAATTTCTGAAGAAGAGCATATATATTTATTATGTGTTGTATATGATTATATGAAAATTACTAATGATAAAGTTAGGGAAATTAGTGATGAAATATATATTATTTTATCGGGCATCAATGATTATAATATTTCATTAGATGAAATAACATATAGTAAAAAAATAAAAAGCATTATAAAAGAAAAAAAAGTGAAAAATTTAATTAATAGATAGGAAGACTATATGGAAAATAATCATTTTGCTTATTGTGGTTATGATTGTGCTAAATGTCCTGTTTATAAAGAAACAAAAAATAATAATTTAGAACAATTAAAAAAAATATTATTTAACAATGATTCTAATGCATCATTAGAGACACTAGGATGTTATGGATGTAAAACTGATAAAAGTGTTAATTTTATGTGTGTGAATTGTCAGATCAGACAATGTGCTAAAAACAAAAATGTAGAAAATTGTGGATTGTGTGATCAATTCCCATGTGAAAAATTAATATATATATCAAAAGAAACTATGGAATATTTAAAAGAAATTAAGAAAGGGAAGAAATAATATGTATAGCAAAATCATAAAAAATTTTATATTATTTATTTTAATAATGTTATCATTGATTTTGGTTGGTTGTGGAAGTGGTGGTGAAACACCTCCTGAGCCTGAAAAAGAAAAAATTAGTGTAGAGTATGATGAAATAGTATATTATAGTCAAACTGGAAAGATTAAAGTGTCTTCAATCTATGAAGATGATGAATTCTTAATCGAAAGTTTAAATACTAAAGTTATCAAAATATTAGATAATAATGGTGATGATTTAATAGCTAAAGCTGTTGGTTTAGGTGAGGCTGATATTAAGATTTCTAATGCTTATGGTGATGAATTGACTATTACAATTGTTGTTGAGGCAAAGGGAGAATTTGCACCTCCAATTGAAAAAATGGAACTTTCTATTAAAGAAGAAGGGCCATATTATATTGGACAAACATATCATTTGGATGTGAAATTTTATCCAGAAATATTTAACGACACTTATAGATTTATTACATCTGAAGATTATGAATTAAATAAAGATGATTTAACTGTTGTTTTTAAAAGATCAGGAAAAATGACGATTTCTGTTTTTGCAGAAAAGAATTCAAAAAGAGTTAATTTACAAGTCGATGTAACTGTGAATCCTGAAGAGCATATGTATGAAGTTTTATTTATTGGTAATAGTTTAACTTATGTTCATGATATACCTAAAATTATTCAAAATATGATTGAAGCTAATGGTGGATATATGGTATATTCACAAGATACTCCTGGTGGTTCTTATTTGATTGAACATGAAAATAATTTTAATTTATTAATTGATAAATATAATTTCACACATGTAATATTACAGGGGCAAAGCTATGAACCTATTGATAGAAAACAATCATTCTTAGATGCAATGGTAAAATTTGGAACAAAAGCTAAAGAAAGAGGAGCAGAAGTTATAGTTTATGAATCTTGGGCATATGATAAGGAAGTTTATAAAAATTTAACAAGATATCAAATGACTGAAAGATTAAGAGAATCATATGAAGAAGCTGCTAGATTAATTGGTGGAAAAATCACAAGATCTGGAGAAGCATTTAGATTGTTTGAAGAAACTTATGGTAGAACCCCATCGTTATATCAAGATATGAATCATCAATCATTATACGGTGCTTATTTATCAGCTTGTGTTCATTACTCAACAATAACTGGAGAAAGAGCTAGTGATAATTTCTATAAAATGGATGGTGTTGATTCAACAACAGCTGCTCAAATTAGAAGAATTGCCGATTTAATTAGTTTTCCTGAAGAATAGTGGTATAAAAAACGGATATCATTTTAGATATCCGTTTTTTTATACTATTTTGTTAGATAAGCTTTTAATAATTCAAATGTGTTTTGTACACCTTTGATATGTGTTCTTTCCATTCCGTGTGATGCAGCAACGCCGCTTCCGATTAAAGCACCTTTAATATTATTTCCAGCTTTTAATGCTGCAGAAACATCGCTTGAATAATATGGGAATACATCTACGGCAAAATCAAGATTAAGTTCTTTAGCTAATGAAATTAATTTAGTATTAATTTCATAGTTGTAAGGCCCTGAAGAATCTTTTGCACAAATTGAAACTTTTTCTTCGCTTCCTTCTAAATGTTCACCAACACAACCCATATCAACCGCCAACATTTCGTCTACTTGTGGAATGTATGAAGAACCAAATCCAACTTCTTCGTATGTGGAAATAATGACTTTAATAGTATATTTAGGTGTAATGTTTTCTTCTTTAAAATGTTTTAATAAATCAAAAATGATAGCTACAGATAATTTGTCATCTAAAAATCTTGATTTAATAAATCCAGAAGGAGTAATAGTAGTTTTAGGATCTAAAGCAACATAATCTCCATTACTAATTCCTAAGTTTAATACATCTTGTTTAGAATGAACAAGTTCATCTAATCTAATATACATAGTGTCAATATTTCTTTCCATTGTTCCTGCTTGTTTGTGAACGTGAACAGCTTCTGCTTTACATAAGAAAGTTGCTGAATATTTTTTCCCATCTCTAGTTATTACTTCACAATATTCACCATCGTACGTTGGTAAACTTGGTCCACCAATTCTATCAAACTTTAATGTTCCATCGCTATTGATTGCTCTAATCATTGCACCTAATGTGTCAACATGTGCGCCAACACCGATCGTATAGTCAGTTTGTCCTTTGATAGTAACAACAAAACTTCCATTATTTAATCTTTCATATTGATACCCTTCATTACTGCATAAATCTGCTAAAAAATCAATTACTTGTTTAGTGTATCCACTAGGACTAGGAATAGCTAATATTTCTTTAGCTAAATTAAAAATTCTTGTATAATCGTACATAAAATCTCTCCTTATTAATTATATGATTATTATACATCTATTTAAGGGAAAATAAAAGTATAAAATAAATAATTTTTTACTATAAAGATTTTATAGAATATGATATAATTAATATATGTATATATAATAAGAAAGAAGGAGAAAAATGGACAATTTTAATTTAAAAAGGTTTATAAAAGCACAAGATGATTGCTTTGAAATAGTTTATCAAGAATTAAAAAATGGTAAAAAAGAATCACATTGGATGTGGTTTATTTTCCCGCAATTATTTGGACTAGGTAAAAGTGATATGGCTGTCTATTATGCAATAAATGGCTATGAAGAGGCAAAATCATATTTGGAAAATGATATTTTAAGAGAGAGGTTGTTGTGTTTAGTTGATGTGTTAGTTAATCTAGAAACAAACGATGTTGTAAAGATTTTTGGATTTCCTGACAATTTGAAATTTTGGTCATCTATGACATTATTTAATTATGTTGACCCAAGTGAGCCTTTATTTAAAATGGCATTAGAAAAATTTTTCCAAGGAAGACTAGAATTAGCATCAATTGAAATTTTAAAAAGGCAAGTTAAATAGTATGAAGATTTTAGTGACAGCTTTTAAACCATTTAATAATTTTGAAAAAAATTATTCAATGGAAGTATTAAAATATGTGGAAGCAGTGTATAAGGAAATATTAGATGTAGTATATGATGATTGTTATTATGAATTAAAAAGCAAATACAAGCTAGATGATTATGATTTAATAATTGCAACAGGAGAGGCTAGAAGTAGGGATAAAGTAACTTTAGAAACACAAGCAGTAAACATTTCATCATGCAGTCTATATGACAATAATAATATTCTTAAAATAAATGAAGTTATTTTAAAAGATAAAGAGAATATTTTATATACGGAAGTAGATCTAACTAAAATTAAAGAAAGAGTAACGTTGTCTAATGATGCTGGTAAATTTGTTTGTAACAATATTTATTTTCATTTGTTGAGTGAATATCCAAGTAAATCATTATTTATCCACGTGCCTAATTGTAGTGATATGGTGGAAAAATATAAAGAATGTGCTAGAATTATTAATGAGATAATTGATTGTTTTATATAATAAGAAAAGGAACTATTTAGTATTTAAATAGTTCCTTTTTATATATTCTACTGATGGTAGAACATAAAATTAGAAAGTAGACTAAAATAAAATTTAGAAGAGTTTATTATTTGGATTATAGAGTGCTTTTACTGCATAGTAGGTTGAAAGAAAAAACAAAAATAATATAATATAACTATAAAACAGTAGGAGGAAAGTTATGAAAGAAAGAAAAATTAATAATCCTCAAAGAGGAGCGCTAGAGGAAATCGGAAATGCTATTACACATGGGATAGGTGCTTTATTGTCAATATTAGGCATGATTTTGATGATATTAAAAAGCAATAATAATATTGAGATGATTTCATCGATTATATATTGTAGTGGCTTATTTATTTTGTTTACAATGAGTTGTTTATATCATTCGTTTAAAAATAATTCAAAGGTAAAACAGTTATTTAGAAGGTTTGATCATTTATCTATATATATATTAATTGTTTCAACATTTGTTCCCATCTTATTAGTATTTATTGGTGGTGTAAACGGAATATTATTTGGTGTTTGTCAATGGATAATTGCAATTTTAGGAATAGTTTTTATAGCTGTTTTTGGTGTTAATAAATACAAAAAAATGCATATGACTTTTTATTTATTATTGGGGTGGAGCGGTATAATGTTATTGCCTGTAATGATAAAAGAGCAAATTTATTTTGCATATTACATTTTAGGTGGTGGCATAATTTATACGTTAGGGATAATTCCTTTTATGATTAAAGGGAAATGCGCACATTTTATATGGCATTTTTTTGTTTTGTTAGGCGCAGCAATACAATGGGTTGGAATATTTTTATATGCAATATAATTGAGAAATATAATAAAGTATGTTATAATAAAAATAGAAAAGAAGTGAATTAGAGGAGCGAAGCATATGAATATCAGAAAAACTACGTTTGAAGATTTATCAGAAATATTAAAAATTTACGAGCATGCACGCCAATTTATGAGGGAGAATAATAATCCTAATCAGTGGGGTACAGTAAAACCTGCAGTTTCTCAAGTGGAAAATGATATACAAAATAGTAAAAGCTATGTATGTATTAACGATAATAATGAGATAGTTGGTGTGTTTTATTTTAGTATAGAAGAGGATCCAACATATAATTATATAGAAGGAAAATGGTTGAATGATGATAAATATGGTGTAATTCATAGAATAGCTGTTAAAGAAAATACGAAAGGGATTGGCACTTTTTGTATTAATTGGGCTTATGAAAAATGCCATAATCTAAAAATAGATACTCATGAAAATAATATTCCTATGCGTTCGCTATTAAAGAAAATAGATTTTAAGTTTTGTGGAATAATATATTTATTGGATGGAAATCCAAGAAATGCTTATCAAAAATCAGAAAAAATAGAAAGGAGATAATATTATGACATTAGAAAATATAATGAAATTAAAGAATTTTGTGGTTGTTGGAAATACAATAAATGAGGAAAAATATGCATATAAAATTAAAGAAGGCTTGCTAAAATCGGGTTATAATGTTGAATGTGTTGGAAAAGAATTAGCTTCAATAAATGATGTTTTGATCGATATTGAGGTATTAGACTTGTGTATTAATCCTGCCTTAGGTATTAAATTACTAAAAGAAAATAATAAAAAAATTAAGATTGTGGTTATACAACCTGGTGCTGAAAGCGAAGAAATTATTGATTTCTTAAACGAAAAAAACATTGAATTTATTGAAGGATGCTTATTATTAGGACTTAGTTTATATAATTAATATGAAAAAAAGTAGGAAATAATCGTAAAGATTACTATATTCCTACTTTTTTATTTTTTTAAAAAAATCATATAAAGGAACAAAAAATGACTGTTTCTAACCTTAAAAAAAGCTTAAAAAAAAGATATAAAAGATTTTGATAAAAATACTTGTGTAATGACAAATATAGCTTGATTTATTTGTTGATTTAATAAAGCAAAAGTGGTAAAATAAGTTATATATAATCGACAATTTTATACAAAAAAAGCGATTTCATCATAGTTCTTATTTATGTTTTAAAATCTGCTTAATATAGGTGTAAATTATTAATTATGATTATTGTGCTAATATTAGATTGGGGGGATATTTATTGAAAGTGATCAAAAAAACATTGATTATTATACTGACAGTTATTTCGGCTGTCACGATTTTTATTAAAACAGATGTCAAAGCTAGTTCTCTTGGTACTGAACATGTAAAAAAGATTGTCTCGGTAGTATATGATAATTCGGGTTCAATGAAACAAGGGGAACCAAGCCCATCTGTGCAAAATAAAATTTATAAAGGACGTTATAGATATGCAGCATATGCATTACAAACTTTGACGGGATTACTTAATGATGATGATAAATTAATTATCACTCCGATGAATAATACAAAAGGGAATTGGTCTGGAGAGGGAGTAGAAGTTGATTTAACTTCTGATCCTAATAATCCAAATAAGAGAAACGAAGTTATCAAGAATTTGTTTTATGACCCTGAAACAACTAATAATACAGATGTTGAAGGCAAGATTCCTATTGTTACCGGCGGTAATACTCCTTATGGTAGTGTTAAAAATGCAATTGATGCATTTGCAAAAGTTACAGATGGTAAAGGATTACCAACTAGTGATGAATACACTGATGAAGATAAAAATGTGGAATATTGGTTAATAATTCTTACTGATGGTATCTTTAATGAATATGTATCAAAAACAAAAGAAGATTTATCAAATGATTTAATTTCATTGCTAAAAGACTATGGGCATTTAAATACGATTTATTATGCTTTTGGAAATCCTAAAGAAATATTTGATTTACAAAATACTACAATAACAAATCAATTATCATTTACTGCTTATTCAGCTGAAGATGGTGATGCTATTATTGCAAATATGCAAGATATTGCGAATAAATTATCAAGAAGATTTTCTCTTGAAGAAGATTATATGACATATGATGGTAATAAAGTAATTCTTGACTTAAATCAATATTCTACAAATGCTATTTCATTTAAAAGCTTATCAATTATTTCGCAAAATAGCGGTGTAAAATTAAATACTGTTAGATATAACGGAGATGATATTACTAAATACCTTACTAAGCCTTGTGTACTTGATAATCAAGGTATTACAGGAATGAAGGATGGATATCTTGGAATATTGGGAATGGATACTTTATTCAGTGGGGGAACAATTGAGTTAGAGTTTGTTTCTTCAGATGTAAAAACTAATAAAAAGAATTTCCCTTGGGATAGTCCAACACAATCAAGTTCTGATTTAGTAGGTAAAGTAAGTATACTTGTAGAACCTGCGTTAGAAATTCAACCATATTTCACTTACAATAATCAAGAAATAGATATGGCGTTTGTTAACAGTACTTTAAAACCAAATGATGTAATTCAAGCACATTATAAAATTGTTAACCCAATAGATGGCTCTGAAATAACTAATTTAGATATGTTTGGTGAATCAAAGGCTAAAGTGACATATACAGGTCCTGGTTTATTACAAGGAATGAAATATAATGTTGATGAAGATATTAAGCTGGTTGCTGGAAGAAACACAATTAATTTAGAAGTTGTTTTTGGTGGCAAATATACGTTATTAGCTTCTGTATTATGTGTAGTTGAAGTTAATCCTTCGATATACAGAATTGATGGTGAAGTTAATAATCAAACTAATCAAGTTCAATTTGAAGTTTTCCATGAGGATCAACAAAAAACTAAAGAAGAATTAAAAAAATATGATGTGATTATTTCTGTTACTAGTCCTAATGGACAAGAAACAATTTATAAAGATATTTTTAGTGATTCTAGAATTTCAGTCGATACAAACGGAAAGATTACATTAAATGTTGATGTGGGAAGCAATAATTACGGTAGATATGAAGTAAGTTGTAAAGTTGTATTTAGTGAAACAGATAGAATTATTAGAACTAATAGACAATATATTTTGAAAATGCCAGATGTTATTGAAATTAAATCTTCACCAGAAGATATGACAATTGGTGAATTTAATCTTCATGCAAATCAAAATAAAATAATATTTGGTGTTTACGGTGATGGTAATTTAATTAATATTGATAGTTCATTATTTGACTATAAAGTGGAAGTAGATGGAGTAGATGTTACAAACAAAGCGGTGATAAAAAGATCTCAAGGTGTAGTAGAATTTATTCCAAATACAGATAATTTACCTGATGATAATGTTGGTAATAAAGTTATTAAATTAATTTTAACTAGAAAAGATAATAACCAAACAGTATCTGGAAAATGTGATTTAGTTGTTGAAGCAACAAGATATGAAATTAAATTATTAACAACTGAAGAACAAAGAATTGATATTTATAAAACAAAACAATGTGATGTTGAGGTTAGATTTAAGATTTATAGAAATGATTTATCATTAACATATACAGAATTATATGATTTCTATAAAGATGGAAGTTTAAAAGTAGATACAAATTCATTTGGATGGTTGACACTTTCTCCATATGGAGCTGATATAAGCTTCGAAATGGTAGAAGGAGAACCTGAAATTGTATGTAAAATTGAAAAAGATTGGATTTCATTACTTGCAATTGATAATATGTGGGCATCATTCATTTTTGCTGAATCAAAAGATATTGAAGTGAGTTATCAAGGTGTTTCACAAATAGCAACAATTCGATTTAATGACGTTTCATTTGGATCTAGAATTATAAGATGGTTAGGGTTAATATTATATGCATTAATTCTTACTCATTTAATTACATTTGGTTTGGGATTCTTAATATTAAAACCATTACCTAAAGGAATAATTATTACTGCAAAATTATCAGCATTCGGCGGAAATACTACTATATCAACTAATAAAGTAAACTTTAATAGATCAGATATAGTTAAGTGGCATTTAACAAGATTTATTCCATTTAGAGAATTAAAAACACAAGAACCTAAAAAATTTGGAGATATGGGATATTTAACTATTGTTGATGGACAACCAAAAGTTAAGTTTACTAAAGAGTGTTATACTACTCAATTACATATTCCAAATGATACCCAAGGTAAAGCTTTAAATGATTATGTTGTTTCACTATCTAGAAAAGGTTCAGGTCCAAAACCAAAAGTTTCATGTGATGTTTTTAGAACATATATTACAGGAGTTCCTAACTTAGTAAAAGCTAGTGTTAAGGGTAAAAAGAAAATCAAAAATAAAAAACAACAATTAAAAGCTACAATTAGTGGTGTGCCAAACTGGACATCAGTGTATGTTATTCAAGGTAAGGATCCAACAAATGGTGGACAAATAGTTAAAAGTGTATCGGCATTTATAAAATATAAAGGCGCAAGCGGAAAAAAAGGAAAATAAAAAACAATATAACATAAAAGGGAGAAAAAAATTATGAAAAACATTTTATTAATTGGTATTGGTGGAACAGGAAGTGAAGCTGTAGACGTTTTATTTAAGAAAATTCATGAATTAGGACAACAAAACGATAACGTTATTAATGCAATAGTTTTAGATACAGATACAGGGGATATGTCTCAAATTAAAGAAGCTTCAGTTATCAGTATGTCTGATAATGCAAGCGTAGGAACTATTACTGATAGTATTGGTAAAGAATATATCAAAGGTTGGTTCCCATGTGATGACCCAACAGTTCGTACTCAAGAAATGATTAAAGGTGCTTCTCAATGGCGTAAAAAATCATATCTTGCATTCTTAAATGCAATGAATAAACCTCGTTCAAGATCTCAATTTGAAACTGCATTAGAAAGAATGACTATTGACCCAAATGCATCATGTGAAGTTTACATTATTGCATCTATCGCTGGTGGTACTGGTTCAGGATCTTTTATTCCAATTGCTTTATATGTAAGACGTTATTTACGTAAACAATTAGGTAAAAACCCAATGATTTATGCTATGATTGCATTACCAGATATCTTTGCAGGTCAACAAACAAAAGATAACAAAATTAAAGTTTACGCAAATGCATATGCTATCTTACGTGAATTAAATGCTATTAACTTAGTAGCTAGAGATTATAACAGTGGACGTACTGCACGTAAACAATCTCCAATCAAATTCAAAATTGGTCATGAAAATGAACCAAATGTAGGTTTATTATTTGATGCATCAAACAAACAATTCTG
>JAEIGA010014254.1_pt1 | contig 12101 bp, 8 predicted proteins | sample 9270691 | NCBI WGS metagenome assembly JAEIGA01 (sample SAMN17057246, study PRJNA624740) | gut metagenome | biome: biome; isolation source: fecal sample | host: Bos grunniens | place: China: Xizang | collected 2019
TAAAAATAAAATTAAAAATGATAAAAAATTAAGGAGTTTAATCATGATTAAGAATTGTGTAGCTAACTTTGATGACACTAATTACGTCGATGCGGAGATTGGCAATCTCGTAGCAGATGCGAACGTAAAACTCACCGGTTCCATTTCCATTAATAAGAAGTCCGGAAAGACTAAGAATTTTCTTAGTGTTACAATGGCAAAGAAGAATAATCTTGTCGGTGCCACTATTTTTGAAGACTCTCCGCTTTATGACATTCTTGTGAAATATGATGGAAGCAAGATTGATGGAAGTATTTATGGAACTGTTTATGTTAATGGCAAATATATTAATTTGAATGTTGCAAACATTTCTTATTTTGTTGACGACAGCGTAGATCCCAAGGAATTCAATATGGCAGAGTCCGAGATTTATGTTGAGTTGAAAAGCTTTGTTGATGAAATTGAGGACACTTATATTAAGAATGTTGTGCTTGATATTTATAATAATGAAAGAATTATGAAGAAGTTTTTGGCAGCTCCCGCTTCCGAATTCTCTGCATACTCTTATCTTGGTGGTCTTGCCAAGATGACGATGGATACTTGCTTTGTATCGACGTCCATGCTTAATAACGATGATCTTGCAACCCTTCTGGGTGTTAATAGGGACCTCGTTTTGGCTGCTGCATTGCTTTGTAATATTGGCCGTGCATATATGTATGACATTGATAGCGATGGCAAATTCTACAAGAATGAGTACGGAATTATTGATAGCGATACGTCTTTGACAAGAGACGCAGTCAAGAATGCAATGAGAAATGTTGCTTCTATTGTTGATGAAGAGGGCAATGTGAAGTATAAGCCTCGCACGCCTGACGTTGTCAAGGAACTCATTCACATGCTTGATACGTCTAAGTGTCTGATTGGATTCCAGAGTTCTATGGTTCCTCGAACCAAGAATGCATCCATCTTTTCTTCCATTATTAATATGGTTAATACGGTTGGAACCTTTAATAAACTTGAAAACTCTAATCTTGCAAATGACAAGCTTGTAAAAGCTTTTGAAGGTGGAAAGTTCTACTTTATTCCCAATCTTTAATACAAAAACGCCATTGGAAAAATTCCAATGGCGTTTGCTTATTGTCCATATATAATTTCAATATTATATTTTGTATTCAAATTTTCAAAAAATTTAGCAAGTTCCTCATCGCCTTTTTCATCTTTAAGAACTTCTTCTATGGCCTCCTTCATTTCATCATAAGTAAATGTATAATTCGTTTTAATTTCATCAACATAAATTAAAACAAATCCAACATTGCACTTAATTGGAATGGGATGATATGTATTTGCGGGCAATGCGAATAAAATTTCTGCAATGTTTGGATTGCTCGCGAACTCATCTTTTGTTACACTTTCAAACTTTATATGATATAGCGAATTTGTTATTTCATCCTGAGCTTTATAAAAATTGACAAATCCCTGTGTATTAATCTCTTCCAACGCCGCTTTTGCTTCTTCTTCTGTTTTATAATAAATAGAATACATTGCTCTTGCTTCTTCTGTTTTAAAAGCTTCGGTATTTTCAATGTAATATGTCAAAACTTCCTCTTCTGGAATTTCAATATTAGAAACAATATATTCGCTTAATGTTGATCTTCTTGCTTGTTTTCGACATAGATTTTCAATATATTCCTTATTTAATCCAAGTTGTTTGACAAATCCAACAAGACTACTCTCGGAACCATAAGCTTCAACCAATGTTTCATATGATGCACCATAATAATCCGATTTATATTGCATTCCCAATGCATCAAGTTCAGCTTTGCACGTATAGTCAATGAGATATGTATTAAGGATTTCAAGAACTACAGCACGTTCAACGTCTGGGTTGCTCATATCTACATTATTTATGTTGGTATAAAAAGTAATATCATCGGCAATGTCAGACATGTAGATTTCAACACCATTAACTTTCGCAATAACCTCCTTGCTATTTTTTCGATTATTACATCCAGTAAACATTGATATACATATTACAATTGTCAAAATAAAAATTAAATTTTTTTTCATAGGTTACCTCAAAAATAAGTATTGTTTTTGATTTGAAAAGTGTCAAATTCATCCGACCACAAAACAACGTTTTTATTTATAAGTGATTGTTTTACATCGATTAATCTTTGATTTGTAGATCCTCGGAATTTACACTCCGAAGATTTTTTTGATATATCAAATCTTCCATCGACCAACACGTCTACATATTTTAGTAAATTCAAATATTGTTCGTTATTAATCAATGTTTCAAATGTAAAACCAGTGTACGCCCATACAGTTAATCCAATGCTTTTAGCAAATTTTGCTATTTTGGCAAATGAATCACTTTGAAAAAATGGATCTCCGCCAGAAAGTGTGATGTTTTGACCATAGGCACTAATTTGTTCACATAATTCATCAATACTAACTACATTCCCACTATCAAATGGATGTGTTTGAGGGTTGTGACATCCTGGACAGTTGTGCCCGCAACCCTGTGCCCATATTACGCATCGTATGCCGGGCCCATCTACAACACTATCTGGTTGTAAATGGGCTGCCAGACGAACAAAATTACTCATCATTTCCAACTGCCTCATCTGTATCCTGTTCAACATCGGTATTATTATTTGTTGCATTATCAGATGTCGATTGATCGTTTGTCGTAGAATCATTAGTATTATTATCTGTGACTTCGTCATCCGTTGTATTGTTATCTTCAGTGTTTTCCTTGCCGGATGTATCATTATTATTTGTGTCAGATGTAGAGTCGTTCGACGTTCCGAGTTCAACAATATTATGCTGGGATTTATATGCAGTATCACGAATATCGTTTATATACTTATAATTATTTAAAATCATATTGCCAAACATGTTGCACAATTCTTTACCCATGGTATATGTTTCCAAACTGGTCTCTGCATTGGAATACTTATTTTCCAATGTAAAAGTTGAATCAAATGCATAGCAATATTCAGCCTGCATGATTTCACCTTGAATATAAAATGCATAAATTTGTAACATATCTTGATATAAATCGGAATAATCAGCATTATCTTCATTTGGAGCTCGCTTTTGCAATGTTTGCAGAAATTTATTTTGCTTATTAAGATTTTCCTGGATAGCAGCTTTTTCACTTTCAGTATATTTTTCATTTGTTTTACTTGTTAACCCTTCAAACTCAATCATCAAAGTAACAAATTCATCGTTTTGTTTTACAAGATACTTGGCATATTCCTTTTGAATATTTCCAATAAATTCAATTGTTAATCCCTGAAAGGCAAATAGATATACTGCATAAATTGCAAGACATAATATATATGCGATGATAAAACGTTTTACCCACATAAGCGTAAATCGTTTTTGGTCTCGTTCACGTTTTGCCTGATTTATTTTAATGAGTTCTTCTTCTCTCGTTAATGTTTGGGCCATTGTTTTAACCTCCTATCGATATTTTTATATTATACAAACAAATACTATTAATCAAATTCTATTGCGTCGCTAAGGGATTTGCAATATGTCATAAATGCATCCTTATCGAGAACATTTACCACTGATTCCAAACAATTTGCGATGCTTTCTTGTGTTATCTTAAAATTGTGACGTAACATAAGCAGCGAGTCAAAAATGAATTCGCTAAAATTGAAATATTTTGAAGTTTCAATAAAATCCGATTTGAATTTGAAAGTGTTTCTTCCATTTGGAGCCAATTCAAGAATCTTGTCTCTTTTTTCAAAAACATCTTCACAACGAGCATAGACATGGCCATCCATAATCAATTCTTCAACAAGTCTGGGCGAACCAATTATTGCATATCCGTTAGATAAAACCTTTGTTGAAACATTTAGCGTTGTTAAAAGTCTTAAAAACTCATCATCTTGTGTTTCAGATAGCAATAATCTTTCTTTTCGTACAACATCTGCAAAATAACCAAAATTTGCACGATGCATCGTATATGAAAAATAGGACAACCACAAATGCTTCCATAAGAACGCATTATCACCATTTGTTTGCTTAATTGCAATATACAAACTATCTTTAATGCTTTCCAACTCAGTTTTGTCATCTAATGCAATAATAATTTCGTAATAGTTTGCTAAAAAAGCATTGATCAATTCTTCACAAGACAATTCTTTGTATTGTTCTGGCATAAAAATAAGATTTCTCACGACTTATCCCCCTTTGCAAAAGTTGGCTCAACGTTATTGGATATTTCAAAATCAATTTCTCCATAAATTCCGGAATATTGATTGACAAATTGTTGAATTCCTTTCTTCTCAAGTCCTTTATATAGAACTACTTTGTCAACACCGGTAAATAGAATTGCCAATGATAGTACCTTTGCTGACGTCATGTCTTGTTTTGGTCGAAAACCATGTGCATACAGTTCTCTGCACATAATTTCTTTAATTCCGAATGTTGTGCCATTGCAATTAAACATTATCTTTCCGTTTGAAATCCAAATCGAAAGCGGTGTTTCTGGCATTAATCGGAATATTGGTTTATTTTCTACAATGCTCTTAGTAATTAGGGCTGCAATGAAAAATGGCTTTTCATCCCCAGTTGACTGAGCATGCATAACTCTCTCTAAGCAATCGAAAACATAACTGATTGAGTGCGGCTGTCCAAGAAGTGTATCAAAATCTGTTCTTAAAGCCTTTAAATTTAGTTTTTCATACAAGCTAATATTCAATGTTTGATTATTGCTGAAAAAACGATGAAGAGACCAATTTAACAAAAAGTCAGATGCTCGAATGAAGTTTTCAACAATATTTACACACATTGTATATGCATGTTCCTTAATCTCTTCCGGGATATCAACGCCAGATTTTGCAACCAAATTTTCTACCGATTTAACAAAGGTATGACGAGCAATATATTCCGTCAGTACATTGATAAGATAGGTTGGGCTATCAGGCGTTTTAAAGGTTATATTTACAACTTTGGGCTCAACAAATTCAACTTTAAAATGTTCCTTTAAATTATCTGCACACCAGTGCATGGTTGATTCAAATGTATTAAAAAAATCCTTATCGTTACCATGACGAATAGTAACGGACTTATAAGGACATTGTGTAATATTAGCCATTATATACCTCTTTTTATTGGTTTTTGAACGCTTTTGCATCCGTTACTTATATTTTAGTGCGATTTTTTTTACCAGTAAAGAAAAATTACGCTACAATATATAAAAATCGTTCGACAAAATTATTCCATTTTAAATGTAAAAATTTTAGAGAATTTTGTGATTGATTTTTGGTAATTTTGGACATCGTTTTTTAGTGTTTTACTGCATTATATATGCATAAAATATATTAAGCACAAAACCATCAAAACGGTGGTAATTATTTTTATAAATGGAGGTTTTTATGCCAATTAGTTTAACAATTATAAAGAAAAACGGCAAAAGAGTTCCGTACAACTCCAACAATGTTTACAGTGCTATTAGAAAAGGCTTTTATGCCATGAGAACAGATTGTGACGACGATATTCGATTAGTATTTAATACTGTCGAAGATAAAATTGAAGAAATGTCAAAAACTCAAAGTTACTTATCTGTTAATGTTGTACAAGAACTTATTGTTTCAACAATTCGGGACTTTGGGTACAATGATGTAGCAGATGATTATGATCGGTATCGCAAAGAGCGAGACAAAATGAGAGCTTCCTTTACTGGAAGACAAAATAAGCTTGTTAAAGCTTTTGAAAGGTTAACCGTAGATGCGGATGAAAATAACGATAAACGTGAAAATGCAAATGTAGATGGCAATACAGCAATGGGAACAATGTTACAGTTTGGTGCAACGATTTCAAAAGAATATGCAAAATCATATCTAATGTCTGATAAATTTTCCCTTGCACACGAAGCCGGTGATATTCATATTCACGACATGGACTTCATGGCTGCCGGATGCACGACAACATGTACGCAAATTCCCCTTGACAAGCTTTTTTCGAGAGGTTTTAATACGGGTCATGGTTATTTACGACCACCAAAGGGAATCATTAGCTATGCTGCATTGGCATGCATTGCAATTCAATCAAATCAAAACGATCAGCATGGAGGCCAAGCTATTCCATTGTTTGATTATTACATGGCACCAGGCGTGCTTCAAACATTTAGAAAACATTTAACACAGCAAATTTATTCAATGTTTGATTATGAAGATTTAAAAGAATCTTTAAATGTTGAATTAATGGAAAAAATTGTTTATAGCCAAAAACATATTGAATTTGATACTCAGGTACTTTACAAGCTTATTCCAAATGTAGATCCGGAGTATCACAAGAAATTGATTGTTAAAATTAACAAATGCTATAATCGTGCACATACAATGACCGATAGGGATACATATCAGGCAATGGAAGCACTTGTTGCTAATCTTAATACGATGCACAGTAGATGTGGTGCACAAGTTCCATTCTCTTCCATTAACTATGGTACGGATACGTCACCAGAGGGAAGAATGGTTATTAAAAATCTTCTTCTCGCAGAAGAGGCAGGACTTGGTGATGGAGAAACTCCTATCTTCCCTATTGCAATCTTTAAAGTTAAAGAAGGAATTAACTATAACGAAACCGATCCCAACTATGATATGCTTCAGCTTGCATGCAGAGTTACAAGTTTGAGATTGTTCCCCAATTTTGCATTTTTGGATTCTCCCTTTAACAAAGTATTTTATAAAGAAGGCGTTCCAGATAGTGAAGTTGGATATATGGGATGCGTTGCAGCCAAGGAAAACATCGTCTATTGTATTGATGGTAAGCTTTACATTGAAAGATTTGATGTTGCATTTGAACGAGTATCCAGAAAGTTTGGATATAACGATCATGGAATGTCCCAGTATGTAAATTGTCGTGAAAGAGTGGAAATCTACGATTCACATATGAAAGCGTTTGTAATCGTGAAAAAGTTTATTAAAAATCCGAATCGTAACAATTGGAAGGCAGTTACACTAAATAATGGCCAAACAATTTATGCTACGGAAGATCATCCATTTTATGTTGTAAACCGTGGTAGAACCCTATGCACCAATCTTATGATTGGTGACAAGTTTATCGCGTCCGACTTGAATTTTGAAGCTTCAAGAGCATCAGAAACAGTTATTCATAATGACGGACCAGATACTCAATACATTACAAACATCGAAACAATTGACTATGATGGATATAGTTATGATGTAGAAACCGAAAGCGATATGTTTGACGTATCTGGCATTTTATCTCATAACTGTAGAACGAGAGTTATGTCCAATATTTATAGCAAGCGTAAGGAAGTTATCTCTGGTAGAGGTAATTTAAGTTTTACAACCGTTAATCTTCCAAGACTTGGTATTAAGTATGGAATTGCACTTGGTGCAGAAAAAGCTGACATGGATGGTTTCTTTGCAGAGCTTGAACTGATGTGTGATATGGTTAAGGATCAGTTGCTTGAACGTTTTAAGTTGCAGGCAAAAAAGAAAGTTAAGAACTTCCCGTTTTTGATGGGATCTGGTGTATGGCAGGATAGTGAAAAACTCAATCCTGAAGATACGCTTGAAAAGGTTCTTAAACATGGCACTCTTACTATTGGATTTATCGGATTGTCTGAGTGTCTAATTGCTCTTACTGGAAAACATCACGCCGAATCCAAAGAATCTCAGGAACTTGGTTTAAAGATTATTAGTTTTATGAGAAACAAATGTGATTCGTATTGTGATAAATATAAAATGAATTTTAGTCTTATTGCTACACCGGCAGAAGGATTGTCTGGTAGATTTATTAAGCTTGATAGAGAACGTTTTGGTAAGATTCCTCGTATTACCGACAAGGAATATTATACAAATAGTAATCATGTTGATGTAAGCTATAACATTAGCGTAAAAGATAAGCTTGCTATCGAAGCACCTTATCATGAGCTTACAAATGGTGGTCACATCGCTTATGTAGAGCTTGATGGACTTACTGCAGCAAATCCAGAAGCTATTATGCAAGTAGTACGAATGATGCATGATGCGGGCATTGGTTATGGTGCCATTAATCACCCAGTGGATAGAGACCCAGTATGTGGATATACTGGAATTATTGGCGACACATGTCCAAGATGCGGCCGTAAAGATGGAGAAGCAGTTCCACTTGAGCTTGTTATGAAGTATAAGGGTTCTATGTTCCATCACTATAAAATTGCAGATAAACCAAATATATTCAATAGTGTTCCAACCAACACTCTTGATGTTCCGGATACAGAAAATAAATAATTATAACATCGGAGGATTTTATTATGCCAGAAAAAAATACTATTATGGTTGGTCAGGGAATTAAGTTTGAAAGAATCAGACGTATTACCGGATACCTTACAGGTACAATTGACCGTTGGAATAATGCAAAGCATGCAGAAGAGCATGATAGAGTTAAGCATAGCTTAATTTAAATACAAGACCGGAACAAACAAGTTCCGGTCTTTTTTCATTAATAAAATTTAACCAAATCGACGAATTGACACTACAATAATAGTATCAAAAGAAGGAGATTGTTATGGATATTACAGCATTAAATTTACCTTCTGCAAAAGTCAATCAATTTAGAAAGAAAGGTATTGATACAATCGAGCAATTGATTGATTTTATCCCTCGAAAGTACTTGGATTATAGACATCCAAAGCTGAGACAAGAATTTGTAGATGGTGACAATATAAGTACTATTGTTACAATAGTATCATGTGAATTTAATACGATAAAGAAATATTGGAAGGCCATTGTTCAAGATGACGCTTATGAACGTTTTGACATCTATTGGTTTGGAAATGTATATGGTGTGTCGGATATTAAACGCGGAGATCGTTATATTTTCTGCGGTAAAGTATCATATACATGGTACAATAAGAAGTGGCAGATGTGTAATCCAATTTTTTCAAAGGATATTAAATCGCTACAGACTATGTTACCGGTGTACAGCAAGGTATCTGGTATGTCTGATGCATATTTAAAGAAATGTATTGAGCAAGTTTTAAATTCCTATATACCAAATGAAATTTTAGAGTATGAGTTTATCGATAAGTATAATCTATGTTTTACTCCTGAAAAATTGAGATATTTGCATCAACCACAATCGCCAGAAGACGTTGAAATGGCGAAAAAGAGAATGGTGTTTGATGAACTATTTCACCTTGCAATAGAAATGGAAAGAACTTATCGTGAGACAAGACATGAAACAGATATTGTTTTGAACACATGTAATTGGATTAAGCCGTTTTTGGATACATTACCTTTTCAATTAACTGATGGGGAAGAAAGTCAGCTGGAAACCGTTAGAAGTATAATTAGAAAAGTAAACAAAGGTTTCTTAACTACTTCGTTGGTACAGGGTGATGTAGGTGTTGGAAAAACATTTGTTGCAGTGCTCACCATGTTGGCCTTTGCTGAAAATGGTTATCAAACAGTTCTTATGGCACCAACAACTGTACTTGCTACGCAACATTATAAAGAGATTTGTTCATTTATTGATAAAAATCCCGAAATCCATCCAGTTCTACTTACTGGCAATTTAAAAGCCAAGGAAAAGCGTTTAGCATTAGAAAAAATCAAGAGTGGCGAGGCCAACTTTATCGTTGGCACCCATAGTCTAATTTCAGATGGTGTTGAATTTGCAAACCTTGGACTTTGCATAGTTGATGAAGAACATAGATTCGGTGTTGCACAACGAGATAGAATCCGTTCTAAAATTACAAACGGAATTCATACCATTAGTATGTCAGCGACGCCGATTCCTCGAACGCTTGGTGTGTCTCTTTATGGAGAAGGAACAGATATCTATACAATTACTAAAAAACCTGCAGGAAGAAAGCCAGTAGAAACAAGTATTTGTACAGACATTAATGATGCTTACGATTTTGTTCATAAAGAACTTGAAGCCGGTCGTCAAGCATATGTTATTTGTCCTCTGATTGAAGAGTCTGATAGTGAAAAAATGATGGATGTTGAGTCTGTTGAACAAACATATAAAAGTATGTGCGATCGATATAAAGATGACCCACTTGTGAAAATTGCTATGGTTAATGGCAAAATGAAACAATCGGAAGTTACTGATATTATTCAGCGATTTAAGAATAAAGAGTTCAACGTTGTCATTGCTACTACTATTATCGAGGTTGGCGTGAACGTTCCAAATTCGACTGTAATTTTAATTAAAAATGCAGAACGTTTTGGTCTTGCACAATTACATCAGCTAAGAGGACGTGTTGGAAGAGGATCTCATCAATCTTACTGTTTGCTTTCTTCTACAAAAGAAGATGTTGAACGTCTTGAAGTTATGACTCAGACAACAAATGGATTCAAGATTGCAGAGGAAGATCTGAGATTAAGGGGCATGGGAGATTTCCTTGGTACCAAACAAAGTGGTGATGTCAAGAACGTTATGTTAATGCTTATGAATAGAGATTTATATAATGATATCAAGATTGATGTCAAAAAAATTTTTGAAGACCCAATGCGGTATGATTATTATTATAACGCAGGATTTTAATAGGAGGAAAATATGTCAAACGAAAATAAAAATAAAAAGCCCAGCAATAAAATGCTGGTAATTGTTGCAATCGCAATGCTCCTTTTGTTCTTTTCAATTTATCTTAGCATGCTTGTAACCAATAAGCCTATTGAAGAAATTCCTTTTGGAGAATTCATGACTATGGTTGATGAAGGAAAAGTTACATCTGTTGAGATTGGTCTTGGATACGCAGAGAAATTTACATTTGAAGATGTGGATGGAAATGTATATAAAACGGACAATCCAAAATCTCTTAATTTTAAAAGAGAGCTCTTGGATTATGGCATTGAAGTAAAAGAGGTTGCACAGTCGTCTTGGGCTACGATTATTGTAAGTGTTTTGCAGTATGCAATGCTTATCGGTGTATTCCTTTGGATGTATAAGAAAATGCTTCCCAAAACCGATAATGCCGATGTCGTTAAAGAAGTTCCTAATATTACATTCGATGATGTTGCAGGTGCAACTGAGTTGAAAAATGATTTAAAGTATATTATTGACTATCTAAAGGATTCCAGCGGCTACCATAAGGTTGGTGCAAAAATGCCCAAGGGTATTGTTTTGTATGGCCCTCCCGGTACTGGTAAGACCTTAACTGCAAAAGCTGTTGCTGGTACGGCAGGCGTTCCTTTCTTCTCCGTATCCGGTTCTGATTTTATTGAAATGTATGTTGGCCTTGGTGCAAAGCGTGTAAGACAGTTGTTTAAAAAGGCAAGAGAGTCTGCACCTTGTATTGTTTTTATTGATGAAATTGATGCGGTTGGTGGTTCCAGAAATGCGGCAGCTTCACATGCAGAAGCAAATCAGACCATTAACGCACTTCTTAATGAGCTTGATGGATTTAATGGCAAGGAAGGCATCTTGGTAATTGCGGCGACTAACCGTCTTGAAGATCTTGATCCGGCCCTTATTCGTCCTGGTCGTTTTGACAAACAGCTTGCAGTTCCGCTCCCTGAAAAGGAAGATCGTCTTGCCATTCTTAAGGTTCATGCCAAGAGCAAGTCCTTTGAAGATGACATCAATTGGGATGAAATCGCTGCCACTACCGTTGGTTTCTCTGGTGCAGCAATTGCATCCATGCTGAACGAGGCAGCTTTCATTGCAGCATCTCAGAAGAGAGATAAGATTAGCATGGCTGACATTGATCGTGCTATTTATAAGTTGCTTATGAAGGGCGATCAGAAGGAAGATCAGTCAACTCGTAGTAAGAAGGAACTTGAAATTTGTGCATATCACGAAGCAGGTCACGTTATTGCCACGAGATTGTATACAAACGATAGAATTCCTAAGGTTACAATTATTTCGTCTACTTCTGGTGCGGGTGGTGTAACATTTAGAACTCCTGAGGAAACGGGTCTTGTAAGCAAGGCATATCTCGAGGGTATCGTTAAGATGATGTATGCTGGTCGTGCAGCAGAGGCTATTTACTTCGGCAATAACGATATGATTACTACTGGTGCAAGTTCAGACATTAAGCAGGCAACCGAAATCATCAAGAATTATATTGGTGTATATGGAATGTCTGACGAATACGGTTTGATTAATATTGCAGCATTTAACAATATTAATCAGGAAGA